>Ga0315914_1004993_pt1 | contig 19566 bp, 7 predicted proteins | sample MpolenodulesMG_FD_203920 | JGI IMG/M metagenome (GOLD analysis project Ga0315914, IMG submission 203920) | Medicago polymorpha root nodule microbial communities from Los Angeles, California, United States - elongated nodules | ecosystem: Host-associated > Plants > Roots > Nodule | place: USA... | reverse complement strand
CGGCTGAGATTTGCTGGGGTGGTTGGCAGCTTAGCATAACAATTAAGATGGGTTTAGGAGGGAAAATAGGGAGCGATTAGGGCTAAGGTGACAGCACATCAACTCTAGCGTTAATAATAAAGGATATATCATCTTGCGCTAGAAATTCTAATTGGATAGCACGTGCCAGCGGTTAGGCCAGCATCTTGCATGCTTCATGTTGCTAGTTCTACTCTTGCTAGCCACTTTTCTTTTCTTAATTTCTTATGCTTTTTTAAAAAAAATAAGTTTTTATCAAAAAGACCATCAAGGGTTCGAACCGGCGCATGCTGGTAAACTTAAAAAATTCCTTACCACCAAGGTAACAACCTTTTAATCAAAGGTGTTGCTTTTAAAAATATATATCTAATGTTATAGCTTTCATCAACATTAAGTGTGAATAAAGCACAATTCTTTTTACAATTAAAAGTACATGTGTAATATAATAAAATTTATATAATATTTATGTTAAAATATCTTTAAAACACGGGTATAAATCATGTTCCATAGACAATAAAAATTAATAGTCGCTCAAATTAACTAATCAAAAGTATAAATTTAAACACATTACAAAATTTGGCCTACCCAGAAATTTTTTTCTAGCTCCGCCACTGTTGATAGTTAGTACTTTTTAACTTTTTTGGATAGGCGTAAATATGTTAACCCTTGCTGGCAGGTTTACGGGAACAACGTTGAGATCCAAGCCATGTGTGAAATGTATAATCGACCTATTCATATATACTCCTACTCCACAGGTAAAGCTTATCTTACATTTTCTATAGTTGTTACCTGTTAGTAACCTACTATTTTATTTAATAACATAACTTACTGATGCAGAGCCTATCAATACATTTCATGGAAGTTATGACACGGATACACCACCAGTACGCCTAAGTTTTCATCACGGTAACCATTACAACTCCCTTGTTGACCCACGGCGTCCCACAATTGGTGCAGGACTTGGGTTCAGCTCTCTTCGTGGGGTGAGTACTTTGCTATTGTATACATTGCATCATTATTTTCTTCTTTCTATTTTATTGTATGATGGAAATGTTAATAATACTCGTTAATCTTCCAACTGACAAAACACAAAATTGTGTTATGCGTTAAATATCTGTAGAAAACGTTGAGTATTATAGAAGCCCCAATGAAAGGGCCCTATATAACTTGGAAATTGTCTCGATATTACATTGAACAGAAATTGATTGGAAGATGGTTGACGGTACATTTTCATTTACAATGCAGACAAATGTTGACAAAGATCAAGTCAAGGCTGCTATTAAATCTCAGCAAGACCAACAAATCGATAATGCAAGTATTTCGACTTGAAATTTTTAACAGCGTGAATACTTTTTGTTCTTTAAATTGAACTTGACGCCGCTCGTTTTTACAACTCCCTTCTGACAGGCACTTTTAGCTGAGGGGCGGTTTTACTCTGATCTTGAGCTCACTGAGAAGGAAATTGAACTTGCCGTGATGGAAGCTTCTCGGGCTGAATACCTTGCTGGTGGTACATTTAAGCAACAACTTGGCAATCGAGAATCGTCTACGTCAACTGCTGAGCCATCTTCCTCTGGAGCAAGTTAGTATCTCTTTTCATACAATTTAGTTTATTTGCTTTAAAAGCAATATTGCAGTTCTATTGGTTGCAAAAGCATTAATACCTTATGAAATCAAGTTTAACAAAAGCAGTTTAAGAAGTTTTCCTGCATTTCCCCCCAAATTCACCCATCTTAAATCTATCAGTAGACAGACTCATATGGTCGGTACTTTGGTCTTGATGTATTTGTTGAAATTTGGTGGACTAAATAAGCTAACTTGGTGTATTAATGTGAGTTGCAGGATCGTCGGGTAGTGATCCCAAGATGGAAAGTGGGAAAGAAAATAATTCTAATCTTAGCAGCAGCATGAGTATGTTACTATCGATGGGATTTAGCTACCTACAAGCGATTGAGGCATACAGCATATTTGGGGATGATGTTGATTCTATGATTTGTTACTTGTTGGAAACTGGAAGCAGTAGCAGACGTAAAGGAAAGGCCACGGAATGACAAGATTTAGTTCATTAAAAAGTCACGGAACTTAAGTTTTCAATTGTCATCCAAATCGAATAAATGAATATCCTGTATTTACTCTAGTGTGTTTTCGTATCTCACGTCTTAATTAAGTTGTTAGAGAAAAATTTGAGCAAATAATATAATTTAGTTTGTTAGTGTAATCCTAAGTTTGATGATATACGAGAGATTATTTGCAACATTTTTCAAGGGCCAAATCTATTATACATTTGTATGGGACGATTATATTTATCCATTTTTATTACTCGATGCATATTTTATTACTCAATCACCATTTAGGCTCTCTACCAAATTTGCCGGTCTTTAACCATCTTGGGGAACCTTGACTAAAGATAATAACATTTAGCAGTGTTTGTATAGAAATTGGTATTGGGTGGATAAAACTTGGGCAAGATGTATAATTTATATTCCAATGGGGATTGGAATGGTAAGGATCAGTTGTAATAGAGTTGATGACTATTTAAGAATGAAATTTAAGTCGTTGAAGTTCTGTCCTTTGGATCAAGGTTATTGTGATTTTTTAGTACATTAGATCATTGACCAATAGAACCACTGTGATAGATGCATTGAGATGGAAGTGGTCATTGTAATGTTCGTGAAACAAAGCAAATGACACATTGTCTCGAGGGAATTATTCAATGAGATAGAAAGAGTTTGTTCCCATTGTAATTTCCGTAGCCTATGTAATATATATTTTTTACTTAAATATAAGTATCTTTTAAAAAATTATCTAAATACAACCTTCATCCAGTTAAGTTACAATTCGAACGCCATATCAATCTAACATTTTGGGTAGATAGTGATTCAAAAGAAAACAAAAGCAAAAATGTGCAGTCTGGAGAAGCGTGGCAACCTATGGATCCTAACAATCACCGGCGACGACCAAAACCGCCTCAATCCATCTCTCCTCTCAACTCTCATAACGCTCTCTTCTCAATCCACTCCCGGTTCCGTTCTCATCACCACCGGCACCGGCATCGGCACCCATTTCTTCTCCAACGGCTTCGACTTACTCTGGGCCCGATCCGCCACCTCCCCATCCGCCGCAACCGAACGCCTTCATTTCAAAAAAAATTCCCCCAAAAAATTAGAATTTTTAACAAAACATAGATTAATTATGAATTTTTAACCGTCAAACATATAAAAATTTATATTAAATTCATGTTATTTTTTTGGGAGAGATTCTTATAATATTATGAATTTTTCTGCAAAATTTTATTTAAAAATATGTATTCTAAAACATACTTAAACCTTTTTTTTTTTTTACCCAAAACAATTGTTGCTGCTGCTAGAGTTCCTTTCCACCGCTGTTTCTAAAAAAATCGCACATTTATTCAGAAGTACACTTTATTTGAAAGTATACTTTTGGACACATGTAAGTGGTGGTGAAAAAAAAGCTAACTTGTTTTCACAACTGGAGTGATTAAGATATGATATGCTTGGCAAAGCTACCTACCAATGCCATGCTAGTTTTTGAAAGGACAAAGAGAAAGAGGGCATGGACCAAAAGAAAGAAAGGACAAAACAAAAGCAGTTTTTTCACGTGTCCACTGTTATTCCCTCCAAATTTATGTCTTGGGTACCCTCCAAATTTAAGGTCAGAATTATTTATGTAAAAATACAAAGTTCAAATTAAGTGTCAAGCTGTAGCTGTGTGTGTACTCACTACTCAAGCATTTTTTTTTTCCTTCCCTGATTTTTCACATACATTCTTCACATGAAATTTATGTGCTAGGAATTAATTTAGCTGGCTAATATTTTAAGTCACTTTCCCTTAAATAAAATAAATTTAAGTCACTCGTTAATGTCTATTAAATATATGAAATTCGTCATTTTTAGTTCATGTATTTATAAACTTAACCGATGGATTTCATATATTTTAAGGATTAGTTAGTATATTAATATAGTTAGAGATTAAATTAAAAAAATAATTTAAATACTAAATTGATGATTTATTCTTTCTTTTTATCTACCTCATCAAATAATTTTTTTTTAGTCTTTAAATGCAACGATAAAGATCATCTAAAACTTATGCACGTAATTATAAAGTCTCAAATTCGAATTTAAGCAAAGATTTTAACCTAATAATATCAATATTACTAACCGTAATTGAGTTAAGTGTTACGATCCCTCCTCAAATAACTTTACAATAGAAACCATCACTTAGTAAATAGACTTGTTTGTTTTTATTTTATTTCAAGAAAAATAGACTTGTTTGTTAATTAATCATTATCACCACTGACTAGCATAAAACTCCTTCAACATCACCACGAGAGATCATAAGCATGCTTCTTTTTGAAGAGAAATACATTTTTTTAAGGTTGAAGAAAACTTGAAGTCTACTTTCGAACATTTTACTTATTAATTAAAGAATATTTTGGAATAGCCGTAAAAAAATTGGAAATATTTAAAGAATAAAAATATTAATACTTTTGATTTTCAGTGCATATAAATTAAGAAAAATGCCAATAAATACCCTCATGGAATTGTTTAAGTAAATAAAAAATGTAAATTTTGTATAAAAAAAATTATGCGATATTTAAATTTTAATATGGATCAATTTCATAATTGGTCCATTGTGAATCAAAACTTAGAAAATATTTAAAATTTTAATGGTGACATACATCGTTGTTTGGAAGTACCCGTTTTTTTTTTAACATGGAAGTACAAGTTAATTTTTTTAGGGCAGTACAAGTTAATGTTATTCTCATTTTTAGAAGTGAGATTATAATTTAATTGATTCCAGATTAGTTAAATTAATAAAAATTAAATTAGTAACTTGTACTGAACCAATTCTAATGTTGAAAAGAGTGTCCATAACATTCGTTTTAGTCGTAAATATAAGGAGAAATATGAAGTTTTACCTCTAAAGATAATCGTGTGATCTGTCGTTAATTTTTTTTGATGATTTAATGGTAGACCACTATAGTTATTGTAGCACTCACTTTTAGAGTATTTGTAAGCGTTTAGAACAATCGTAAGTGTGATCTATAAATTAAATCTTTTAAAAAAAAATTATTTTCTTTCGCAAAAAAAAAAAAAATATTTTGAAGACATTAACGTTAGTTTTTATTGCAAATAAAAACTTTTTTCTTGATTGGACAAATAAAACCTTAAAAAGTTGCACAAATCAGAAAAGAGAGAGTAATAAAAAAGGGTCTGGTTAACGAGTGCTCCGACACTCTTTAAGCATTCTAAATCGAGTAATTACTCTTTAAAAAATTCAAATTTTTTCAATTTCCAATGCACCAATAACACAAACATTGATACAACATTACTATTTAAGGTATTTCCCATAAAAATATTAGTTGGAAGGTTATTTAAGTAATTTCAAAAATCTATTTCTTGATGAAGAAGCTGAGTCTGATAGACTCAAACACGGGTTCACCTGCATTTCATTTTCCATTGCACTCTCTCTACGTCTTCATCATCTTCTTCTTCTCACCCAACCCTAACCCTAACCCTAATCCCCAATTTTCAATTCTAGGGTTCAATCCCTAACGCAACAATGTCTCAGAACGGCAAATTGATGCCAAATCTCGACCAACAAAGCACTAAGCTTCTCAATCTCACTGTTCTTCAACGAATTGACCCATTCGTTGAGGAAATTCTCATTACTGCTGCTCATGTTACGTTCTATGAGTTTAACATCGATCTCAGCCAATGGGTTCGTTCATTTTCACCCCCTTTTTTGTTTTTTCTCTCTCTAGTTAGTTTATCTCTCATTGTTGTGTTTGATTGTTTTGCAGAGTCGTAAGGATGTTGAAGGATCTCTCTTTGTTGTTAAGAGGTTTGAAATTTTGGTTTTTTTTAATTGGGTTGATGGTTTTTATTATGATTTAAGTGTTTTAATTGGGAATTTGATTTTAATTTGTGGTTTTGTTTTTTTAATTTCAGAAATACTCAACCAAGATTTCAGTTTATTGTAATGAATCGTCGCAATACTGGTTAGTGAGTCTATCTGTTTTTGTTGATTCTACAAATTTTCAATTTTTGTTAAATTTTCTTATTTGATTTGGTTATGAGAACTTATGTTTTGCTCCCAAACATATGTGTCCAATGGATTATTTGTAAACTAGACTATACGAAGCAGTGTTATCAATCACCGATAGGGGAAAATGATTTTTAAAAATCCACTACTCAATATTGCTTTAGCGCCCACCACTATAGCCGCAATATGACAACATTTTGTACTCCATCTTATATTGTGAAACAATAGTGGTTTTAACTTCTATTTGCGCCGTATAACTTCTATTTAACAACACTGATAGGAAGTGAGATCAAAACACTGTCGTCAAATCAGAAATGCTTGAATCAGATGCTATTACATTTTCTGTTAATATGGTGGCTGCATAAATTTCAGTTTGTCACCTTGGTTGTTGGAAAGCTAGTGTTTTAGTATAGTTTTGAGTTACATTCTGGGCTTGGAATATTTAAGTATGTAATTATTCCTCTAGATTTGCTCGTGTTTGGTAATATTATATTTTACAGTTAGGTAGTATTCTTTTATACTTAAATTTATAGGATTTGTTTTAGGTTTTTGGCTATCGGCATTCCACTTTCTGCATCATGCACATGCACTCAATATTTTGAAGTGTTGTCAAATAGTGGCGCTATATCATAGCGGATTTTGATGGATCACCTATGAAAACCACAATTTTATACAGTAGCCAATATCAGCCGCTATTCCACTATTCGATATCAGATGTAGCGGCAATAGATGAAAAAAAAAGCTAATGTTAGGGTTTTTAAAAATAATAAACAAAGAGTCTGCGTGTGTACCAGACATGACCTATTTTTAAAATTGAAAAACTGAAGAGTTGGTGAATTTTACTCTTCTATTCACCGTAATGTGCCATCCTTTCAATATGTAGGCTATGCATAGCCTCCATTCCCTTTTTAATTTTCATGCAACATGCCTTTTTATATTTAATTATTAACTTATTTCAACTGCTGTTCGGCTTCTACTATTTGCCCGCAACGCTGTCTGAGTATCTGCTACCATTTCACATAGTGGGCTTTCCGGCATTTTACTATTTTCCGCAATCCACTATTGATAACAGTGATATTTAAGAGTGTTGCGAATTACTAATAAAAAATTGTACATTTGCATTGTAGATATTGTTTTAAGGATGAAAATATACTTTTTGTGGTTGGTGGTGATTGAGAATTGATAATGCCCTATGTCCATGTATGTATTTAATCCTTGTCATTGTTGGCATAAGCAGAAAATTTGGTGGAAAACCTCCTGGGGGATTTCGAGTACGAAATTCAGGTTCCATATCTATTGTATAGAAATGCTGCTCAAGAAGTGAATGGTATTTGGTTCTATAATGCTCGCGAATGTGAAGAGGTTGCAAATCTTTTTAGCAGGTATTGTTTTCACGTTTTGGCAAAAATGTTTGCTCTTGCGGTGTTTCTGAATAGTCAAGGGAGAATACTCCATGTTTGAACTTGTATATTTTCTTTTCAAAATAACTTATAATAACATATTTATTAGAGAGATTTAGGAATGTAGGATTTTAAAGAGTAGTTAATACAAGTAGATTTGGGAATGTAGGGTTTGGATGTGCCATCTCTCCCTCTGTCAGTTCCTCTGGATGACTAGTTGAACTTAAGTGTTACCGTCCAAATACAGTATTTGTTTCGTATGACAGTCAATTTCAATTTACGACCATTAGTTGGAGGATTTATGAAGTTAGTTGATGGTATACCATTGATGACACATACTGGGCAATAATTGGCTTTTTTCTGTTCAATAATTTACTTAAAATATCTAATCTTTTGTTGAGCATTACCCTGGATTGCAGATGTATGTAAATATATATAATCTTTTAGATATTTCCCTATACACCCAGACTAGAAATTTGTTTCACTTATTTGAGAATAGGAAAAACCTTGCATTCATCAAGATTGATATTTTATTGTGGAAATGATTTCCTTGTAAAACCTGCAAAAAATAAATAATCAGAATTGTACTTTAGACACATTCAATGGGGAAAAAAGTTTATTACAACTATTTCCTAGTAAGTTATCTGAGAAACGGCGAATGTTAGCAGCGGATAGATAGGCTTTGAATGTTGTGCATTATATTTGTTGTTAGAATTTTAGAAAGGCATACAAAAGTACAATTTTTTTTAGGGCTTAGAAAAGTATATAAATTATAGATTATTTATTTAGTGGTGGCTTTGGTTTCTGATGTTCGTATGAATCTAAATTGATTTGGAATTCATAAAATCATCATTAAATTCTCACCTCACAGGCGTACACATGTGCATTTGGTCATCATATATATATATATACACACATTCACTTATGTTTGGCTAATTTTCAGGATTCTTAATGCATATGCCAAGGTGCCTCCAAAGTTAAAGGTCTCTTCTACAAAGAGGTAATTATATGTTTCTAGCAACACCTTATTGCTCTCCCATGAATGGCAGAGCTGGTTTAATCCATATTATTATATTCTTAGCTCTATCTCGTTCTACTCTCCTATTACATCATATTCATATCCATGCATTTGACAAATGCATGGGGTTTGAAGTGATGATCATGGACGACTTCTCTTTCTGTTGCATGTTTGGTTTGCAAGTTCTGTCTGATCTCTATCTCATGTAATTGTAATTCTACTTCGATGGGTCATACCTATCTTTCCCAACACACTTTCACGGACGGTTCTGTCTCTATAAGTGCAGATCACCACTTACATGTCGATATATAATGACTTTGCAACTCACACCTTGGGCATGTTGTTGTATAATGCTATTTTGGTTTGGAAATGGGATAAGTTCTTTAACTTGTCTATCTTTGTGTCATTTGTATACATTTTAGAAATTGCTATTAAACATTTTAAAAATTTGCACCGTTTCCCTTATCAAGGGGGTTCCCATCTTTGATATTCAGAAATATTGGCACCATGTTGCATTCTTAGATTTCTTCTTTGTACTTTGTCCGTCTAAGCTTTGGATAATATCTTACCCTCCCCCTCATTGTACTATCCTCATTTTGTCTTTAGAAAAAAATAGTATTCCCATCAAAAGATTTCAACATCAACAGTAAGTGATTATTCTGTAGTAGACAGATGAGTTATGGATGCATAAATTGTCATATATTTTTGTACTCTCTATACTTCATATTCAACTAATGAAGCCTCACTTGCATTTATTGCAGTGAGTTTGAGGAACTGGAAGCAGTACCAACTATGGCAGTCATGGATGGTCCTCTTGAGCCATCATCATCAACTACTTCCAATGTAGCTGATGTTCCTGATGATCCATCCTTTATAAATTTCTTCAGTGTATGTACCATTGCGAACACTTTTCTTTTGCTTCAAATAATTTGTTACGACGATCTTTTTTCCTTTCATTATCTAAACTGTCTTGAAATGGTTTTATATCTTGCATGCTTATCTTGCTTGTGTCCTTTGGTTCCCTGGTACATAAGCGCTCCTCATTTTTTAATTTTTAACCATACTCATGTAAAATATTTTCGGCTATGTCGCCATAGTCTTCTCTACTTATCGATGTTGGAGAATAAAGGAATTGAGTTGAATTAACAAAGGCATACTGGACAAGTTAATTGATTTTTTTTTTCTTTTAAAATGGGGAAGGGGGAAATCATTAATTAAAGTGGCACTAATGATCATTTTACAATTCTTCCCAAGGGGATTTGAACTCCATCCTTTGTGGGTATAAGGTCAAAATCTTACTACTAAGCTGACACCTCATGGACAAATAAGTTAACTGATTGGAAACTACAAGACTGGTATTAATTCCAAATACAGTTTTTAATTCTTCTTTCAATGCATGTACCAACTTTAGTATTTCTGACATTTTAAGCGACTCACATTTTTGGATTTATATTTTGAATTGAAATTTCATTGGTTGTCCATTTTTTACACTTTTTCTATGCTAGACTTGTTTGGACAGATTTCAAAACTATAAGATCCGCTGATGAGCATATGGTGCTCCACTTATGATCATTTTCATTTGTATGTAAATATGTAATACTCAGCACATGGATATTTTACAAATTTGTTCTTGTTAAACATTTGTGACTCAGAACCTCAGTTCTGATCAGGTCGTTTATTCCTGATACATTATTATTGCAGGCGGCTATGGGTATCGGGAATACTTCAAATGCTCCGATCACCGGACAACCTTATCACTCTTCTGCTACAATTTCTTCTTCTAGGCCAACTCATGCTGCTACACCTGTTGTGCCACTGCCAACCTTGCAGATACCATCTCTTCCAACATCTACTCCGCTTACACCGCAGCATGATGCTCCTGAGTCCATTAACAGCAGCAGCCAAGCCACAAATCTTGTGAAGCCTTCTTTTTTTGTTCCTCCCCTTTCTTCTGCAGCAATGATGATGCCCCCTGTGTCTTCATCCATACCTACTGCCCCTCCACTTCATCCTACTGGTACTGTACAACGACCTTATGGTACTCCAATGCTACAGCCATTTCCACCTCCAACTCCACCACCTTCACTTGCTCCTGTTTCTTCTCCCCTTCCAAACCCAGCTATTTCTAGAGAAAAGGTTCGAGATGCTCTTCTGGTGCTCGTTCAGGTTAGTTTACTTTCTTGGTACTTGTTTATGAAATTCTGATCACAATAATATTAAATGAACGTTTGGGAGCTAGTAATATTTATGATCTTGTCACATTATATTCCTTACTAAGAAGCATATATTAATACCATTATTTATTTATTTGTTTGTTTTTCCTCTCAATTCCTAATTTCTCTATTTTTTGGCTGCATGGTAGGACAATCAATTCATTGATATGGTTTATAAAGCGCTGCTGAATGCTCATCAATCATGACTTTTGAGAGGTGTTTGAATTACATTTTCTATAAGTTTTAGGCCAGGCTTTAATCATGTCCTAAACTTTTAAATGTTTCGGTCATAACAATTTGTAAAATTGGTTTTGCATTGTGACTACCATTTTGATCTTGCTAGTTTCCTGAATGTCATAGTTCAGTTTTCTACAGGTTAAACTGCCATATCAACTATATATACTGACATAACATGGCAGGAAATGATGAAGGTCCAGATGAGTGGTTATAGGGGTGCTAAGGTTGTTATTAAGTCCTGTTTATTGTGTATTTTATTAAATTGTTATGGTAAGACGACTTTCTTCGCATAGCACACCATTTGTCGGTGTTTCATTCAATTTTCAACAAACTTGGACTCTGTTGCATAATGTAAGTATATAGTCAGCCTATTTTTTGTGGATTACACAGCAGCTAAAAAACATTCTTCTGACTGACAAATCTGTTTATCCCCCACCCTCGTGATTTTGCAATATCTCTACATTTTTTTTAACAAGATGCGATATATCTCTACATCTATCAACCTCAAAATTGCATTGTTTTAGGTAAAGAATTTTAATATTAAGTTTTTTTTTTTTGGGTTTGTGAAATTCTAGGCTTGAGTAGTTGACTGTTATGCAAAACGTATTATATCCTTGAAAAATGTAAGGTATAAATATGTATAGGTATAAAAAATTCAAAAATATTAAAAGTGACAATTTTTATCTCATCAAACCCTCTGTCCAACTCAACTTTTGTTTTTAAAAACTTCTATTTCTTTACTTCCACAATACCCACCCAAACACAGGAAAACCACAACTAGTATTCTGAATTTGTACACATTCGAGACCTTTTTATGGAACTATTTTATTCCACACCAACAAGTTTATCTCAAACCTTCTTTGATATATTCTTTATAGATAAAAATTTATGTGATGCACTGACTGAATATTCCCACACCTATTTGTCTGCAATATTTTCCTGTATGATTATATCTTATTAATCCCATTTACTCATTCATGATCTCCTCTTCTCAAAAACTAAATAAATCGCCTCTTTATCGATTACCAAGTTAAATAATCTATCAAATTTGCCATGTAATTTTGTACTCTCAATCCAAGGATCCCTTTCAATCCAAGGATCCCGCCAAAATAATGTGTCCAAACCATTTTACCACTCTTATCAAATTATTGGTGAACAAGTTATCTTGACATTCTTACCACACTATCAATCCTACACATATACTTCCACAAACTTGATGCCCTATATGCCCTCCGTCCTATTATAACCATATATTCTAATATTTTATATCAATGTCATTGGTCACCCACTTTTAGAGCCTGTTTCATATAGTTTTTTTAAGAAAAAAAAATCATTTTTTTAAGAAAATAATCACTTTTAAGAATATTGCATTCGTTTGTTATAGCTTTTTAAAAAAATCAGAATCTAAGAACGGCTTCAAATGAGAGCATCTTTTTAAAAAATAGATTTTTTTTAGATGAGAGAGAAAATATGGATCAAAGGATTGAACTAATTTTGTAACAAACGGATCTTTATTCCCCAGAACCATTAAAAGCTATCAAGTCCTATCAAAGGAGGTTTGGTCCATGAGAAGAGATTAAATTTCTACAATGTAGTAAATCGAAGTTCGAATTTCAACCAAGAGATGTATCCACATTTAATGTTCGATATGTCTCAAAAGAAAGAACCTGTTAGAAATTAAAAAATCTCTCTCAAGTTCTTACCCCTAACTCCCCATCCTCCTCGGCAGTAGAGTTTTATAAAGGTTCACTTAAGTTCTTAGCCAATGTTCATTCCAATCAACAATAAAGAACTTTTGCCACCTCTACCAACCATATTTGACATACATTTATCCTCGCCAGTAGAGTTTTATAAAGGTTCACTTAAGTTTTGAAATAAGTTTAAAAATTGCAATACAACTTTATTGCTATGGTGTTTGCCAATATTTTCTTTCCCACAATTTATGTTTCATTCACGAATTATAGATTTGTCACCTTCAACTCCTAGAAACAGCAAAATGGTATCAAAAATACAATCCCAAATTCCCAACTTTATTGACTTGTTGATCATTGTATTACATGGTTTTTATATAACACTATAACTTCTTCATTTGATTCATACAGCGGATCTCAATTAATGGACAAGACTTAATTGTTGTTTATCGTTATGTTAAATCCTTCGGCAGCAAGAAAAAAAAGGTGAGAACATGTCACCCTGTATCAAATGGATTGCACTTGTGTGACATAATGTCACATGATAATGGTTAATTCAAGTGTGACATGTAACAATACAATTTTTGTAAACATAAAAAGATGTGAAAGAGATAGAAAATTGTTGAATTGACTTACACGTCACAATTGGATTAATCGATGTCAGTGACATTCTCTCCTTAGTGGTACGCAAATGGAGTCTGGCTCAAATCCTTACACATAACAAACTTTTTTTTTGTTGGATTACCACTTACCAACACAAACGTTCAAGGAGATCTTGAACATCTTTCGGTACATCTCTTTCAACTTTCAAGTCTCATTAAAACTCATAAGTCTCATAACCTCTCTTAAAAACTCTCAATATATCGAATCATATGTTATTCTAAAGTCTACGTAGAATCAAACATTTACACCTATAAAAAATCAAACATAGTATCTTTTATGATGTTAACCTTTCAATTCTTAAGAAAATGAGCTACTAATGACCTAAAATAAGTTGAGATAAGATGTAAATAAAAAATGCATATAACTTTTTTTACTAAGATTAAAATCACCGATTATTTACATTTGTAACGACTAAAAAAAATACTGATGAAATTTTTTACATTTATAACGACTAAAAACAAAATTATGGATATTCATAGAAATCAATTATTTCATTAACAGTAAAATAAAAAGGCACTTTGTAAAAAAAAAAAAAAAAAAAATTTCATTAATATTTGGAACCATTATCGATTTAGGTTAAAACTTGATAAGCATTGCACTGTTCCTTGAGGAAGCAATGAATCGTTTGAGTTCTGAGCAAGTATTGAAAGACAACAATGCCGCCAATCCAAGTTCAATTTCCAGTCTTCACCTCACTCACAAAGCTCTTTCCGATGTAACCTTCCTTCCACCCCCTTTTATTTTCTCTCAACCCCTTTTGTTAAAACCCTAACTTTCTTTAATCTTTGTTAATTTCCCAGGTATCATGCTTAGCCAGCTTCAATAAATTGGAAAAGCTTGATCTAAAATTCAATAATCTCATTTCACTTGAGGTATTTTTTAAATTATTTTATTATTTTTTGAAAATTATGAAAAAATTGGAACTTTGGAAGTATATTTGATTGGATTTTATATGTATGGTGTAATAGGGATTGAGTGCGTGTGTTAATTTGAAGTGGTTATCAGTTGTGGAGAATAAATTAGAAAGCTTGGAAGGAATTCAAGGACTTACTAAACTCACTGTAAGTACCTAGCTGCTTTGTTAATATGTATGTGTAGCTTAGAAGGGTTTATTTGTTGTTGATAGCTTTTCTTTTGTTAAGGGCTTGTTTGGATTGGCTTATTTTTGAGCTTATGAAAAATAGCTTATGCAAATAAATAAGCTTTTATGTTAATTCACGAGTTCTCACTAACGCAAATTGTATCTTCATAAACTACCTTGACAAGCTTATGAATAATGGATAAAAAGTAAAAACTTACATAAGCAAAAAAAATAAGGCAATCCAAACGGGCCCTAAATGTGCTATCTTTCTATTTCTATTGGAAAATAGGATACATACACCGCCAACGTAAAATAATTTTTACGCTGTCATCCAATAGTAACCGTGTATTCCACCACCAAATCACCCCACTACATATACACCCCACTTTAAGGGTATGATACAGAGAAATAGTTGATTCCTATTGGATGCAAGTACAAAATTAATTTACACTGACATAGCATATCCATTAAACTCTATTTGTATGGATTTAATTTAGATGCACTGTCAGTGTAAATATTTTTACACTGTCAATCAATTTAAATCCTTGGATAGTCAGACCGTTAAAAACATGTGACTTTAATCATAATTACTTGTAAACTCGCATATGATTGATTGTGATTTGTCGGCAGTGTATCAAAATTAAATTCTGATTGTATTAAGAAACCAAAGTTGTATGAATATGGTCATGGAGAGTCTTCTCATCTTGAGATTTATGTAATTGTACTTGTAGCTCCACCAATGAAACATAATTTCAAACGGCTTATAGAATTTATCTTTGGCTACTGATTGGTATTGTTCAATTTCTGATGAATAAGCTGTTTCATTTTGCCAGTGGCAGTATTTTGCTGCACTTATGTATATCTTGTTAATATACATGTTATGAGTATCATTATTGTAAGTATGGATGTATTTTCATGTCCTCTAGTTTATAGTTTTTGAGATTATATTTGTTAGAAAGTAGAAACCTTTCATCTCAACAGCTCATGCTAAATGTTTAATAATGCCTATTATGCTTAGGGTCTGAATAGCGTTGTTAAGATTGTACAGAGAGTGGCATTCTGCTGAGTTATTTTCCGAAATGGGGATTCTTCATTTCACTATTTTTTCTTGTGGTTGTTTTGTTTCCACATCCATATGTTCAGAATAATTTACTGAACATATTTTTGTTAAACAATCTGCCTATGCTTATAATTTGTGATAAAATTCAATGAGTTATATGAGAATGTAAGAGTCACTTTTATATGATCATGTCAACCAGGTACTAAATGCAGGAAAAAATAAGCTTAAATCTATGGATGAGATTGTGTCACTTAGTACCCTTCGTGCGCTGATTTTGAATGGTGAAACTTCTTACTTTATGACATGCCAGCCTCGTCTATTTTGAAAGTTGAACTAAGAACAATGCATGCAAAAAATATTAGTAGTGAATATTTATATATACTTCTGTCTCATATTTTTATCATCATGTTTACTTTTGTTTTTGACAGACAATGAGATCATCTCCATTTGCAAACTTGATCAGATGAAAGAATTGAATACTCTCGGTATGACTAATTGTCTTCTTCATTTTCTTAGTCTTAAGATTTTCTGCGCTAGTAGGATAAGTTTCTGCCATAGTCCTTCTTTTTCAGACTTTAGCGAGTGATACGTCTTTGATGCTGTGCTTTCATTACAATAGGCTATATCTTAGTTTCATGGTGCTTAGATTTTATCTCTTTATAAAAATGATGCACTTCTTGAAGCAAATATTACTTGAAAACAAGAGATTTTGTAAGCTGGAAGTATAAACAAAAAATATAACAAAGTTACTCAAAAACTTTTAGTTCTAAACTTCTAAAGTAATTGATTCAAACTTTATTGATATAAGGATCAACAGTATTTCCCAAGGGGTTTTATAAGAAGAGGTGGTTTATCAACATACAGTTGTTGAATTTTTTTATACATGTGCAACACAACACACACACACGGACTCCATGCACCTGTTGTATGTTTGAAATGCAAACTATTTTTGGCCAAATAATATCTTGCTGATGGTTCCAGGTCAAATAATTTTTGAATATCTTTATTTTCTGTAGTTCTATCTAAAAATCCTATCCGTAAAATTGGCGAGGCTCTGAAGAAGGTGAAATCCATCACGAAGGTAACATTTGCCCCTAAGCTGTTGAGCTCTCCTTTAGTACTCATTAGTTATTTTAGTATTGTATTCTGATTTCTCGTCCTCTTCTGGTTCCAGCTTTCCCTTTCACATTGTCAGATTGAGGGTATTGACACTTCCCTCAAGTTTTGTGTTGAACTGACAGAGCTTCGTCTTGCTCACAATGATATTAAGGTCTGCCTTAAATTCGTGACTTTGCTTTTTGATTCTACATGCTTTTGGAATGTTTAATTTGGTGCATTCATATCATATTTGCTTTTTGACTTAATTTCTTTAGAATATTTTGCTTTATATTGTGTACACTATTGTGCTAACTTTTGGATTTCAGTCTCTCCCAGAAGAACTAATGCACAATTCAAAACTTCGGAATTTAGATTTGGGGAATAATGTGATTGCAAAATGGTCAGATATAAAGGTTTGTCATCTGGAACTCTTCCAACAACATTTTATCGTTGTCTAGAACACTTAACCATGTACCGTCATCTTGTATTGCAACTGTAGGTGCTCAAATCACTCACCAAACTGAGAAATCTCAATTTACAAGGAAATCCTGTTGCTTCAAATGAGAAAGTTACAAGAAAGGTGATCCCCTATTTTTTTGGGTTCAAAATGTTAGTTTTTATGACATTTTTAAATTTCATCCTTAAACTACCATGTGTATGATGTTACAGATTAAGAATGCATTGCCAAAGCTACAAGTATTCAATGCCAAACCAATAGATAAAGATACCAAGAATGAGAAAGGTCACATGTCCGATGATGCTCGTGATTTTTCATTAGATCATGTCGATCAAAATGAGGATGATCGTCTTGAAGCTGCTGACAAAAGGAAGTCCGGTAAAAAAAGAAAGGAAACTGTTGATGTATCCGAGAAGGAAGTTGGGGTTTATGATAAGGAAAATACAGGTCATAACAAGGATAATGGAAATAAAAAGAAAGACAAACTCACAGGTACTGTTGATCCTGACACGAAGAATAAATCAACGAAGAAAAAGCTAAAAAAGGATGGTGACGAGCCCTCGGAAAAAGCTTTGGCTCTTGAGGAGAATGTTAATAGGACTGAGAAGAAAAAGAAGAATCGAATGAACAAGGAACAGAGTGAATTTGATATTATTGATGATGCCGAAGCTTCATTTGCTGACATTTTTAACATCAAGGATCAGGAAAATCTGAATCATGGTGGTGAAATGAAGCTACAGGACCAAGTGCCTAAGGATTTGAAATTGGTGAGCAGCATAGAGACTTTACCTGTCAAGCATAAGAGTGCCAAAATGCATAATGTGGAGTCTCTATCATCTACAGGAACAGAAATCGGAATGGGAGGTCCATCAACATGGGGCGATTAGTTATAACTTGTCGAGATATGCCGCTATGCTTTAAAACCTAACAGTTTTTTTACTCTGACTCATCTGTTAGTTTTCGCATTGCATTTCTCCTTATTCAGGGTGAGCACAGTTATTTTCTGCTTCGTTTTTTAACATTTTTGACCAGTAGGAATCGAACTCGGTACTCTAGGGTTTACAACACTCGCACACATTGCGCACCAACAACTTGTGCTAAACCCAGGTGGAGGCTAATATGTGAATTGCACATCAGATTCTGGCCCTGCTTGTGATGTTTGTCTCTTTAGATTCAATCAATACCTTTCTTGCCTCTTCCATTATTTATGAGTTTTTTGTAACCAATTACTTCAGATGAATTTCTTCATATGACATTAAGTTTCATGTCTCCTCTCCCCTCCCTTTTTTGACTACTATGAAATGTAGTTAGAAATTGTTGTTTCTTCCCAAAGGGAGTTTAAATTTTCTTGTTACTCTTGTTTGTAATTTTCATCCAAATGTAATGGTATACATGTGAACCACTGGCAAATGAAACAATATCTTGGCATCCATGTATAATCAAAAGATATTTTTGGTACATTGAAGTTCTTGTCCTTATCTAAACCTGTAATTTTATTTGAATATGCAGTATGTGTTGGGGTAAAATGTAGTTTTTGATTTTTTAAAGCATTTTTTTTATCCAATATGTGTGAGATTGATTAATTCTGAATATAGTGATAATGCATTTCACTTCTCTGAATAAAACAATTCATTTTATACGGTAAAATTAGTAATCTCAGTTGTTGATGATTAAATAAATGAAGGCTAGGATATGTTTTTGTAAGATCTTGATGTTATTTTTTCACTTCCATTATGATCCTATAACAGGCTATAGCTTAAAAAAGTTTCAATCGGTCAATTTTATTTTTTTATTACACAAATTTTGGGTTAGGAGATCGAGCTCTAGTTTAATGCGTGAAAAGTCTTAAGGCTCAAAGAACACATACAAAGAAATTGACATTTATCTTCTTCCAAACTTTTCTCCAAGAACATTAGCCGGGTTTGAGCTTGAACTCATAACCTCCAAATCCAAGACTTGTCTTTCTTCCCCTAGATTAAACCGGTCATTTATTTTGTTTTTGATTTCATTGTAATCATTTCCGTTTAATTTGTTAGAAAGGATCATATTGATATAATAACTTTTGTAAAAAAGACTTTTGGAACAAAAATGCTATCACTTTAGTATTCGACATATCTTGAATAAAATAAAAGTGTTATCGAATTTGCTAAAGTGATGTTAAAAATAAAAACAAAAATATAATGAAGGATCAAACTGAAACTTTTGAAAATATAGCAAATGACAAATAAAGTATTTTAACCTATAAAATATAAATTGATTGTTGGTGCCTCTGATCTTATTTATTTATAAGCCAAAGTTTCTACACTACCAAAGAAAAAAAAAGCTAAAGTTTCTTATTTCACACGCGTTAAGCAACTAGTAATATTCTTGACCCAAATAAAATGAAAGAAATTAGTAATATTTACTATCCCGTTCTTCCTGGTGAACGGGGCGCTGATTGAAGGGGTGCAGAACGTGCGTAACGCGGTGTTTACTCATTTTCGGACGCAATTTCAAGCAACTCGGCATAGTCGCCCTAGTATGGAGGCCTTAGTTTTTCGAACGTTGTCTGTTTCTGGTGGGGT
>Ga0315914_1004990_pt1 | contig 19569 bp, 6 predicted proteins | sample MpolenodulesMG_FD_203920 | JGI IMG/M metagenome (GOLD analysis project Ga0315914, IMG submission 203920) | Medicago polymorpha root nodule microbial communities from Los Angeles, California, United States - elongated nodules | ecosystem: Host-associated > Plants > Roots > Nodule | place: USA... | reverse complement strand
TCTCTCTCTCTCCTCGACTGCAACAACACCATCACGAAGGCCACCGTCCGCCATAAATTAGGACGGTCGTTTTACGTAGTCATAGATTCAGTCGTTACTTCGCTTCTGTCGTCTCAGATCTAAAGTCTATACTCTAATTCTTTATTTTCATATCGATCTGTTGTGATTGCCCTTCCATTTAAAAGTTGAAATTACAGAATTATTCCTGATGTTTGTATTGTGTCTAAAAAAGTGTATACAGTTAACATTTATGTATTTAAAATGAAATGCATTAAACTTACTTTTCTAAAAAATGACAAATTCACTTAGACATTTAAAGAAGTCAAAATTTAAACGTCAATCACAACATCAAACTTAACAATTTCTAATAAAATGTAAAACCATAAATAAATAAGAGAAATGATATTTGTACAACCATTTTTGACAACTCTTTAAAAAAAACATCTCTCTCATACTCACATGTGTTTTTTATTCTTTCTCTTCTTTTTTCTCTCTCCATTGTTTTTGTCCAATCATATGAGAAGAAAATTGATTGTCGTCAAAGTTGTCTAATTTTAATTGTACAAATATCACTCCTCAATAAATATAAATGTTGTAACGATAAATAAAGATTTTAAAGTCAAACGTTAATCATCCAGTAACATTCAGAAAAATAAAATAAAATAATTAGCCAAAGGCGAAAAGTATATAATTTGGAATTGGATGTATTCTTCTTCCTAAACTTTATCTTTTTTAATGCGAGTTTTTTTTTATTGGGAAAAAAGTAAGGTGGTCCCACCTATGTCGTGCGAGCTGGTACCTACCTACCTACCGACTTAGACTCTGTCTCCGTTGGAAAGTATTCTTAAGAACATGGGTTATTTCCGACCGTTACGACTTTTCCTAAAATAAACGATAACAACCATCTATCCAACGGCTCTTACTATTCAAAACAGCTGTCCCAGCTTGTACTCTGCTCATTCCTTCTCTTTCTCCCCGCGTGCTGTCAATCTCTTCACGCCAACTCAACCGTGTTCTTTTTTTCCTCTTTTAAGTTTTCATTTCCTTTTATTCTCCCTCCATTCATTTTCCTTTGATTTCATTTAATTTTATTTGTTAATAAAAATTTAACAAGGAATAGTCTAAAGTAGGAAAAATCTTCGGACCCGAAAATATTTTATTGTGTATTTATATTTTACCTTCTCCTAAAGACATTAGCGGAGTTTGAACTAGAAATTTTCGAATTTATAGTTTCTTTTAAGAATAAATTTGATTTAAATTTAAAATTAGAAAATAAAACATAATACAAATGTATAGATTTTATTATTAACACAAAAATAATTTTTCGAAAATAATTTACACTACCAAAAGTTGTTAATGGATAATTTGTCTATGAATATTAAGATCTATCTACCTTGATTTTGACGAATCTCGAGTGAAGAACCTTTGTTGAAAAAATACACAAGAATTTTTAAAATTAATTAAAAACAAAAAATAATATTTATACCATATTTAATGAATATGATAAATGAGCTATTTATGTAAAAAAAAATGTAAAAAGTTGATCAGAATATTTTATTTCCCATTTCTTCTCTTTCACCAAATATTTTTTACTTTGTTTTTATTCTGTATGTGACCGAATATTTTTCTTATTTCTAAATCAACAAGGATTAGGAGTTATTGTTTTCATTTGTTTCCTGTCAGGAATTATTGTTTTTCTAAATAATACACCTGATATTAATTAATCGAAAATGAAAAGGATATTGTCCAAAAAAAAAAAAAAGTGAAAAAGATCAACAACGGGTTGATTAACGACTAATCCTAGGAACGCGTCTTCACAGTTGACACGGTTACGCTTCTATAAATACCCTTCCAACACTAATCTCTTCACATCAAACCACAAACAAACAACTCCTTCAACTCTTCTACTTCAAAACTTGTTATAAACCCTAAAATTTCATTCTCCTTCGTCAATTTTCTAAACAATGGCTTCTTACACAGTTGTGTTGATGCTTGTGGCCACACTATTGGTGAGTTCCACCTTTGCTCAATCTCCTTCATCATCTCCAACCATATCACCCGTTGCCACTCCACCCAAATCCTCTCAGGCACCATCTCCTTCCGCTGTCTCACCGGTGGCATCTCCTCCTGTACCTGTGAATAGTGCTCCATCTCCTTCCCCTTCCGCCATCAACTCTCCTCCATCTCCTCCTCCTGCTTCTTCTGACTCTCCCGCTGTTTCTCCTGCTATTACTCCATCATCCATCTCTACTACTCCTTCTGAAGCACCTTCACCTTCTGATAACTCCGCCGCCGCTTTGAACAGATTCACCTTTGCCGGATCTGCTGCTGTTATGGTTTTCGCTGCTGCTTTGATGATGTAGAGAATTCATGAGTTTTTTTTTATTTGATTTATTTTGTTATTAATCACGAATTTACATGGATTGTAAACTCTTTTTGTTGCTCTGTTTCGATCTGTGTGACTACGATTCATTCATTTTATTATTTTCTGTAATCTATTGATTATTATTTTAATGAGAGTGATACATTTTATTCTTTTCAATTTCTGCTGTTTCCTTGCAATTATTATTTATAATATTGATAATTTCTTTGATTAAGGATAGTAGTTTTAGAGTCTTTCCCTGGCCCTTGGAGTGTAGGTGTTTTAATTTTGTTGTTTGCTCTCTAAATAAGATGGATTAATCTAGGTTTATGCGAAGCGTTTCTGAACTGTTTCAGTGATTGTCAATCTTGGCTTTTTTGGGTCTCATTTCACATGTAGAGTAGAATCGATATTGGTCAGACATAGAAGCTAGAAAATGTTGTTTCAAGTAGAATTTATTTTCATCAATTGAATCAGTTTTCAAATTTAAACCCAAACATTTCTGCAACTTCAAGTGAGATGTTTTCTTGTAGTAACTAGCAATATAACTCTCATTTACGTCTCTCCATCACTCACCAAACAGTCTCGAGGCGATAGCTGCCAACACCATTCATTTCTCTAAAAGAAACATAAGCAACCCAATACACCAACAGAAAATTCCAAGGCCTTTTGAAAGACTTTGACAACACTTCACCTTAGTGAAGCATCCTCAAATCAACAAACAAGATGAGGCTGCACCCATCAATCAAGTTCTCATTTAGGGACTTAACAAAGATTGGACGAAGCCAAGCGACAATGGGCTGACGAACTCCAACACGCCATACGGGCTTATCAAACCACTTTGCACTCAACCACAACGGAATCTCCATTCCGCCTCACTTACGGGGTGGAAATAGGTGAACTCAATTGAAGAACTACCTCAACTCCCAATTCAGAAAAGAAGCCTAATACAAACAAAAGAGCCGTCAAGTGCATTGACTCATTGAGTCAATACAATAGACTACAATAGGTGATCTCATTGAGTCAATACAATAGACTACAATAGGTGATCTCATCCCAAGACGAAACCAAAAAAACACATACTAACCTAACTAGTACCTAACTCGGAAGGATCGTCTAGAATCTCTTCTCATAAAACCCATCACAAGGACATGGAACACCGACAAACACAAATTGTACTACAACTAAGTTACAAAGACAAAGATTGTAAGTTTCGAATATGACAAAAAAGACAAGTTTTCTTCAAATATTCACATACAATATTTGTGTTTACATCAACAATGATTTCCACAATTCTTTGTTTCTTCCTGTGTACTTATAAAAATACAGGAACATTGTAAAGAAAAAAAAAATCATAAATCCATAACTAAAGGGACAAGCCTTCATACTAACTTGTTCACCTAAAAAATCAGGCAAGACAGAGTTTTCCCAATAGACTAAATCTATGTCACGGCAAGAAAAACGCACCGGAGTTCCATCACTGCCAGTATGTTAGGTAGAACACCCAACTGATGATGGGAATGCACACACCTCACACCAAAGGACCTTTACAGGATCCTCCATTGTAATAATTAGTTTGAAAAACCACTCTAAATGCAACATCAAGAAAAAACAACACAAAACACACAGAAAAATGACATGGAAAATACTTAGAGAATTATTAGAAGTTAAACAAGCTTAAGGTTTGCAAATATCCTGGTGTTACCACTCGAAAGTACAAAAAGAGGAAGGTACTAAAACAAAGAACAAGACTCCACGAGACTATACGAGATGGCCCACTTTCCTCGCTAGATAGACATCAACCAATGCATCCCCTTTGTGTTCAATTCAACCCCTTGGTTTCAATGCTTAATTTGAATCACTGTGTTGTCAAAAACATGAGGATCCATCGCCAGAAGGTCGTTGTCAACTTCAGGAAGGTTGGCTACCAACTATTGTCTAGTCATCTAAGAAAAATGCCTTCATCTGATGTCCCGTCATCTCCTTGAAGCCGTCAAAACTTCTCTTCATGGTCAGCTTTAGCCTTTTCCAACCTTTCCACCTTCTAGAATTTCTCTTTGTCCAACTTCACAGTACCCTAAACATTTACCTTTTCGGTCTCCATAGCCTTCACCTCCTCTATCAACTTCTTGAATTCATTAGTCTTTGAGAGAAGCTCAATGGTCGGGCCAACAAGGATCTTGTATCTCTATAAAGCCTTCGCCTATTCATTGGCAACTTCCTAACAATAGGTAGATGACAACAACCATGAGATGATGAACATGTTCACTCTAAAAATGAGGACAATTGTCACACCTTTATGGAAAATACAAATGACGGTTTGCAAATATGTTGCTTGCAATTTAATTGCAAGTATACACTATCTGAAATTATATAATAAAAAGATTGTACCCATAAGAATTTAGGTACTTATAGTTTCAACATTTTCAGCATGGCATTATGGAGGAATGGAGATTCTCTAGTTGAAGTGTGTTGTGTCGTTATGTAAGCCTACACGACGTTGTCCAGTTCTTCTCTCCAATTCCCTTTGGATTTGCCTAGTTGTCTACATAGACCCCTAATGTATTACTCAATTGGAGGATTTGGCTTGTCTGTTCATTTAGGGGTGTTGTATTGATGTGCAGTGTTGTGTGATCTTGAGGTAATGTAGGAAGTTTTTGAAGTGGTCTTAAGTGAATTGTGTTATGATGTTTGTGACCACGACTTAGGGTACAGTCAACCTCATTAGGATATACGTTTTGAAAAATTTTAGGATGTCGACTTCTGTGATTAAAGTTAGGGCCTCCACTTCAATCCATTTATCGAAGTAGTCGATGGTTACCACCAAGTATTTGAGTCGTTCGGGTGCCTTGGGGAAAGATTACAAGATATATATGCCTCATCATGTAAAGGGTCATAGCGAGGTTAGCAGTGTGAGTATCGTAAGTGGAGCCAGATGTATGTCACCATGTTTCTTGCTTTTCTCACATCTACGTACAAAGCCTTTGGAGACAATCTTGGGAACTTAAATGTTGGGATACCTTAGTGTTTCTTTAATGTTTGTCTAGATCATATGAGTATGTCATGTACTAGCGAGTTTTTAAAGTATGCATGCCCTCGAGTTTCATTCCTGAGGGATATGTACGACATCCGTTTGATAGAATCCTTATAGTTCTTCTTTAACCAAAGTTAGATACTCTTGCATGAGAGATTTAACTGCTTGGTATTCTACGGTGGTTTCAGGAAAAAAAAGAGTTGGGACTCGAAGTGTAGGCTCACGAGTTTGGCCCCAATTAATGTCGAGTCAACCTCAACCACGCTAAGCAAGCCTCTTATTCAACCTGATTGTTAGGCGTTAGGATAGAGAAGGTGGTAGATAGTTCGACCACAAGGCCTCGTATTCTGCTTTATTTTTTTAATGCGTTTTTTTTAATCTTTGAGACACCTTTCCTATAGGAAAAAAAAAAGAGGCGGTCCCTCCCTCCCCAATTTTGTGCGAGCTAGTACCACTGAGTATCGACAAAATTTGTCTTCGTTTGAAAAGGATTTTGAAGAACCTTTTTACTGGAGTAAACCACTAAATTGCTTAATGTCTCTCCAAGCTACTCTCAAATTACTCCCCTACCATGTTAATATTTGAAAATAGTCATTATCTTTGTCAAATATTGCTCAATAAAATCTTTGTATTGTATCATATGATAAAAATATAAAAACAATTACCAAACTGAGAAACATTTGATAAAATCATAGACTAGTTTGAAATATTATTAGAATCATGCATAATATTTTTTTGGGTCAAGTAGTCTATTGGATAGATATTCCCATTTAAGATGAATGAGTTGTGTGTCTGAGGTTCGAACCCCGACCTTGCATTAATTATACGATGTATCTGGAATTTGTGCTAAGCTCAAAGGGGTGAATAATATTTTAATATAAGAGTGGTTTACAGGGACAAAGATTAATTTGGTGCGACGAGGATCCTCCTCCATGTTGTCGCCCTCCCTCTTCTAGCCTATTTTTATCATCTCCGCCAGCGACCTCCAAAGTTCTGCTGCATGATCGCCTTTGTGTTAGGTTAATGCTTTTGGTTCTCTCGGTGGTTGGTGGAGGGAATGATGTTTCTGGCCGAGAATTGTCTTTCTCTTTCGATAACGAGTCTTTGTTTTTAGCAGCTTCGACGATTGTTGTTGGTTCATGGCGTCTTCGCTTGATTTGCAGGTTTCTTTGAAGCCTTCTGTCTGCGGGAAGTTCTTTTGTGTTGTGTTGCCTCTGTTCGTAGTTGATGTGTCGCCATCGTCGTTGTGTCGCTGATTGTTTTTGTTTGTGTGTCGTAGGATCTTCGTCGTTGACAGATTGATTGTTTTGTGGATCTCCGTCTAGCTGGTATTGTATGTTGTTTTCATGTTTATCAAAGATTGGGGTGGTTTTAGATACATAGTCTTTTTTTGCATTGTAGTTGGTTTCGTAAACCAAAAAGGGTATGTTGGTTCTTTTAACCCGAAAGAGTATGGTTGGTGACTAATGTATTGAACTCATCCCTCAATTTGAGTTCATACTTCTGATTTCATGTGGAACCAGTTATGTTTAGTTATGATCTCTTCGATTCCCTATCACTCAAGATCTGTTGAGATTTGCAGGTCTCAAGATGTCAAGTTTGCCTCCACTCTGATACCGCTTTATGCTTTAGAGAGCTTTTATGCTTGATGATTTATTCATGAAGTTGTTGGCACATGGATTTGGATTCCGTGTTGGTGGCCGATCTATTCGTCAGTTCGAACTCTAATTGCTTTGTGCATATGCTCATTCTTTTTTTTTTTTTCAACTTGGTTTCGAGCCCGTACAAGAGTTCGCTGGGTTGCACTCGATTGTTTGTTAGGGTTGATTAGGACTGATTTGATTTATCACGACGTATTCTGTTTAGATTGTACCTGGGTTAGGTCTAATCTCTCTCCGACTTCGTATCTCTTTGTTTTATTTTATATGTTTTTTCTTTTGTCTTAAAAATATATAATATTATGTATATATTTTTAGACGGTTACGACTTTTCTTCAAGTAAACAATAGAAATCATCTATCCAACGATTCTTATTATTCTAAGAAAGATACCAGCTTGGACTTGGTCATTCATTCCCCACCAGCGTGTTACGCCAACTCAACGGTATTCTATATTTCCTTTCAAGTTTTAATTTCCTTTTATTCTCATTTTTTTATTTCATTTGATTTGATAAACTTTTTAAGATTAATTTTGATTTGATTAAAACTTAAAATTAGGAAGAAAAAAAATACAATTTTATGGTGATGATAATTTTGTTGAAATTTGGGGCCTAACTCAACCTTACAAAACCGGCTTGTGAGGTGAGGAGTGCCTCTTCTTTATAAACTCTCATCAAGAGTCTCATCTATCCGATGTGTGACTTGGGTTTTTCCCAATACACCCCCTCACACCTAGCACTCTTTGGGCTTGGTGCGTGAATAGGTAGGTGACCCTTGAATTCGACAAGCTCTGATACCATGTTGAAATTTGGGGCCTAACTTAACCTTACAAAACCGGCTAGTGACTTGAGTTTTTCCCAATAAATTTTAAAGGCAATTTCCTCTCAATATCTCATATTCAATTTTTTATGATGATAATTTCCTTGAACTAATTCATATAGAGATTTACTCTGACTTTAAGTAACTCTTCGAGTGAACACTATGATTGAACCCTTAATACATGAGCGAGATACTAAATTTTTTTAAAAAAAATGACAAAAGAGATATAATAAAAAAAAAACTAGTTAACTCATATCTCACAAAGACCCGTATTCAATTTTCGTTGTCAATATAAAGTTCTAGTTAATATACAATCTATGAGTATGTCCATCAACATTTTTTGAACCTTGAAAATCGCATTTCAACATGTCTCCAAACAAAACTCGCCTTAAATGTTGTTAAAAGAAATACAATTTATTTTAAAATGCTAAAAAAATATATTATACCACAAAATTAAAAATATTACTCTCTTTTTTTTACAATGTTAACTACTCCGAATTTATGTAAAAATATTAAAGTAGATATGAAAATAAAAGACAGCTATATTTTATTTTTCTTTAAAGTTCAATTTTATTTATTTTCCTTTTAATTAACAGAATATATTTGTCGTGTATCAACAAGGATTATGAATGATTCTTTTTCTAAATACACCTGATATTAATCTAAAATAAAAAATAAAAAGTTAACGATTGGAAAAGATCAACGGCTCATAACTACTCAGACTAGAAACGCGTCTTCACACGGTTAAGTTCCTATAAATACTCTTCCAACCCCTGTTCTCTTTTTCACAACAATCACAAGCAATCTACTCTCTCAATTCTTCTGCTTGCTTCAAAACTTCTTTCATAAACCCTAATTTTTCATTCTCCTTCGTCAATTTTCCAAACAATGGCTTCCTACAAAGTTGTATTGATGCTTGTAGCTGCATTGTTGGTGAGTTCTACCTTCGCTCAATCTCCATCTTCATCTCCCACCATATCCCCGGTTGCGACACCTGCGAGCTCTCCTTCCGCTGACTCACCGGTGGCATCTCCTCCCGCACCTGTGAAGAACGCTCCATCTCCTTCACCATCTGCCATCAACTCTCCACCATCTCCTCCTCCTGCTTCCTCTGGTTCACCCGCCGCCGCTCCTGCTGTTACGCCATCATCGATCTCCACTCCTCCTGCTGAAGCACCATCAAACGGCGCCGCTTTGAACAGATTCACCGTTGCCGGATCTGCTGCTGTTGTGGTTTTCGCTGCCGCTTTGATGATGTAGAGAGTTACTCTTGAGTTTTTTTATTTTTGTTAATCACGCATTTACATTTACATGGATCGTCAGAACTATTTACCTTTTTGTTGTTGCTCTGTTTCGATCTGTGTGACTACGATTCATTCATTCCATTATTTTCTGTAATCTATTTTATTTAAGGGAAATTTAATGATTTTTTAAAATCTGTGTATTGCATTTAATATTTAACTTTTTAATTAAATAAGTGTCCTAGGACACAAGTTAACACTACCACTGCTTTAATTAATTAGTGATACATTTTTATTCTTTTCAACGGTTGCTTCCTTGCAAGTATTATTTACTGTAGTCGATTATTGTTTTGAATGAATTGTATATCTCTTCAACAACAGCAACAACAAAAAATTCAATAGGAAATGAAAGAAAAAAAAAACCGTCAATTTTCTTCGGGATATTATGGACAAATTATAGTATATTTAATGGTAATCAGAAATTGAAAACCGAACAAGGAGAAGGAAAATTAATTTTTGTTTTGTTTGATAATTTCATCTTACAAGAAAAAGAGCAATACACTCCCTCAAATATATTTTAACTCTACTTTTATGAAAATTAATTAGGCTTAATTAAACTTTTGACCCCCTAAGTTTCTTAAAGTTGTGATTTTGACCCCCTAAAAAAACACAACTCTTTTCAGGCCCCCTAAGTTTATTTTATGTTGCAATTTTGGCCCCATAGTCTAATTTTGACTCAGTCAACGCTGACGTGGACGCCACGTGTGTAATGTTTTAATTATTTTTTAATATTTTTTTATTGTTATTAAATATATTTTTTTAAATTTTTGTAATAAAAAATAAAAATTTGTAATTAATTTTTTTTATTTGTAATAAAAAAACAAAAAAAACTTTTTTATTTTTGTAATTAAAAAAATAATCTATAAAATAAAAAAATTTACACACGTGGCGTCCACGTGTCCGATGACGTAGGGGCTAAAATTGCAACATAAAGTAAACATAAGAGGCCCAAAAAGAGTTTTTTTTAGAGACCAAAAGTATAATTAAACCAATTAATTATTATAATCGATTGAGCATTGTATATCTCTAATTGTTTATTGCAAACTAATGCCAACATACTAATGTTGTCATTAAGGTCGCATACTTATATTTAAAAGTCAACTCAACAAAAAACAACTTAATTTTTTGGATCAAAACACGTTGTAAAACACACATTGGCGTAAGGTCGCTTAGGTTGATAGTTAATTTGTCCAAGATTCCATGATCGCATCGATTAAACATTTATGAAAAATGTAAATTACTGTCGTTGGGACACTAGTTAAGAGCACCAAATTAAAAAGATTGCATTGGAAATAAAAATAAATAAATTAATATGACCCAACATTTATTTATGGTTGGTTCGACACACTTCACGTCCAGTGCAACGAGTCTGTTGTAACTTAAGTGTGTAACCTTTCTCCTGTGGTGACGATTATTTTCATATGCGTGCATGTTGTTGTTGTGAACTGAAAAATTTAGTAATTCATATACTTCTAATACGACAGGTAACATTAATAATAACATGCCTAATCCAGCAAATATTGGCGTGTCCAAAGTTGTGAGCACCGTTGCAATGTCAACCTCTAGTGGTGTCGGTTATGTCGTGAAATCATGTCAACAATTTCTAGCCTTAGTGGAAGTTTGTCACTTCCTTAAGAAGCATTGGAAACTTCCAGTCTTGAAGGGGGTAAGCCACTGCAAAATATCCCTTCTCAAGGAATGGTCAAATTGTTTTCTAATTGGTTAATCTATATTAGTAGGTGCAACCTCTCATCATGGCAATAATGAGGGATGTTAGTTCAAACCAAGAAGAAAATGTGAAAATTGTAGAAGTTGGAGCTTCCTGTTGTTGAACCTCATCATTATTTAATCCAATGAAGTACAAGGTGAAAAAAAAAAATTAGTATCAAGTTTTTTTTATGATGCAAATAAATTTAAGGTTGATGCCTTGAGTGTAGCTACCTTTTTAAATTACTGTTAAAGAATTGCCGACTGGTCTGCATATTTTCAACTCTAGATGTTGACACAAGTGTTCCTTTGGTAAGGCAATATGTCTCTAAAGTATGTGTGGTAAGACAATACGTCTCTAAGACATATCCAAATTTGTTTCTAAAGTATGTAGTGACCAAATTTGTTTCTAAAGTATGTAGTGACGGAAATTTCGCAATATAACGACGAATTTGGTCCGTCTCCATTTCTGATTTTTCTAGTAGTGAAAGACAACATCTTCACATCTACTGCACTTAATTTATTTAATGTTGCTTCTTTTCATCCCAACGCTTTATTCCATACACCACACCATTGACAGTCATAAAGTTAATCGATAAAATTTGCATTTCAACTTGAGCGAAACTTCCATATCACATAAAAAATCTAAGGTCATTCTCCATTTTAACCATCCACCTTGAATTTGATGGTTTACATCTACTTATATTTATCCTTTGTTTTATATGGTGGATCCAAGATATCTAAATCATGTAACTTATGGTATCATTGGATCTTCAACTTTCATCTATATGCTAGGAATGCTTGGCCTTTTGCTAAATCTACATTGCATATATATATTTTGTCTTACTTCTACTGAGGCGAAAGTCATACACTTCTAAGGCTTGTCTCCAACCTTATTTATTTCTCCACCAACTCTCGAAGTAGGATTATATCATCAATAAAAAACATATATCTCGGCGCTAACTCTTGGATGTGTATCATAAGTACATAAAAAACTTAAGTAAAAAGATAAGGGTTTTGGTTTGACCCTTAGTGAAATGCTATTATTTTAGGAAAATTGTCGGTGGCCCCAACTTATATACGTTCTCTCGCTAGTTAAGACTCCCTCGTACATATCTTTGACTTCTTAGATATAATCAGCCTAACCCGCTTTCGTCTTTAGGGCTTTCCTTACAATATCTCTAGGCGTTGTACCATCATTCTTCTCTAAATCAGTGAAAACTAAGCGCAAGTCTTTTTAATTCATCATATATCGCTCCATCACTCATCATAGTAAGTAGATTGGTTCCATATATGTTCGACCTTCCAGGCGTAAATACAAATTAGTTATTACACTACAAGAAACATTACCTTTTGCCAGGGATTTTGACGGGGGCATGAAACCCCTGGCAAATTTGACACGGCATATGCCAAGGAAAGCCCCTGTAAATTGCCAAAGCCATTTCCTGGTCCACTTACCATTTGACAGGGATGAACCCCTCACAAAAGGACAGGATCCCTAGCTTTTTTTTATCGCAAAAATGAAATTTGAAATGGCTAACAGCTTCTGATTTTGCAGACAATATACCAGGGGTTATGCCACAACCTGCCCCGCATAAATGGGAATCCAACAGAGAATCTCTGCTGTTGTCATTACCTTGTCAACTCAACCTGATAAAGTCTGCCAAAAAGTTGTGCGCCAGTCCTGTCAGGACCAAAAGCCGTCGGATATTGTCCAATTTCTGTGGCTTTTTTTTACCATTCTGACGGCTAGTTGTGCCCTAGCCCTAGCAGTTGAGTTGACTGCTTATGCGAGGGGTTGCCCCTCGTTTTTCCCTGGGTTTTTTTCCAGTCTATATAAACCTGCACTATGTTATTCCCTCACACTTTGACACTTAGAAAAATTTTACACTTCAATTCTCATACACTCTTCTCTTCAACATCACTAAACCTCTCTAAGTTTGGTAAAATTCTCTTAACTTATTATTTATTTATGTTTGGATTTTTTTACTACTTACTAACATAAATATTTCTTGCATCAGTGTTCAAGTCTTGCCTCCTCCTGTGGATTCTTGCTCTTGCTAACCTTGCTCTCTGCTGGATTTTGTTCTTCTCTCATTTCAAGCTTCAACAAGTTAGTAAATTTGTTCTTCTCTGAGTTTAATTTGCAAGATCTGTTTTTAATTTTTTAAAATAAATTTTGAAAATGATTTTAATGTATTATTGAAGAAAAAAATAATACTGTTAATTTTTTGAAAAATAATACATGATTATTTCGAAAAAAAAAATATTGTTAAAATAAATTTCAAAATTTACCCCCCTTTTTATTCAGAATTTAAATATATGCATGTTGTTGAATATATGTTTATTAGGTAGATTTGTTAATTGTGTGTATAGTTATTATACTAGAATGACAAAAAATGCATGGTCCAACACTAAGTTTATATATACTATATAATATATATTTTTAAATTAGGGAAAATAGGTTTTTAAAGAATGCATGTTTTTTAATTACTATAGAAAATTGTTAATTTAATAAAACTGGTTTTAAAAAAAATTAAATTAGAGAAAAATACCGTTTGTCAGGGGTTAAACCCCTCGCAAGTCCCTGGTTTTTTGCTGATTAGATTTGACCTTCCATCAGTCAGTCAATGCGTCAGTCAGCGCAGTCAGAGCAAACTGCTGCAGAAAAAAGTGAGGGAATATGTCAGGTGCTGTGACAGGGACAAAGCCAAGCCATATGCCAGGGGTTTAGCCCCTTGTTTTTTTCCAGAGGTGTAACCCCTGGCAAAATGTTAGCGACGAGTAGTTTTGCCAATGCTTCCGCCCCTGGTAAATTCCCTCACAAACGTCCATTTTCCCAAGGATTCTGTCCTTTTCTTAGGGATTTTGCCCCTGGCAAAAGATAATGTTTCTTGTAGTGTTAGTAAATTGAGTTTCTTTCTTCTCTCAATCATTCTTTCCTATAACTTCATGGTGTGACTCATAAGTTTGATCTCTCTATAATTTGTGCAATTTTATACATCCTCCATTAACATTTTCTTTAACCTCATAATTTTGTTAAAATATTTGGAGAGCCACCCATTGCCTCTATCGTCAAGACTTTTTCACAGTTCAATAGATATGTTATTTGGTCCAACTTCCTAATCATTACGCATCCTTTTCAACGCTTCTTTTACTATTATGTATTTTAATTCGATCATAGGTATAATTTGATCCTCCTATCCAATGTCTTGCATTTTAGAGAGCACTAAGATCTCATATCCTTCATTAAATAAGTTGTGAACGTAATTCTTTCTGAAGTAAAATGGGATTTTGGATTGTGACCCATTCAAAAAATTTGCAATAAAACTTCTAAAGTGACACCTTTTATTTGATTACTTACTCAATAAGAAACAACATTTAATAACTATAGAAAGTGTAAATTGGAATTTAAATAAGACACGAGTTAAAGAATCACACACATAAAGTTATATAGGTTTATCCAATGTAGGCTACTTTAGTCCACACAATATTGTGATATTTTCCACCATGCACTTGAGATTTAATACTATATCTCTATGCATTTTTCTTAGATCACCCTAGGATCTTTACACTCAATTTCCTTTTAACCACTTCGACTTTACAACCTTGATTTGGCAACCTTGCCTTCACACTTCTCAATTTTAAACTTCAGCAATTTTAAAATTGATGAATGTTTTGACATGTTTCTTACTCACTTAAAAACTAGTGTAAAATAAGTTACTGCCTTTCAAGATGTTTGATTTCTATGCATGAGCTTGAATGATGTATATGATAAAAACAAAGGAGTCTTTGATGTTTCTTGATGATTGACAAATATCAGGGAGTATTATTATGCTTAAGACTTATACTCTTTCTCCTTGTTGAACCTTTTATAGATGAGGACCATCCTTGATGTGGTAAATGACAGGAGTACTTCTAGAGGCAAAGGTAGGAAGGAAAAATTACCAACACATTACAGTACTTCACTCTTGTTGAAGCCTTTTATAAAAACGTCCTTGCAGTTGATAACGTTCTCAGCTGATGTATATAGGACAACTTATAAACAATTTTTTTAAAGTAAGGACAACTAATAAACATATGCGTTTTTGTGATGTCATCTCATATTTTCTAAACGAGAAATGATATTTGTACAACCATTTTTTAGAGAAATTCTTAAGTGGTCACCAGACCAAGAAAGTTGCATTTGGACACTTCCAATCAAAATTTGACACCTCAAAAGCATTAAACTAAAAATAATTAATAATTATTAGAGAGAGAGTGTGTGTTTTTTGACATTAAAACAAAAAATAAAATCTTTAAAATAAAATCACCAAGAGAGAGATAGGAAAAAGATGATGATAGAGGACGGCGACGGCATGGCCGGCGACGATGGACATGTCGGAGGCAGCGATGACGACGGCGAAGACTGCTGCATGGTGACGACAATAACAATGACAGCGGCAAAACGGTATCAACAACAATGATGACAGTAAGAAATTTGGATTAAGATTTGACATAGGGAATTATCTTCAATTAAACTGAACTCTGTTATTTCAATGTTGTCGGCGATATGATGATTCTGATCGTGATAATGGAATCCAATGATTCTGACGAAGAGTAAAATAGAACTGTGAGGGTGTTAATGTTCACTGGAGAGAGTGAAAGCACCGCCGGAGAGAGAGGGAAAGTGGTCGTTGCCCACGTCACATTATGGTCTTTTCTGTCTTCACCATCACTGCTTCCGGCATGGCCATCGTCGCCGGCAATACCACTGCCTTTCTCTCCTGACGAGGTATTCTTACATGGTCAAAAGGAAGAAAGAGTGAAAGAATCAGTTGAAAATTGAAAATGGTTTGTTACGAGAGAAAGATAAAGCGCAGAAAGAATAGGAATTTGTTTGAGAAAGAGAGTAGTAACTAAAAATTGTTTGTTACATATTAAATTTATTGAAAAGATAAAGTGTGTGCAAAAAAATAGGAAATTATTAGTGGATTAAATGAGGGTATAATAGGAAAAAAATATGCAAAAATATACTTCGTTATTTTTGGTTTAAAATTCTAAAACGACACTTAAAAAGGAACTGATGGAGTAAATGTTAATATATTACATTTTTGCTTGGTAAAAAAAATCTTTTCTTTAAAGGAAAAAATATAATTTCTCATAAGCTACACTTAACAAATTTGAAGTTTTCCCTCAAAAAAAAAAAACTTTGAAGTTGTTTTTAGTTTTTTTTTATATTCTATTTTTGTAAGGATATTAGTGATTATTAATATTTTTTTTAAAAAGTGATTTTTTTTAAAATTGTAACAAATGGGCTCATAAATTGGCGATTAATAAGATTGGCTATATTGTTGGTATTATTGAAAAATAAATTTTTTTATATTATATTAGTTATATTGTTGGTAAAATATAAACATATAGAGTTTGTTTTTTTGACAAGTAAACATATAGAGTTTGTTATAATTACAATTATACTCTTAAATGAATTTGCTTATAATTACTTTATGTTGTTGGTGTTACTGAAAAAGATAAGAATTTATATAATATTTTTTATCCAAAAAAAGAATTTATATTATATTTGTTATATTGTTGGTTTAAAATAACATAGTTTGTTGCAATTGGAAAGCCACAAACATCTATGTATAACACTTTATAAAAGGCTCTTTCAAAAGAAAAAACACTATATAATAGGCATACACCATTTTGAGCTAGACTTTTTTCTTCTATTTTTACCGTTTAAACTAATTTATCATTTTTATAATATTATTTAAATTATCAATTGAAAATCAATTAAATTATATTAAAATAAGAATAATCCACAAGAATATGAGAAACAATCCAAAACAATGGGAATAATATTAGTTCCTTAATAAAAAAGGAAAAATATTAGACACTATAAAACAACTTTATTTTGAGTTTATATAAAAAAATATAGTGCATTTTGGTATAATATTTTTTTTCTTTCCATTTTACTTTTCATTTAATTTTTTTACAACTTTATCATCAATTAGTTGCCAATAAAAATGTCAAAACGGCTTACCAAAAGAAAAACGTGTCAAAATGTACACTAATGTTCTCGTCTTGAGGCTGGTACAAATAAAAAATGAAGATAGATGAATACCAACATGCACTTTTTTTAGTCATCGTAGAAATATTTCAATTTATGTTGAATTTTCTTAACCGAATAAATATTTTAATTTATGTTAAATTTTCTTAACCGAATATTTCTCTTTTTTTGTGAATAGGAGGATTACAATTTATTTGTTTTGAAGGAGGCTTACAAATTATTGTTTTTCTAAATAAATAAATACATATGGTATTAATCTAAAATACTAATATAAAAAAAAGATAATCTTGTCCGAAAAAATAAAAAGATAATAATACAAAAAGATCAACAATAGGTCAGTAACAACTCAACCTATGAAAAAGCATCTTTACGCGTTTAGGCTTCTATAAATATCCTTCAACCCTAATCCTTTTTCACAACAGTTTCAAACCCTAATCTACTCGCTCAACGCTGCTTCAGAAACTTCATCGTCCTTCATCAAATTTCTACTATGGCTTCCTACACCATTGTGTTGATGCTTGTGGCCTCACTATTGGTGAGTTCTACCTTTGCTCGATCTCTATCATCATCTCCTGCGGGTTCTCCCTCAGCTAACTCACCGGCGGTATCTTCTCCCGTTCCTTTGATGAACGCTCCATCTCCTTCACCGTTCGCCGTTAACTCTCCAACATCTCCTCCTCCTGCTTCCTTTGGTTCTCCCGCTTTCGCTCCTGCTTCTCCTGTTGCCGCTCCTGCAGTTACTCCATCGTCGATCTCAACTCCTCCATCTCAAGCACCATCACCTGCGATTTCTCCCTCCACCAGCGCTAACTCACCGGTTGCATCTTCTCCCGTACCTGTAACGAGCAGTCCTTCTCCTTCACCGTCCGCCATCAACTCTCCCCCATCTCCTCCTCCTCACGCTTCCCCTGCTGCCGCTCCTGCTATTACTCCTTCGTCGATCTCCACTCCTCCAACTAAAGCACCATCAACGCCCACAAACGGTGCCGCTGTGAATGGATTCAACGTTGCCTTATATGCTGCTGCTTTGGTTTTTATTGCTGCTTTGATGATGTAGAGAGTTACACTGAGTTTTTATTTTATTTTATCTATTTTGTTCTTTTTTAATCATGGATTTACATGGATAATCAACTCTTTATTTGCTTGTAATTATTTTCTGGTCTTAGTTATACTATTGTTTGATTCCCATTCTCACACAATGGCCGTAAAAAAATCTGCCTCGCTTTTCTTTTATTAGGGATAAATTAGTATTTAAATTAGTGTATGTATTTGAAGGGAACCAAGAACATAAATTTTGGTTTTTTTGTTTTTGTTGTTGTTGCTAATTTCTTTCATACATAACAGCACACGCATACACAACACAAGCACCATAATTGTTAGAAAATATAGTATACGAAATTTACATAAGTTTAGCAATTAATATGGGTCAAGACTCAAGAGGCAAGACATTAGTGATTAGCTTAAAGTATGAGGAGGTATACAGTGTGGTGAAGCCTCAATATTATCGTTATTGCAGCTCAAAATACAAATGTACATAAGTTTGTCTATTTATAAATGTGAGTTACATATATTCTAGATATTACATTCTAAAACTTTTAGATATCTAGATCTTTCATAATATTTCCTAATACAACCGTAGAATAGATTTATTATATGAACAACTGAGCTATTTTAGAAAATTATAGATATGATCATCATCATTATATAACAAGTAATAGTTATTCTATAAATCGCAATTATAAAAAATATTTAAAAATGTGTATTATATTTCAACACTATTCCTAGATGCGTTTTTGGTAACTCCACTATGTAGTTGCTCAAATTGAATTTTTGAAACTATCTCCTCTACATTGATAATGTTAGGTATAATATCTGATTTTGTATCACCTCCACCATGATACTGTTTTGTGACATCTCTCGTCACAATATCCCTTTTAGGATAATGTTTCATAGACACCCTTTTTTTCATACACACATTGTACCACCCCATGTGAGAGTGTGTGAGAGACACAAAAGGTGAGTTTTTTATGTGTGTGTGGGGACCACGTAGACACATGTCACAATTGTATGTGGGTGTAGAAGTGGTACATGCCACCTAAGGTGGTCTATGTATCATTTCCCATATTTTTATTAGTGTCCTTGTCGGCCATGTTGATGACATCCGACGGATATCATTCTTGCTCTTTAATTTTGCTCTTTATAAATGTGAGTTACATATATTCTATAATACAACTGTAGAATAGATTTATTATATGAACAACTGAGCTATTTTAGAAAATTATAGATATGATCATCATCATTATATAACAAGTAGTAGTTATTCTATAAATCGCAATTATAAAAAATATTTAAAAATGTGTATTATATTTCAACACTATTCCTAGATGCGTTTTCGGTAACTCCAAGCTTAGTATGTACTATGTAGTTGCTCAAATATGAATTTTTGAAACTATCTCCTCTACATTGATAATGTTAGGTATAATATCTGATTTTGTATCACCTGAAGGGATTTTGAGAGGGGTTTTTCAAAATTTTAATCCTCTTTGCGGAAGAAATCCCATTGAAAACGGATCTTGATTAAATCATTAATCACAAATCAAATAGAAACTTAAACACTTTAAGATTCATGTGTTTACCTCT
>Ga0315914_1004988_pt1 | contig 19578 bp, 10 predicted proteins | sample MpolenodulesMG_FD_203920 | JGI IMG/M metagenome (GOLD analysis project Ga0315914, IMG submission 203920) | Medicago polymorpha root nodule microbial communities from Los Angeles, California, United States - elongated nodules | ecosystem: Host-associated > Plants > Roots > Nodule | place: USA... | reverse complement strand
AAAAAAGGTTAGAAAATTTTATATGATATAAATTCCCTTTCATGTTGGTATTAAATTCATCAAACCTCAAACCCCTTCCTCACAATCTTTACGTACATTCTCTCTCTCTTTCTCTTTCTTTCTTTCTCTTACTACAACTAGAACTGTGTTTGTCTTGTTTCCTTTTGTGTTTCTCATTGAAACTTTGATATTTCACTACACTGTTTCTCTCAGCTTACAAAAATGTTTGCAGAAACTGGTCTTCTATTCCCTTATCTACAGAATTACTCTCATGAGTTTCAACAACTTGAAGAGTATTGCATGACTCACAAGTCCAATGCTTCAATGGTACCCTCATTTTTTTCCTTTTTTTTTCTTTCTATTTCTTGCTATTTCCAATTTCTTTCATATTTTTAATTTACAATTTTTTTTTTTTTGCTCTACTTCTAACTATTTCTGTGCTCCATTGAACTGCATTTGCTTGATGGTTTTTACTTACATGAAAGAAAATGAAATTTTGTTTCTTTTGTTTTTGTTTAATTATATGTTATATTTTTCTTGTGTTTTCTAAAGATTTCATAATAGTTTTCTAGGAACAAGCAAAAGATTTGCCTCAACTAATTATGTCCATAATTGTACATTAATTTTTCATTTTCCTAAACTTGGAAACTATTTTTTATCTAAATTTCTATTATCTATCTATATATATATAGTGAGTGATATTTAACCTTAATCTTATGTGATTGGTCACAACTAATTTTTCTTCATATTAATCATGATATTTTCTTTATGAGTATATGGTTAAGTAATTAAGTTTAGTTTCATTTCTCTTCATGAAGAAACCATCAAGCTTGAGAAAATTAATTAATTAAGTTTATAAGGACAAGTTTTTTTTTTTTTTTTTTTGTATGATTAAGTATGAATTATTCAAGAATATTTGTACATAGTCATACTCAAAGCTCAAAGCACAAGTGGAAACAGCTAGAGTTAGCTTTAATTGCTGGATCTGGAAAAGTGTTACAAAAGGAAATAAAAGTGATTTAGATGGAAAGTGTTTTTGTTGTGATACTTCCGTGTTCTTTAATTTTTCTTCCATTTTATGGTGTTGAAGTGTGAACTCATAGTGGTGTTTGTCTTTTTCTGCCCCACTAAGGAGAGGTTTATTGAAGAAGGAAAAAGTCATATTATTCCCTTTTTTCTTGGTAATAATATGGAAAAGGACTTGTGAATGCACATGTTAATAATTTCTTTTTGGTCTTTTGTCTAGCACTAAATATATAGTTACAAAAGCGGTAATCATGCTATTTTTGGTCTTCAACAATAAAAGATACAAGTATTAGTGGGTTGGTTTCCATGTAGTGTTGCTTGGTTTTTTGGTCACTCAAATTGAAACAATTCTAAAGACATGAACTAACTTAAGATCTTTTGATGAACTTGGATTCTTTGCCGTCTGCTGCCTATCCAACCGCACCATGAAGTTGGATTAATTTAACGGCCGAGCATATTATATCTCAGCTGTCACATTAATCCAACGACTAAGTTGCGCTTGGAGAGGCTGCACAGGCAACAATCAGCGTTTTGTCTGTTTGCGTATTTGAAGTTGGATTAATTTAACAGATGAACATATTATATCTCAGTTGTTAACTTAATCCAACGACTGATCAGGTGTGGTTGTAGAAGCTGCATAAGCAACCTAGGATCCGGATTATGTTTTTGATATTTGTTCGCTTTAACCTGGGTTCCATTTTGCTTGTACGAAAAGTTTCCATGTTCTTGAGCTGAGTAATAGTCCAGTTCCTTCTGGACTGAATTGATGTCTTATTGCAGTTTCGATGTTTCAGCCATCAACCAACAGTTAGGCTCTTTCAAAGTCAGCTTTTTTTGGGTGAAGTATGGGCTTTGAATTTGCAACCAATCATTTACCTAATACCAATTCAAATAACCTGCGACACTACTCAGCTCTTCCTTTCCATGTGAAGGTTCAATGGAATTTGTATTCACACCTTTCGTTTACGCAAAGCTTCTTCTATGTTGTATCAATTTGTTGCTTTTTTTTTTTTTTATGTTACCGGAGAATTTTCCGCAGTAGTTATGTTTTCACTCAAGTCTTTTGTAAACAAATAGCTTTTCTATAACCTATGAAAACTCGGTATCATTCTTGTTTTGCTTTTTGTTTTCTCTCTATGTAAAATGGTTGAGGAACAACCTCTGTTGGTCTAAATCTTTTCTTAGAAATTTGTAATTTGCATAGTGGCCTTAACAATTACTTGATGGAATGATGCTAATTTTATCATAAAGTTTTTCACTTTAACTGTGTAAGGCGTCACATGTAGCCCAACTCATCCGCGTTACTCAGTAAACACGAATTAAATTCTCAATAGTTAGTTAATGGAGATACATTGTATTTAAAAGGATATAAAAAGTTATGATACTTTCCTATTATTGGTTAATTACTCAACCCCTAGTATGTCTTTTGTCATTCTATAATTCTTTGTTAACTGATCCTTTCTACTGTGTTTTAATGCAGAGTGACCTTGTTCAATCATCTGCAATGTCAGAATTTGATTTATTTGTAGAGGGAGATTTGTTCAAAGCACCAGAAACGATTATTGAAGAACCGGAGATGGACCTTGATCAAATGCAAGCAGCCATGTCAATGATGTCTGGTGGGGAAGACATGTCGTCGCAGGGTCTAAAATCTTCGGATATTGATGATGTGCTTCAAAGTGAACAACTTTTGAGTGAGGTCTACTATGATTGCAAAAAAGATCTCTTAGAAAAGGCCGCTATAGAATCACCTCTTTCTGAAATCCTCGAAATCAAGATTCCTGCTCTGAACATTGACGAGAATTCGATTCAAGAAAACAAACCAATTCCTGATGTACTATTGTCAAAGAGTGTCAGTTCGGGAAATTTGAGTTCAATGGATTGGATGCATGCTCCTGCAATGAAGCCTGCTTTCCTTGATTTCCCTGGAATAGATTTTAACGCGGTTTATGGCATGCGAAGAGCGTTTAGTGAAGGAGATATAAAGGTCAACTTAAAACAATTCATGTATTTTGTGTGTGCTTCTTATAAATTAAATAACATCTATGGCCACTTTGTTAAACATTATATGTTGTATCGGAAAAAATCTAAGTCCCACGTTGAAAAGAGTTTATAAAGAGAGACACCCATCACCTCGCCTTACAAACTAGTTTCGTAAGAGTGAGTCAGTTCCAATATAACAATTTAATATGTTGGTGTGTTTGGACTCAGATCCTCTGTAGCGCTGCACACGGTGAACGGATGTTACTATGTCCAGATACATCAACATATAATGTCTAAGACAAAGAGGCCATGTGTGTTACTTAATTTTTATAGATTGAGAAATATACTGTATACCTATTTGCCATATCAAAAATATTTGCTGTATGATTAATATTGTTTGTATAACAGACTCTTGGCAATGGTAACATGAGTGTTGGCCAATCCACTCTCGAGAGGCCTTTTCTTCTCAGCAATTGCACGAGTGAGCTACGTCAAGAAAAACTTTCCAGATATAGGAATAAGAAGACAAGGAGAAACTTTGGCAGGAAAATCAAGGTAAATATAGAATGGCCAACATGTATACTAATTGAAAATTCCACAAGAACATAGAAGCATTTAAATTTCTATAGAATTTTTTGCCTCACATATTTGTTGAAGTTTGCTATGTTTGCATCCCATTAAATATTAAGGATCTGGATTCCCTGATGTAAGAGAAGAACACATTCACATGCAGTGAACAATATCGGCCATTAATTTGAGATTGGACGACTCATATTACACATTTACAGAATCAGTTATAAACATCTCTATAATTGATTAAGATTACATGGTTGAGATCTGCAACAGTGTGTGTAGGGTATCCATTTCCAAAACATTAATGCTCCTGGCATAAATTATAATGTTGACCGTGTTTGAAAGTTCCTCCAAGATTTTCTTGAACTCATTTAGCTCAATTCTTTTCAGTTAAGTGCCTCAAATATGTCTTCAATGAGTAGCTTAGTGTCTTGTATAAATAATCATTGCTTCCACTTTTGAAGCTTCAAACGTGTCATTGCCGGTTGCTTAGTGTACTAACGATCAATGATATATATAATAAGTTGTTAAGTATGCATCGAACTTAAGCACATTCTTATGCTGCAAAATTTCAAAGACTTCATTTTCAGCCTTTGACATGATTCTGAACTCAAATTCTAATAATTGTGTATGGTTTCAGTATGCTTGTAGGAAGGCGCTCGCTGACAGTCAACCAAGAATCCGTGGAAGATTTGCGAAAACGGAGGAATTAGATGTCAAGAGGCAATGAACCTTTAACTGAATTAATCGAAGAAAAAACAAGAAAGTAGAAATCAAGTTGATGCATCAGATCAAACAAGATGGAAAAGCTTGGCAATGCTATGTGATTGGAAAATTATAGACTTGATGGAATTCTATAACTTGAGCAGGTATCATGGAATAAGATAAACCTCAAAACTCCTAAGTAGTTTTCCTTAGTAGCCTTTTCTTTGTAGATGGATATGACCTTCTAGATATGTATATAGGTTTGATGAATAATAAAAGAAGGAAAAAAAAAGAGAGGTAAGGTTGTATCTGTGTATGTGAACTTTTAATTTAATTGTATTATGTGAAATAATGTTGAGAATTTAGAATTATTTCTAACAATGATTGGTAAAAGTACTAACTTTTGTCCATATTGATTCATACAAATTGTCATTAGTACTAACTTTGGTGTACATATATTTTCATTTATTATATTGAACCACCTATATTTATCATACACTAGACAATTCTTATACTATGCTTCTAGATATGTGAAGTAGTTTTGATGTGAATTTTCATTTCTAAGTATTGAAATTTTTTTTGCAAGGTTTCAAGATTGATTTTTTTTAACATTTTCTCTATAATTAGGTAAAATTTATGTAAATTTTACTAAACCATGTCTACCTTATTTTTAAAGTGGTGATATTCTTATAAATTTCACCCAACTCTCAAAATAGTGTTGGATAGAAAGTGTGTTGCTACTACTTTTCAACTTTTGAATATTTAAAACCAGGAAGCATAGTATAAAGAATTACTTAGATAGTTCTCCCTTAGGGGAGTATAATAATATCCCTTGCAAGTTGGTCTTCCAAAATAAGATGTACCATGATGTGGACCGTAGCATTATTAGCTAGATTATAAATTATGTAGCATATCACTATCAATTATCAAATACCATAAGCACCTTACATCAATAAGACCAAAGTTTCTATGGTACATTCATAAATTAAAATGTATCGACACATTTGCTTCCTAAGTTAATAAATTAACAATATTTTTTGTGAAATAAAGAATTATTTATCAACTTTAGTATTTTAGAAAATATCATTTCGTAAGAAAAAATATAATTTTATTGTATATAAGAATCATACTATTTTGTTTTACATTTTATTGTAAATAATGATCATAATTTACTATTATTAGTAAAAAAAATCAGAAAAACTAAATTTTAGGGCTGAAAAATTCAGAAAAACTCCCAACAAACAACATCCTCACTTTATCATTATTTTTTTTTGTTGTATTTGTTCATGTTTATTTTTTGTTTGCCGTCTACCATCAGCTTCTATTATCGATAAGACAATAAAGTATAACTTTTATTCAGAATGTCTATTATGGTAATAAAAAAAGTCAATCAAATTGGTAAAGATATTTTGTTGGAGTCAAATCATGTTTATATTCTATACTACTAATCTCTACCTTTAGCCTATTTTTTCTATTAGCAAGTGGATCCTATTACACTAATGGTAAGTTACTTGACATATTTTTAATAATAAACATGTAGTTTTTTTTTTTTAATTGATATTTACAAATTTGTTCGGGTTTAAATTTAGAATCTCTAACTTTTTGACTCTTAGATCAAATCAATTGAGCTTCTCAACTTCTATGGTTACTTAGCATCTGTTTGGAGTGACGATGAGTTTTGTAGAATTACGACACCATGATTTAAATAAAACTACATTTTAGAGCTTCAACTATGTAAGTGTTCGGTTTAGAGTTTGCAATGATGCAAGTGCGTTTGATACCAATTTCTACAGTGATATTATGAAGCCACAAATTGTAGCATCCATTGGACATGCCATAAATCATATGTCACCACAATTGATAAAAACCTGTAGAACACATTCGGTCTCTCCTCTTGAAGGATTGTAATATTTCTCTCACTTGTATGTTTTATGAAGGAAACTCTTATACAATTTACCTTATCAAATTGGGTGTCTCGCTTTCGAATAACCCAAAGATCTTTTTGTTTTTGAGAAAACCTAAAGATCTTCAATACTTGTCATTCTTCTCTCTTTACTATCTGTTTATTTGATGTTATAAGGACTCTTCCTCCAAGCTTAGTTTTCTTTCTTCTTTTTATCTCCTCATGATAATGATAAAAAAAAAAAAGTATAGTATAATGACTACAACTATCTGAGTTGGCTTATTTCTAGTTTATCTAACTTATCTATAAACTTAAATTAAGCACTTTCAAGTGTTAATGAATTTACGGGGAAAAATCATTGTTTTTTTGTTTTGTTTTGGTAGACAGAGAAACAAAATTATTTCTACCCCTTCCCATAAATTAATTATTACGCCATATATACTTTTATGAGAGCTATTTTTATCTTCCACTCATTTTCTTAAAACCCATCTATCTGAATTTATCAATCCAGATTGCAGAAAAACACTTTCTTTCCTCATAGATAGATGGTACAGAAATGTGAGGGACCCTCATTATATGTACTTGACAAAATTTATTACAAGGATGCAGCCTCAATATATGTACTCAATTTGACTTACAAAAGGAAGAAAAAAAGTGTCCTCCAAAACTTCAAAAGAGAAGAATCCAAAATTTTCTGTATCCTCTGAAGCAGGTTTAGTTTACAAGTTTACAACATCTACTTAGCAACCTTGTACCTCGTTGATTCATGCTAGAATCTTAGTTTGACTTCAAAATCAAAACATCACTATGTCACGAATTGAACCCAACCTATATCCAAAATTACTTTCATTTCGTATCATTGTACCATTTGTTTTTGGTACAATCTTTGCTCCCCTTTTTCAATTTAACATAAAATTTAAAATTAAACAACGAGATAGAAAATACCCATCCCCTTCTTTACTTTTTTTCTTACTTTCTTTCTTTAATCTCTCTCATTTCAGATACATGCATGAGTTTCTGATATTGTTTACCATTAGCAACAACAAATTGTAATGTAATTTGTATGTCCACAGAAGGTTTTTTTTTTTTTTTTTTATATTTTTTTTGTGTTACATATTAAAGTATATTGGATTCTTCAAAATATATTGAACACGCACAACAAGCACTGCCACAGCGCCACCGTGCAAACACCATCGTTCTCCTCTTTAACCCAAAATAATTAAATTAGACCAAGAAAAAACCCAAACTAATTAAAAAAATATAAAGTAAAAAAAGTTATTTATTACAAATTAAAATAGTTCTTTGACTGCTCGATGGCTCCCCTCAAAAAATGAAGAAGATAATCGAAATCAAAATCATTTTACTTACAACAAGACATGAAAAACACAAAAATCAAATTGTAAGTTCTTTCAACCTTTCATCAAAAAAACCAAAATACATCCACCTCACAACATGAAAAAACACAAATCTATATATAAATCGAAATGGTTCTTTAACTGCTTGAAAGGGAGGAGATGGTTATGGATGTGATTAAAACGATCCATCACCACTTGAAACCCATAAATCATTTAGAAAAAATCAAATAAATTGAGATTTGAAAACACAACCCAATTAAACATGTTGAAGATATGAAAAGGAAACTCATGTTTTAATCGTACTATGAAGCTAACCCTGTTCTAGTACTCCATTGCATCATATAACATAGCATCATTATAAATTTGTGTCAAAAAAAAAAACAAACTATATATAAACCTTCAACTTCATAATAAATATTTTTCTCTTCGTCCTGGCTGTGTAAACTGTTCCCATTCCACCCTTCTTCATGTTACAAAAACAAAATGAAGAAGGTAATCGAAATCAAAAGTCAAGTTCCCTTGTCTTTTCCAAAAACAAAATAATCAATCTCATCCACAATCTATATAAAAATCACAAATGAACATCAAAATCCTAGTAATTGACACATAAAAATTTAAACTCCAAATTTCACGGAAGAAATAGTAAATGTTTATTTATTCTCTAAATATTCATCAAAAAAAGTATATAAGTTGCAAAAAAAACTCTGCAACAAAACGAACTTGGCCATATTCATGTCAAAGAAAGAAGAAAGAATCACCCACCATATTCATGAATTCTAAAGCTGAAAATTTCTTTATCTACATCCACGTGACACTCAAGTAACAAACCCATCATCACATAAAATTAAAATTAAAATTAAAAAAAATAAAAATTCATTCATTCAATTCAATTCATTAACACACTCTCACTCAAACAAACTCAATGTAACCTCCAACCTCTTCCTACTTTACCTCTCTCAAATAAATAAATAATTCAATTATTATTATTTATCTGAGATTTTTAATTGTTTTGTTTCAGATACTTTTTATTTTTAATTTTTTATTAACTTAACAGATCGCGTTTTCGTTTTCTTCTTTCTTCTCTTCAATTCATTCATTCAATCGATCTCTTTCTTAATCGAAATTCTCCAACATTCTCGTATAACACTCACCTCAATCTCTCCGAAACCTTAATTTTATTTTATTTTTGTTTCTTTCATTCTGTTCACGCGTTTTCACCTACTCTGTTTCTCCAATTCTCGTTATTCAATTTCAATTTCCAAAAAAATTAGGGTTTATGTTCTGTTTTTTCATCGCATTAATCAAATTTTAATTAATTTGATTAATGCGAATTTTGTTTAATTCATTCTTCTTTCTACAATGATAATTAAGAAGAATCTCAAATCTGAAATGCCGAATCGCAAACGGAGAAGATTAACGGAAAACGACGAGTTGACTCAGAGAAAGAAGAAACTTAACGGAAATCATTTTCCGTTAAATCTTCTCAACGGTGCAATTCCCGTTAGTTTTACTGGTTTACTCGGTGCCACCGCAGTTGCGACTGTGGCACCGGGTAATAATGATAATAGCTGCTTTTCCGTTGTCTCTGATGACGACGACGGAAAAGGAGATATTATTAAAACCGCGACGGCTACTGATACGCGGCCGCCGTTGGTTAGAACCTCGCGCGGCCGTCTTCAGGTTATGCCTTCGCGGTTTAATGATTCTGTTATTGTCAATTGGAAGAAAGATGGTAAAAATTCTGCCGCCAATACGACCGCGGCTGCCACGAGCTTTCGTGAATTTGAATTTGAAAAATTTGAAGATTTTAGTCTTAAGAAATGCAATGGGAAGGGGAAGAATGGAACTAGAAACGGAACCGGTGGCGGGCGAGGGTATTCAGAATTGTGTGAGGAGGTGTTGCATAAGAATTTTGGTGTTGCTGCTACTAGTAAGGAAATGAGTTTGCGTGAGATTTTTGAGGAAACAAAGGTGAATAATGGAGTTTTGAAGAAGAAAGAAGGGTTTTTTGGACCAGAGGATTTTGTGGCTGGTGATATAGTTTGGGCTAAGGCTAGGAAAAAGGAACCATTTTGGCCTGCAATTGTGATTGATGCTATGAGTCAAGCACCTGAGCTGGTTTTGAGATCATGTATAGCTGATGCTACTTGTGTCATGTTTCTTGGCTACTCTAGGAATGATGATCACAGGGTATAGTATAGTATAGTGTGAATTAGTATTAGTTTATTACTTTATATTACGTATATGGTAGGTTTATTTAATGTGTATTTTTAATATAATGGCTATTTATTATGTGTTTTTTGATTAATGGTTGTGAACAGGACTTTGCATGGGTGAAGTATGGGATGATTTTTCCATTTGTGGAAAATGTAGACAGGTGAGGAATTTTTGTTTCTGTTTGTTTTATTACATTGTATTAGAATTGTTGTTTAGATTTTGTTTCTGGGAGGGCATGCGTGTTTGCTTATACTAGGAATGATGTTATTTTGTATTAGGTTTCAAGAGCAGTCTGAGTTGAGTTACTGTGATCCGTCTCAATTTCAAGCGGCAGTTGAGGAGGCGTTTTTGGCGGATCAGGGGTTTGTAGAGAAGTTAACAGAAGATATAAATGCGGTGGCTGGTAATAATGGTTGCAGTGATGATTCTATTATTAAGAGCTTTCAGAAAGTCACTGCTGCAAACCAGAAGAAGGTAAGTCAGCTTCATGACATATTTTCTTTTGTTTTTGGGTTCTGCATGGCTTTTAGTGACTCTTAATGTTGTTCTGCATTGTATTTATAGGATATTTAAGGATACTAGATATTATTCCAAACTTCAATTTGTAACTGAAAATCGACTGAGTCACTGCTTGGTCCTTTAGACTTGTAGATTTGACATGCTGATTTGTTCTGCTTTGATCGTTTAATTATTATGCAATTCTCCATACTACACCGCAATATAGAAGTGATGTAGCCTGTTGACATATTCACAAATTGAAATAACACTTTATTGATTTGAATTTCATATGTAGGATATGTTTGACAGAAAGAAAAATGTGGGACTTTGTGACGAATGTGGATTAGACCTTCCTTTCAATATGCCAAAGAAAACAAAGGATTTGACTCCTGGTGGTCAACTCCTATGTAAAACATGTGCTAGGGTTTGTATAACTTGCCTTTTTCTTCTAACAATTTATATTTCTGCCTGAAATGGAAACGTTATAATTGATGTACACTGTGTTTGTTGTAAAAAGTCTTATATTGTCGTTTTGAAATCAATTTCTCTTTGGACAGTTGACGAAATCGAAACATTATTGCGGCATATGTAAGAAAGTTTGGAATCAATCGGATAGCGGAAGTTGGGTGAGTTAATTGGATGTTGTCATCTATTTAGAATGTTTTCTTTTTTAAATCATAAATTTTATTTTTGCGGTATTGAAATTTCCTCCCTTCCGGATGTTCGCCTTGAATTAGGTTCGTTGTGATGGATGTAAAGTGTGGGTGCATGCCGAATGCGACAAAATCTCCAGCATCCTTTTTAAGGTTTATCCATTACACCGTCATACTTGATGTCTAATTGTTGTCTCTTCGTTGAATTTGAAGCTCAGAAATAGACATTTTGTTTTTATTCTGATTATTATAATCTGTTTCTTGTAGAATCTTGGAAGCACTGATTATTTCTGCCCTGCTTGCAAAGTGAAGTTTAATTTTGAATTATCTGATTCAGAAAAATCACATCCAAAAATCAAGTAAGTTTATAGATATGGTTCATGCTTTTTCTCCACACTCCCTATTTGTAGCCTAACTTAGTAATCCCATGTAAAATACATATGAAGCTAATCCCATTTTTTAAGAATAACATATTTCTTCAGGTTTCAGAATAAACATCATTTTGTGCTGCTTTTTGTAGTTTCTATTGTTGACTAAAGTGGAGGTTTTTTGTATAGATGGAGCAAATACAATGGGAAGGTAGTGCTTCCAAAGAAGGTCACTGTTCTCTGCAATGGTGTGGAAGGCATATATTTCCCCTGTCTTCATTTGTAAGCATAAACTCCTTCAGAAGTGTTTACACAATTTATTTTTTATATCTTGTGCTTTGTGTATTATTTTAGTTTTTATCTGTTATAGTTATTATTAATTACATAGAATTAGTTGGTTTGTTTGAAAAATATGCGGCAAGTAGTAAAAGATAAATACCTTTTTTAGATTGGTAATTAAAACAACTAACCACAGTCCACAATGCTATTTGATTGTGTTCTTCTCTTAAAAAGGGCGAAGATGGCAGTATCTCGTCACTGGAATTTTCTTTTTACTAAAATGAAAACCTGATGGGAATTTTTAACAAGTAGTTCACTGTGATTAGTAGTTAGTTGGTCACAAAATTTTGTCCAATGCTTTGCTATAGGAAAAATTTCACTGTTAAATTGATTTAAGCTATCGCAATGGCATATACCTCAAACTATGCCTATAAACATCTTATTTATGTTTCAGAGCTTTTTTTATAATCCTATTGGAACAACAATAGCTATATGATGAACATGGTCTTATATGAAATATTTCTTGTGTTTTTTTCTCTTTCTCTCGTGTGTTTGATTCGGTATTGGTGGGGTCAAGTAAAATGTGAGATGTCTGTCTAATTTTCAGAGACATCGCCTGTTCTAAACTGTTTGATACTAATTTCATATGGATGTTGTTATTATGCTGAACGATCCATTTCTTCATTATAATTATGATATGGAGGAATTATTTCCCCTTGTTTTCCATGTTCTCCTGCAGAGTTATGTGCAAGTGTGATTTTTGTGGGACCGAAAAACAGGCACTTAGTGAATGGGAACGCCACACAGGTTCCAAAATTAGAAACTGGAAAACAAGTATTCAGGTTAAAGGATCCATGATATCGCTGGAACAATGGGTGCGTATATGACTACATTATTTAATTTCCGTGCATACTATTTCCCATCTCTTTGCCCTAAAACTTCACTACTTATTTATTTTACTACTATAGTACAAAGTGACAGTTTGAGTGTCCAATCATTTGATGTACTAATAGGCTGGCTATGTATTTATATATACCAATCGGTATAAATAATGATAAAATTTCCATCTCATCATCAAGATTTCATATCATATATTACTAATATCCATCAACATTGATATTTGATATGCATTATGAGGTCTTCAGTATCAAAATTGCAGTGTTACTGGCCTAGTGAGAATCCATGGGAACTTAAGTCTCATGATTTAGCTTATGGCGCCCATAGAAAAAGAAAGAATTAGATTGGATATGTATGGTGGCGCTAGACCTTTATTGTGAGACATAAGTGTAATTGTAACTGATACAATCTGTTTTGACTTCTCAGATGCTACAGTTGGCTGATTTTCACGCTAAAGTTGTAGTTTCTTCTGTCAAACCTAAAAGACCATCCTCAAAAGAAAGAAAACATAAATTGCTTACCTTTCTGCAAGGTACCTTTTAAGTCTTTCCTGTTTTGTGCAATTGTACAATAAGAAGAGTTTCCTAGATAAATTTCTCAGTCATAATGGTAATGGAAACTATTGTCTCTGGCAGACAAGTATGAACCTGTTTGTGCTAAGTGGACTACAGAACGATGTGCTGTATGTAGATGGGTTGAAGATTGGGACTACAACAAAATTATCATATGCGTCAGGTAATATAGCATCTTCAGTTTATTATAAATATTTAAACCATGAAGACTAGGGATTAGAAAATGTTTCTGCGGAGGTCTAATGGTTGTGTAGCTGAAAAACGTAGTGATTTCATGAATATTTGGATAGTTAACAAAAGAATTAATTTATGTATGTGTCTTGAAATATTATAATCCAAGAAATGCCTCCAGTATTTGGTATTAAGTATTTAACACAAATATTCACCCTGTCTTATGCTTTTCATTACATGTATGGTAATCTGTAATTTTGCTTGGCCTTATCATATATACGCCCCATCCATCCACCTTATGAGTGAGACCATGGACAACAAAACCATTTACATATAAATACTTTTTTTTTCTTTTGCAAGCTTGAACTGTCAAGTAAAATTTGTTGTTATTGTTTTATTTTTCTTACTCTATGATGAATGGCATTGCAATTGATATGATAAATGTGTTCCATATTTTTTTAGATGTCAAATAGCTGTTCATCAAGAATGCTATGGAGCAAGAAATGTTCGAGACTTTACATCATGGGTTTGTAAAGCTTGTGAAACACCAGACATCACACGAGAGTGTTGTCTTTGTCCTGTAAAAGGTGTGTGTCTTCTACAATATTTTAGATGTATTGTATTATGTATGTAACTCTTTAATTTGTATGAGCTATACCTCCCCCTTTGCATTCTATTGTTTGGAATTTACCCTCTAGATTCTTTTAACCTTGCATATGCATTTATAAATCTTGCTTTCATTACCTCTTTTGACTGTAGTACTTGGGATAATATCATGTAGTTTTGCTAAGTTTGTTTTTAACTTTGTCTTGTTATTAGTGTCTGATCTTTTTATCTGAAATGTATTGTTGGACACTCAGGTGGTGCTCTAAAGCCTACTGATATTCATCCGTTATGGGTTCATGTCACTTGTGCCTGGTTTCGACCTGAAGTATCTTTTGCCAGTGATGAGAAAATGGAGCCTGCTTTGGGTATCTTAAGTATTCCATCAAATTCTTTCGTGAAGGTAGGGTATTTGTAACTCTTCTTTTGTTTGTTCAGAAAATGTACTTTATATCTCTTTACAAAAGAAGTATAGTTTGATAGTATCACTTATGTGTATATTTTATTTTACTAAAATATAGTAATGGTGTCCATTCCTAATTAATGTTAGTCACCAGTTGCTGTAGTTTATTCTTTGCATATTTTACACTATTCCATATTATAAAGCTGAAGAGTGAGTCCTTTTTACAATGAACAACCTAGGCTCTACTCCAGATTTCTTAACATCTGTATCATTTAAATGTATCTTACATTCTGATTCAATCTAAAGTCTGCATCAATTCAATTTCAGATTTGTGTTATTTGTAAGCAAATCCATGGCTCGTGCACACAATGTGTCAAGTGTTCCACTTACTTCCATGTCATGTGTGCATCAAGGGCCGGTTATCGCATGGAGGTGAGGCTTTACTTGGATTGACTTGAGTTCCATTTGCATAATTTTTACTGATATTTTCCATTTACTTTCATTTAATTTAATTTGATACAGGTTCAATGCCATTTTTAATTAATATTGCCCTGGTTTATGCAAATATGATTTAGCTTTAATGAATACTGTTTGATGATTTATTACAATTATTCATCAGCCCCTGCCTAGAACTTCATCAATCAGATCAAAAGGTTACTTTCATGCTTTAAGAAGAAAAACAAGGATCATAATCTTAATTTTGAAAGATTTTGACGGAAAATATGTTTTCACCTAGAAATTAAAATTAAGTTGATACCTTGTATAACCATTTGTATATTTTTATGGCGATAGGATTCTGTTTGCCCCCACCAATTGCAATACAGTCAACTGAATCCTTACAGTTAAAAAATCACAAATCATTTCAAGATAATCTTTAATTTTTTATGCATTTTTTGAGTGTTATAGTTTTATATTTGGATTTGACTTACAATGTAATGTATATATCCTTTTAAGTTGGCCCTTCAAAGTTTACACGCATTACCCCATTAATCCATTAAAATTTCAATCAGCAAATTATTCCCTCAATGGTCTAAAACGTTACCTGCTACATCAGTCTTTCGAAAAATTTGTTACTTAAGTTAGGCCATCACTTAGCTTAAATGTCATCATATTTGGAGACAATTTCAATATTTGAGCCTGAGGAATTAATTTGTTAACAAGTTTTGGAACTTTTAGATCTTTAGTGAACTAGTTTGACCAACTTTTTTCTAGGGCTAACTTTGTGACAAATGTAAACTTGGAGGACCGATATCAGGGTTTACTCTTCATTTCAAGAACATTACCACTATACAGGTTATTTGCAAATAATTTTGTAGAGGTGGCTTGCGATAAGAAAAGCAGGGTGCTCTGCTTGAAGTGTCATTTAAATATGGAATCTGATGGCAATATTAATATATAAGATATAGTACTTTTCATTATTATTCTGTATCATGGATGGCTATAAGTTGATAATTTTCATTTATCATATGGATAATTATGGTCCATGAAATAGTTAATTGACTTTTCTCCTCTGTAAATACAGTTGCATAGTTCGGAAAAAAATGGTAAACAGACAACAAGAATGGTTTGTTACTGTGCTTATCACAGGTATGGAATCCTCAATTATGTCAATATTGTTTCTCCTTTCTCTCTTTATACTGTTTCCTTTGCGGAGTTTACTTTTTACAAATAACAAAAAGCTTATGCGTTTTTGGAATTGTATGGGTGTGGGTGCTCTTAAATTCATCTTACTCTTATTTTAGCTTTTCATCTTTATGATTTCTATATTTCTTGCAGGGCTCCCAATCCAGACACTGTTTTGATTATACAAACCCCTCATGGGGTCATTTCAACTAAAATCCTTATCCAAAATAAGAGAAAAGTTGGGTCAAGATTAATTTCGTCAAACAGAATAAAGGTAGAAGACACTCCTCCAGCAGATAACACCGAACTTGACCCATTTTCTGCTGCTAGGTGCCGAATCTTTGTAAGAACGAACCACACAAAAAAGGTAACTTGGAAAATATTTTTGTTCTTCTTGATGAATGTTTGTAGATAATCAATCGAATTGTCTCTGTTATTTATTTGATACTTTTGGAAAATCCGGTTAGTTGCGACCATTATGTGGTCTGTTATCGGTCCACTTCATTTGCTTTCATTTTGTGGTCTGTTATAGTCCCACATTGCTTAGATACTTGGCCTTTGTAGTAATTGTAAGACTTAGCTCCTTGCTGTACATTCTCGTTGTATGTGATTGTGATGTAATGGTGCTTATTGCTTATTGTTTTGATTCCTTGACTTCTATACTCTATTAAGGCCTTATTAGCCACCATTACCTCTAGAATGTCCTCTGGTATCTTTATCAGTTCTTGTAAAACAGCAACACATTTCTCATCATTATGTTTTGTACTTTGCAGAGAGCAGCTGATGAAGCCATTCCTCATAAAGTGAGGGGTCACTACCATCATCCTTTAGATGCTATACAGAGATTAAATTCATCCAAAGTAAATCTTTTACTCTGATAAAATGGGATTTTCATATTTTTTGTTTAAAGCTTGAATTTAGGGGTTTAAACTGTGTGCCCCGCCCCTTTATTTTCATTCTTTTGCTCATCTCTTTCCCTCAAATAGGTGGTAGATGAGTCTCAGACATTTTCATCTTTTAGGGAACGCCTTCATCACTTACAGGTAAATCTTCTTTTTCTTCAGTGGTGGTTTATTGGTCTTGCTCATCGATTTTCTGATTGGATTTTGGGTACACTTGCATGATTCCAGAGAACCGAAAATGAACGAGTGTGCTTCGGTAGATCGGGCATACATGGATGGGGCCTATTTGCACGAAGAACTATTCAAGAAGGAGAAATGGTATGAATGTCATACGCAAATATGAAAAGATTACAAAGACCCTTGGTGTCTTTGGCTATTTTAGAATGTGATGGTCTTTTAGTCAGCCTCTTTAAAGCTTGTTTTCTCAAGGGTTTGCCAATTATTATTGACATAAGGAACTGTATAATGATATACTCCAATCAATTATTTATCAACATTTGGTTTTTTAACAATTTTGCTATCACTGTTGCTAAAACTTAGAAATGATGTTATGTTTAATCATATAGAAATGATGTTATGTTTAATCATATTCTTGGGCATAGCTTTGAATGTATGCATACCGATGCAGCAGTTTCCAATTAAATTTTCTCTTTTTGAGCTGCTTTTGTCTCTAAGAATATCCTTCCGGGGTTGGTTTTGGATTCAGATGTTGACATAACTAGTGTAGGAGCCTGTGCCTTGCACGAGGCAGATAAGCATTGTGTTGAAAATATATAATCATCTAATTTTTAAAAGTATATATACATAACCTTACGATAAAATTAGACATAAATTATGGATTTAATATTTGCCAAAACATAACATCATTATCCTGTGATCCTTTGTGTTTCCGTTTTCCATCTAATCATTAGAACTTTTATTGTAGAAATAATGAGCATGATTTTATCCAATGCAGGTCCTTGAATATCGTGGTGAACAAGTAAGGCGCAGTGTTGCCGATCTAAGGGAGGCGCGGTATAAATTAGAAAGGAAAGACTGCTACGTAAGTTAATTCTCCCCCTTTTCCGATGAATTCATCCTCTTGTCCTTGACTTTTGTTTTTGTTCACTGTGGTTTCCTCTGCTCTATTATTATCCCTCTATTTTGCAGCCGATTATTTCTGTGCATCTTGATTGTTAATATTTAATCACATTAAACTCTTGTGGCTTCTTTTTTTGGCAGCTGTTCAAAATTAGTGAAGAGGTGGTAGTTGATGCAACTGATAAAGGAAATATTGCGCGGCTAATTAACCATTCTGTAAGTCAACCTATCTCAAAATGTACAGTTCACTGCTCAGTTTTCATTGCCAGAACTTGTGAGACTGTTCCTTTTAAAAACTCAATTGGCAATCTTGAAAACAGTTGATATCTGCCTATATTTAGTCGTTTTAGTACATATTACTGGTTAATGGTTATTAGTCATCTCATCTTACGCCTTCTTGATTTATGTTAATACAGTGTATGCCAAATTGCTATGCAAGGATCATGAGTGTGGGTCATGACGAGAGCCGGATCGCTCTCATCGCCAAGACTAACGTATCTGCTGGTGATGAGCTAACGTATATTCCCTATCTATGCTTTCCTGTATCATTGCACTATGCATTTTGGAGTGAATCATCATTTTAGTCCCTAAAATTGAAATTAACAAAATTTTAAAATGATTTATTACATTAAAAATCATCTACAACATTCCTTTTTGATTTGCTTAATTTTGTCGATGAATTTGTCTAGAAAGAACTAATAACTAGTTGATCAAGAATTTTCAATATCAGGGATCATATTAGAATTTCATTAATTCAGTGAACAAATGGCATCATTCTTACAGTTTCAAAGACTAAGTTGGTGATTTACTTGTTTTATAAAAAAAAATTGCTAATAATATCAAATTGTTGTACCTGACAGATATGACTACTTGTTTGATCCTGATGAGCCTGATGAATTCAAAGTCCCTTGCTTATGTAAAGCTCCAAACTGCAGAAAATTCATGAATTAGGATTATTCAGATCATGATGACAAGTATTGTTTCTCCGCAAGGAGCACTAACCGGTTGCAGCATCAATGGGAACCTCACAGTTATACACAAGCTGTAATTTTAATTTTAATCAAAGAATAAGAAAAAAAATATAGGAAAATAATAGCTGTGGCATAGTTAGTTATTCTTTTTGCCCTCAAATGCTTTCTTAGAGTTTAAGTCTTTGACATTCATCAAAGCCTATTACATTGTATAGATTTATTAGCAGCTTTTGGTGTCTTTGTAAATGTGTCAGAAATAATATTATTTTCTTAATTTAATTCTAATTTTTTTTATAGGCAATTTAATGCTAATTTACTAATTGTTGCTATTTCATTGCTCAATGATCATTCTATGTTGCTATGTTCTCTTTTTTTTGTTACATTGGAGATTGTGTGGGACATATTCTCCTCTACCAATCAATTTTTTTTTTTTCCAAATGCAAGAGCTGGGGATTGTAATCATGATTACTTGTTTAAGGGGTCTAAATCTCTTTATCGCATGGATTAATTCATTGTTGGTTTGCTTTGTCGGGTCTTTGAAATTGTGGTTCAACAAATGAGAAAAGTTATATATTTAATGGTTAAATAAGTTTTTCGTCCCTATAAATATAGCGAATTTTGATTTTCGTTTCTAAAAAATTAAACTGAATGTTTTCATCCTCATAAAAAAGTTTATTTTGTTTTTTGTCCTTAAAGTCCAATTTATGTTCATGTAAATATCAAGATTATAACTCTTTTATGTTCAAATTGTATCTATATTATGTTCGTTTATTATGTTCAACCTTTGTATATTCTT
>Ga0315914_1004987_pt1 | contig 19578 bp, 16 predicted proteins | sample MpolenodulesMG_FD_203920 | JGI IMG/M metagenome (GOLD analysis project Ga0315914, IMG submission 203920) | Medicago polymorpha root nodule microbial communities from Los Angeles, California, United States - elongated nodules | ecosystem: Host-associated > Plants > Roots > Nodule | place: USA... | reverse complement strand
ACCACCCATTTATTGTTCATGAATAGAAAGTGGCTCATAAAACAATGTAAGAGTTCGATAGTTCTATATTATTTTTGCTGATCTCTCTTAGTGTTTAAAATTAGTTTAAGGAGTTGTCTGAAAATTCTGCTAACAGAAGGCGTTTACATTGATAGTACTTCAAATGTAGTTTTTAAAGAAATTTTCTGCGGTGTATAGGCATGAATTCCTTCAAATATTATCATAACCTCAATGTTTTAAACTGGGTATTTAATTTGTCATTTTGTTTTTACTTGCTACATTTTCGATATATATGACCCGTGCGACAACACGAGTGGAAAGTCTAGTATATGCTAATTCTTCGGGTTCAATGCAGGTTAGGTTTGCGCATTTGACAACACTATCTGCTAGAATCAAAATTCAAAACTTTTTTAAGGATTGCAATCTAACATATGGGAGTAACGGTTAATTTGAAACAGAAACTTTTGCAATCCTTTGATTTTAAAAAAAAAAAAAACGAAACTATTGCAAATTGAGAATAATTTGTTTTATTGCTAAACAGAGTTGTTTTATATTTTGTTATGAAAGTAATTTTTCTTTTCTTTAATATAAAATATGATTGATAGTTGTTATTATTAATAGAGTTAAATATTTTTTGGTTCCTATATAACTGAGACCTTCTAAGTTTAATCATTACTTAATTTTAATAATTTTTTTAGTCTCTATAAAAAAATTATGCACTCAGTTTTAGTCTTTATTAAATCTAAATTTGTTTAATTATGCTTAAACTTTTAAGTTTTTGAACAATTTTTTGCAGAGCGTGTTAAGAACATTACTAAAAGTTCTTTTGCAAAAAATCAACTTAAAATTTGATTTCTACGTCCAAATTTGTTACTTTTTATCTTGAACTTTTGTAGTTTAAAAAAATTCATATTTAATTCATTTCATGTATAAAAATTCTAAAATTAGTAAATAACCCTTCCATAATGTTCTAAACTTGTTTAAAAAAATTATTCTAAAATTTAGCAGGGACTAAAATCACATGTAATTTTTTTTTGTAGAAACTAAAAAAACTATTAAAATTAAGTAAACAATAAACTTAAGGACCTAATTTAATAGACAACAAAAATATATTTTACTCTTATCGGTGTATACCCACGTTTTACACGCATACTTATTTTGAAGGTTGAAAACAACATTCTGTCGGAAACAAAAAAAAAAGGTTGAAATCAACAAGAAAATGTTGTTTTTAATCCCCCGTCCTAAATTTTATGACAATACAAGGTTGAACCCTTCAAAAAAGACAAGTACAAGGTAGAAACTTGAAAGTGACAACAATACATACAATGCAGTTTTTAAAAATACCTCAATCATTATTTCAAAAGAAAAAAAAACCTCAATCATTATTGACATTCATGGCCAATGGCAAAGATGCTTGACCGTGCGGTGCACATGGAATAATTTAACATATCCTGCATGCACACAATATCTGTGGACGATATTTTATTGAAATCTTTGGCTGCAATCACCATGAATTATTGGCAATTTGGCATATGCCTGAGTCGATGTGAGATTTAGAGAAACACATTTTTATGAGTCGATGCGATTGCGTGATTTAGAGAGAAACATATTTTTATGTCTCAAGTCTTTATCACCAAATCAACTTACCGGGTTTCTTTTTTTGGTACAATTCATTGGGGTTCGATTTGATTCTTTATGGTTTTTTTTTGCTATGGAGGAGACGGATTGTCAAGTATCAAAATCCAACCAAAGATAATATAAGTGAAACAAATTTCGAACAATTTCTTTTTACAATATTCAAACAATGAACTTGAACATTGAAGTATTAATAATAAATTAAGATGGAATGATCTAGGCACAACCAACTATTTCCCCAACTCCAATTTCTATTAACATTATATTGATCCGAGTTGAAATTCTGATCTAGGCTAAAAAAATGTTTGTTAATTTTTTTGTCAAAAAATGTTGGTTATTTAATCACCCAACCGTATGCTATGGAGAACACAACGAAAATGTTTGCTATTTAATGACAACGTAGATGTTGTCCATTTTGTGGTTTATTTGTTGGTTGAAAACTCGCAGTTTAGTTTTGAGTAAGAATGCATGTATAGTGTTTGAAGAAAATCTTCAAAAGAAAATGTACCAATTTTTTTTTCTTTCAAAAGAACTAAACATTTTGGAACAATATTTGCCTTCACATTAAAGGTGGCTGCCACATCCCAGTGAGCTTAGCTCAATTGGTAGAAATATTACATATTATATGCATGAGCTGGGGTTCGAACCCCGGGCACTCCACTTGGGAGAATCGAACCTGAAACCTCAAGGAGGAGCACACTCCCAGGTCCCAAGCCATTGCCATCAGGCCAACCCAAGTGGGTTGGCTAGCTGCCACTATTGTTAGCGTCATAATTACCCACAAAATGGCTACTAGACTTGTTCTTAATTTGGACAAATCAAAGATTAGGTTCAGTCAAAATAATCCATTTGAGTTGGATCGGTGGCGTAGGTTAGTTTAATTTTTTAAAAAAAAGGTTTAGTCGAAATTAGCTTGAAAATTTGAAGAAAGCGGCATCTATATATAAAGGGAATAAGAAATTTTGGGTTAGATTTTTCATTATTCTAATTATACAATTAACCAAATTTTTGTATAATTTGTACCTATATCTGTTCTACTCATATCCGCTCAAAAAATCTACTATATATCTATATATGTTACATGATTTTAAAATGTTTTTTTTTTACTTTCAATTATACCCTTAAACAAATTTGTTTATAATGTTATACTACTGATGTCATTCAAAAGAATAAAAATTTATAGAAAAGATAGGTATAATTTTTTACAATTTAAAAGTGAATAATATCTTTATCCATAATTTAAAAGTGAAAAATATCTATATCTATAATTTCAATCAAAATTAAAATATTTTTTATTAAAAAATAATATTAAAAAAAAAACCGACGGATACTGAGTGTCCGTCTAAACTAGGAGCTCGGGCTTTTAGGAGTTGAGCTAACAAATTATCTGATAAAAAAGAGTGATAATTTCTTTTTGGCTCACCAATTACTAGCGCCTTACTTTCATATCTTAAAATCCGGAAGAAAAAAAAATGAGAGGTTTTTGCATGTTTTTTTTTTTTGTGGTGGCTAAGTTTGAACCCCGAATCTTGTCTATAATCATGCATTGACAATAAATTTTTTTTGCATGCTTTTACCTTTTTTTTTTTGACAAAACATGCTTTTACCTCTTAGAAACATAGAAATTGAAAAAATATATATAGGCGGAGGAGATGTGTTGAGGGATAAGAAATTACCAAGAGTTGCATTTTGGTTGTCCAAGATCGACTATGTGGGGGATGTGGATTATTTGGATCGGGCCAACTTATATTAAATGTATATTTACTTTGTTAAAATAATTTAGGTTTAAATATATTTTTGGTCCTTATAAATATATCAACTTTTCATTTTAATTCATCTAAAAATTTATATGGCTTACAGTGTTCTTTTAGAAAGTCTGTATTTTACCTTTGCTCAAAAAAGAAAGTCTGTATTTATCTGTTTTTTTGCGTCCGGACCGTAGTTTATACAATAATTTTTAAATTGTTTATAAGAGTGAGTTGCCTCATGGAAATTATACTTTGCACCTTTACATTTATACTCTCACCCCTGCGTTTTACAAGAATTACCTATTTTTCTTTTGCATATAAACTATTTTTTTTTTGTTGAGAGGATCCTCATGTATTTTTTTTGGGAGGAGGATCCTCGTCTATGAACTTAAACACATCAGTTTTTTTTGTTTGTCTCTCAATTTTTTTGAAACTTTTCTGGTGTGACTTTGAAAACTGAAAATCTCAAACAAATAGCTATGGTTCAGTTTTATTTTTCGGAAAAGTCGTATGAATGTGTACAAAAATCTCTTAAATCATGAAAAGTTTTCAGTTATTAAAAGTCATAAGAAAACTCAAATTTTATTTTTTCGTAGGTCCGCGGATGAATTGTTGGAGTTTTTGTACCATGGTTCTGGTCTGGTCTTACCGGTTCAGTACACGTCTAGGATTACATCTTTGATTTCATTGTGTTCATCCGAGATGAAATTGAATTTAAGATTTTACTAAATACTACTGCAATGGTTTCTCTGCATAACTCTTGTTTGCTATTCCTATTTACTAGTATTTAAGATGTCTCAAAAGTTTTTCTAGTTAATCAATGCAGTATGTTCCGTTTCATCGATCCATATTGATATGCTGGCATTGAGTTGTTAACTCTGAGTCCACTTGAGTCGTACTCGTACTCCATGCAATGTTAAATATCACATGGATGGGGAATAAATTCTTGACATTTCGTGTTGGACTTTAGCTATGCATATATCATTTATAATTGGTCCTTCCATCATATTGATTATGCATTAGCATAGTCTTCATGTTTTTCGATGGTATAGTGTCAACAAAGTGGCACATTCTCTTTTTAAAAATAAATAAACATTGTATACAAGAAAGCTTCAACACATGTTTTCTGGTTTTAGTTTAAAAATGTCTAATGACGAGTTGTCCGAAAAATGTATAAACAAACCGGGAAAGATGGGAAAGGATCAGAGTGGATGAGATTCAAAAGGAAGAAAATGTCACGGGAGAGGATCTCCTTCCCGGGAAGGATTTCTAAAAGGAACGGTACTAGTAGTATTCATATTACTAGTCTTGTTCACACTATGCATAATTCACGTGGCCATTTTATTTGAAATTGGATGGATTGGATTTGGGGTAGACTAGACTTAAATCAAGTACGGATACTTTTGCAATTTATTGTACCGACTTTATTGTTAGCAGTGCTATTCTCAGTTTCACCTCATACGTGCAAGTAGTACATGTGCCACTAAGGCTACAAATGAGTCAAGAGCTAACACCACATCAAATTTCAACATGCTTATTCTATTATCATCATCATTCCTGAGTTAAGATTCTCTACGATGTTCCCATAGGTAACTCAATTGAGAGCTACCAATAACACTACTTACAGAAGTCGGGAGTTTAAATAATGAATTCTTTATTTCTTGATATTTAAATTGTATGAAACTAATCATTAGGATATGTGACAATTCTTTCCATTTATTCTCTTAATTACTAAAGTTTTAAAATATTATGAGATGTATAAAAAATATTTAATACAACACTTTGTATTTATAATTTCAAAACTATGGCAATATCGTAAATGAAGAGAATAAAAAATTGAAAGGATTCTAACCCCCGTCATTATTCCTTAAAAAAACGTCATCATAACAAAGATACAAGATCGTGCAACTGCCGTCCACTTCCATAAAATCATTTCCCTTTTCCATATGTCAGTTAAACCAAACGCTTAAGTAACAACATCAAGATAAATGAAAGTAACAAAGTTGATATGAGGACAAAATTCACAAAGAGGAAATGCCAAAGATAAAATCCAAGAAAATAAAAATTTCTGTATCTTAATATTAACAGTGTCAACATCTCTAAGAAACCGTAACCCGTAAAAGACAAGTCAAAAGATCATCACATTGGTTGACTAAAGCCTGCTTCATGAATCATAAATAAACTATATTTGAAATTTATTGTCAAAACTTAATTAAGCCCTAGTATATGTTATAAATTTAACTTAATAAATTAAAAAGTCATGTATGTTTGGAAGGATAATGAATCGATGAATAAAACAGAATTACATGAAGATTAAACAGGAGGACATTTAAAACATACTAGTACTAGCTGTATTTGATGCTTACAATGTGAACTGCGGAAGCTGGATCCATTTAATAAAATATCAGAGCCGGTTACTTGCTTGATTATCTAATTATAAAAATGTTGTATTTTTTGCCAGCCAAAGAGTTATTATATCTCAAGAACTACTGTTGAATTTTACTTGTGTGATGATGCTGACAATTCCCTTACTCGATACAAGGTATCGTACAAGTACATGAACTTTTTTTTTGCCGTTACTTTTCCAACCCTACGAGGTTCTCACGCGTTCTATATAGTTCGGATTTTAGAATTCAAACTGCATAAAAATTCAATAAAACTTCCAAAAACACATTGAAATATTTCGGATTTTAGAATCCGAATAGGGTACACGAGAAACTCATATGGTTGAATGGAAAAAAAATATACTGTTTTGTGTGTGTTAGAGGTGGGTTTAGATGTTGAAGCCCAAATTAGAAGCACTTAGGCCCAATAAGGAATGCAGATTGGCCCAACCTTGCTATAAAGAGTACAATAGGATCACAATATATTCATACCCCCTAGAAGCACATTTTCAACGGTGTATTTTGCCAATTCTAAGCATATAAGAGGCGAATTGAAAAAATAATCACTGCTGAAAATAATTAACAATCTCTGGTGATTTAGCTTATCTCGCACACCATCCAATGTTGAATAAGATGACAAAATGTTATCTAACTAATGGATTTTCTCACTAAGTCTATTTCGAGAGTCTTTATATGTGGCTCAGAATACAAGTTCTATATATTATACTAACCACTTTGTGATGAAATCAACGATGCCCATTACTTCATAAATTAGAAAAAACGTATTGTTTGGAAAAAGGTTAATTTTTAAAAAACAAGCTTCTACGGTTCTACCAACAAGCAAAAGGAAAACCAGTAATTATTACTTGCTAGTAAGAATGGCCCAACAAAGAAAATAAGGCCCATTTAAAAAACAAACCATGGCCCCGAACCCAAAAAAGTGTCAATATTTATGTTCGTTTCGCTCATTTTGTAGTAGCTAGGGTTTACAATTACATACAAGAGAGGCGCAGCCGCAGAAGCAGAAGAACCTCTTGAATTCAACAATGGGTAAATTTCTGGAAACCCTAATTTCTCAAAATCAATTTCATTCACTAATTCGCTTCTGTTTTAATTTGCAGCCAGGATCAAGCCTCACGAGTTAAGGCAGAAAACCAAACCTGATCTGTTGGCTCAGCTCAAAGACCTCAAAGCTGAACTCGCTTTGCTTCGTGTTGCCAAGGTCACTGGTGGTGCACCCAACAAGCTCTCCAAAATGTAAAAATCCAATCTTTATTCTTCTAATTCTAATGGGTTGTTTTTGTTTTGTGTCTATAAGGTGTTTGTGTTAATGATTGATGTGTTGTGCTTTATTATTTTATTTGGGTTTTGCAGTAAGGTGGTGAGGTTGTCGATTGCTCAGGTGTTGACAGTGATTTCGCAGAAGCAGAAGGCTGCATTGAGGGAAGTTTACAAGAACAAGAAGTATTTGCCCCTTGATCTTCGCCCAAAGAAGACCAGGGCCATTCGCAGGAGACTCACCAAGCATCAGGTATTAAACCTTTTTATTCATAGACGACAGATCAGGTTTATATGTGTTGAAGTATATGTTTATATTAACTTTAACATATACTGATTACTAAATTAGATGGACAGAGACAGACAAGAACATAAATAAGTCAATAATAACAATCCGAAATTTTCACCTTGTTTGTATTTATGTTTCATAGCCTTCTTTCTAGGGCTATTTCGGTTTTCCACTGGAATCATAATAGCAGAAATGTAGTGTAGCCCTTCCAGAGATAACTTAAGTCAGACGTTGTGTTTTATGTTTTTTAAACTGTCTTGAATTAATGCGCTGTTGCTTTGTTACTTACTGCATTTTTTTGTTTCGTTTAAGTAGTGTGTGAAAATTTATGTGAACATAGGAATCACAGTGTGGCGAAGTGTGTTGATGTTGTAAACCCCAGGGTACTAAGTTTGTCTCTTACTCATAACAAAATAGAACGTGGAGAAGTAAAGTAGGTATGGTTAGAATGAGTTAACATCATAGTTTGAGGCTTACTTCACTGCTCTGTTCTTGGTCCCCTGCATTTATAGGATGCATTTGATCTGCAACAACTACAATTTATTTTATTGTTTTTTCAATGTTTGTTAAATAGTTAGTCAATAAATGCTAGATAGCTTGCCTAGGTGACATTCCTTTTCTATGTTGTGCTGACACAGTCATATATTTTCCTGTAAACAGTAAACCAATACTCAAATTATTGATGAATAGGAGAGATGGAGTTAACAGCATTTTGGCAATTACTAATTTAACTTGAGTATGTTATTGGCATAACTAGGAGACTAGAAATTCTATAAGTAGTATTACAAGCTTTCACAAAGGTGAAGAGTGCTCTTCTAAGCAAGCCTAACAAACTTGAAATATTCCCTATGGTATAAATCTGACAAAACAAGAAGCATATATATTGGTAAGTTGTAATTCTTCGAAAGGGTTTTGCTCGAAACTATTTTAAACCCTGGTAATCAGGTTTGCAATGTTATCTACAATTGTTCATGACTCATGAGATATGTCAAATGATCTCAGTGACTTCATGCCTCCTGATATGGGTAACTAACAAAGTAAGCATCGGAGGAGGGTTCAGGTTTTTTTTTTAAAGAATTCTCTGAGTCCTTTCTCTCTTTTTAACAAACTTTCTTTAGACGGCGGCTTATCATGCAGCTTCCCTCATTGAGTTCTTGAGTAGCACTATATAGTAACATTTAGAAATTTCAACATATATAACAATGTTTCCTGAAAGGTTAAGATTGTTCAAGGATTGAGCCAAATTATGGGGAAGTGACATGGTTAGTACTTAGTAGTATTGAGGTTCTAGTATATGAGTTGATGTGGCTGATTTTTATGTGTTGCCAATTGGATATAATTGATGTTGAAGTTTATATAAACATATACTTCAACGCATCTTTGTGGTTTTTGGTTTTGACTGGCTCAATGCATTTTATTTGTTTTTTACTTTATATTTTTATTATGACCTTGAATTGGTGTAAATTAGCTTTAATGAGATATTTAACATGATGCTTTAGAGTAGTTTGAACTAGTCCATTGTTTAATACACTGTTTATGTCCTTCAATTTTGAGCAAAAGATCTATCATTTATTTTTGTTGCGTAAGTGTGTTAATTATGTGTCAAAAGCTTGCTCAAACTAGTTCCTTTGTATATGCTTTTTTATTTTGATCTGAATTTAACAACAATATTCATTCTCTCTATTTTCGAAGAGAATCACTAAAGTGATGTAATGGAAAATACAGATAGATTGGTTAGCCCATATGTTAATTTCAGATGATATTTGATTTTTTGTATACTATAATGTTACTTTGAGTTTAGTCTTTCCTTGGAACCTTATCAGTTGCTGTTGGATAACAAATTGGACGAGATCAATTGTTATTGGGTAGCCAAAAAATTCTGTATCATCTATATTTCCATGTATTGAAAATAAATATTTTGTAGGGTAATATAGCCTTCTGAGTTAAAATGTTTTGTAGTTGATCATTATTTGATATCTGTTGGAGCCAAACAGTATGTTGGAACAGTATGTTGGATTGTTGCTTATGATATTTTTCACTTGTTAATGCAGTCCTCATTGAAGACCGAGAGGGAAAAGAAAAAGGAGACATATTTCCCAATGAGGAAATATGCTATCAAGGCATAGGATTGTAGAGCATCATATCTATCTATTGGAGATTTACACCCTCTTCATAGTTGACAAGTTTTGATATTTCTACTCTTGTATTTTCATGGTGGCATTATTATGTTTTTCTTTCAGACTTGAGGTTTCCTTCCTGAAGTTACTAGGATTTCTGCATTTTGTTAATTTTTCTTTAAGGAACCAGACTCATTGCGGATTGTTATTCTCTACAATGTTTAAAATTGGATTAATACTCTAAACTTTCCCTTTATTGATCATTATTTTCTACTTTGCTTGGGGTATAATATGGTTGATTTCACTTGAAGGGATGGGCAGAAACTTATTTAAGAAACATTTAAAATCGTTGAACAAAGGAACCAAGATTAGGTATATATGTAGAATGTAGTTTTTATTTTTTATTTTCTGAAGTATATGTTATTGCATGAATTTAGATATTAGTCTTAAACAGTATTGTTTGCAAGAAAGAAGAATGTTTGAATTGACTATCAACGGTGGTTCGGTCTGTATCTTTTGTTGATCTTGCAACCAACTTGAGTGGCTGCAAGTGATTTAATGTTCTATGATGCAGTGGTTACAGTGTCGTTTGACTATGTTCAAATACCAAACTTAATTGTTGATAGTTCCATCGAGTTTAGTTGTTCAGTAACCAATATGCATTTTATAGTGTTAAACTTGAGTTCAGGTATGCTTCATTTACTACATTTAGGGTCTTGGATGAATGACATGTGGTAATGAAATCATGTATTTTTTTAATAAATAAATAGATAAAACTTATTTTCTCGACAAAAATAAAAAAACAAAACTCAGAAACCACGCTCTTCCTCTCTTCTTCTCTCGTAACAGTATTCACCCTCACCGCCATGGCCGCCCAGTTCATCTTCCTCACCACCTTCGCCGCCGATCAAACACATCATCTCCCCTCTTCCTGTCACCACCCCTATCCTCATCCTCTCCTCACCGTCGTGTCACTGCCGCTCTTCTCTTCCACAAAAACGTGTATTCCTTGCCAAAAACATAAAATATAAAAATTACTTATTGAATAGACTTGAAAATTATAATTTGTTGAGGCTTCTGAGGAATGTCCAATTCTTTCAAATGGGAGAGGGAGAGTTTCTGAGGAAGTCGTATGAGAAAGAAAGAGGAAGCGCATGAGTTTAATTTTTTGTTTTATTAAAAAAATACATGTTTTAATTATTTTAAATTTGAACCATTGAATCCATTTTTACTACATGTCATTCATCTAATACCCTAAATGGAGCATGTGGTAAATGGAGCATACCTGGACTCGTTAAACTTAGGGAAAGTGTAGAGCGAACATACCAGATTCTTCCCGTCTTTTCAGACAAGGAGGGAACAAGATCCCGGTCCAATGTTGGTTTTCCAACCCGAGAGGTCAGTCCTCCCAAGCGCCGGTCTCAATGAGATTACTTTATGGTGTTGTCTTAGGTGAACAATGAGTTAGAATCATTACTAGATTTTTAAAAAAACACTTCATCTTTGTAAGTTGATAAACTTGTTTTGATTTTTAAAAAAATTGTTTTGATTTAATGTTGCGCCATCATTCTCTACATCAATTTTATCGTACCCACTACTAATAGTCATCTTCCATCTTAGACTTTTTCCTTTTGGTTTTGTCATATTCTTCTCGATAAATATCATTTTTATAATGCATGGTGCTCGTCAAATCCAGTTGAAAACATCCTCTTCAACTGCTCTTGCCTAACTGTTGTCCTTGTGAAGTGATTTTTAAAGAAAGTTAATGTTCAATTCTAGGTTTATAACCTCAATCTCTCTGTTAAGGTAATGAATGAAGAAAATGATTTAAAAACTGAACAAAAAGGTATTTTAATGAGTAGAAATGTTGGCTGGAATCTTGAAGTGATTAGGAAAGATTTTTGGGCAGTGGCTTGTCATCATTTGTTACTCTTGAAGCGTGTTTGCGATTACCATACTAAAAAGCAGATAGCGTGATTGTTTCCACTCCTCCAGAAGTAGTGTTAGTTGGTTGGAAAACTCCAGCAGAGGTATTGGTTCAATTGAACATTGATGGCTCTTGAAGAGAGAACGGAAGAGCAGGATGTCGTGGTATAATTAAGGGTAGTGATCGTGAATGGTTTGGTGATTTCTCTAAAGATAGTGGGTGTGTAGTGCTTAGATGACACAGTTTTTATTTTTATAAGGTTTGTAGTATGCTCCAACATTGGGATTTCAGGCGGTTGAGCTGAAAACGTACTTTAATGATTTCTGATTTTCTTACTAAAAATGGAAGTGGTAATCCTACCGGTTGGTCATTAGTTGAGAAGATTTGTCGCATGATTGATTTGGAGTGGGAGGTTGTTGATAAACACTCCTTGTGTGAAGCTAATCAGTGTGTTGATGTGTTAGCAAATTATGGGTGTTCCTTGAATGGTGAAAGTAGATTTGGAGTCTTATCCCGACTCATTTAGTTCATTTGTTGTGAGCTGATGTAATGAAATATCTATCGCTTGTCTAATTTCAGTGTGGTATGTCTTTCTCCAGATTGTTTAACCCTCTTTGTAATAAAAAAAAGATTATAATGAACCTTTTAAAAGATAAAAGGAACACAATAAATTGAGTAAAAGATAAGGGGAAAAAAACTATATTTTAGCCATACCTTTTTTTAATGCAAATGAAAATACAAATAGAGGCCTATAAAAATGAACAAGAAAAATCCTCAAAAGATATTCAGGGACAAAGGTAGTAATATCTTGATAAATAATAATATAACATTATGATAAAATTTAAATAGTATAAAATAAGCATGTTAGATACAGTATCTTCCAAAAATAAAACCAATGAACCTCTTACACCGACTTCATACATTATGGTCTATTGGCCATTTGGCCTACAAATGGACTGCCAACCTGTACAAAACTGGGCAACCTCTCTAAGAGAATGTGTAGCTGCTTCCATTGTCCAAGTTGGGTAATATTCACTAGGATGGAAGATGGATTCTCCTTTAGATTCTATTGGCAAGCATGGTTGAGCACCATTCAGAAACATATCTCCTTCAGATATTATGAAGCCAGACTTCTGCTCTTCTTTGTCTGCCGCCTAAACAACCAATTTTGTCACACCAATTAGTAACCATGAGGGGGTATCAACAGTTGGTTGCAGTCAAATATGGATGGACTAGAGTGTACTGTAAACTAACCATTTATATGAACATAATTTATGAGCCGTTCATATCATTGCACAATATTTGCAAAGTACTAACACAAAATTGGCCATTTCACGGAATATCTATAAATTCTTTACATATCTAGACATCAGAATATATAAATAAGAAAAATATTAGTGACACAGATTGAGACACTAAATGGGAAGTAAAAGAAAGATCAATGTTCAACACCCTTTGCAGTGTAAGTATTTATGCTTAGAGTTGGCCCAAGAGCGAGTGAGGCTAAAACAAGTTATTGCGGGTCTTTTTTTGAAAGCATGTGTTATTTTTGCTTTATAAATACCAGAGTGTACTTTAGCTTGGGTCTTTTCCAACAGGCGTGGCATTTTTGCTTTATGAAAACTAATAAGTAATTGCCTCGCCCTTAAGCCAGCCTTGGGTTTAAATGCGAAAGTAGGCTAAAATGGAGTCAATTTGAGAATATGACAAAATCCTGACTAATGATGATAAAACAGCAAACATGGAAAGAAGGCAAATGTATTTTACCTTCTCAGTATAAAATTCAAAAGTCTTTTTCTTATCTCCTGCCTCATATACGTTGCATTGGGAGTATATCTGTAAAATCATTTTAGAGATATCAGTTATCTCCACAATTGCTGCATATAAATTAGAACGCCAAATTAGTAAATGAAATGCAAGGGATGATAGCACACAATCACCTGGGACTCAACACTAGCACAAACTGCATATATTCCCCAGTTTCTGGTGTAATTGTTGTACAGATGAACCTTTCCAAATCGCACACGAGGGTGTCTTTGCCGCGTTCCATCAAAGAAACAATGATGAATCGTCACCCGGATGCATCTATCGCCAACGTGTGTTGGGTCAGCTCCAATTAGCATGGTCTTGTCATGCTGGGCAAAGTAACATCTGGTGCCAAAAATGAATAATCTCATTAAAAAACAGAAAATTTGATTAAATCATCGATGTAGTTCAATTTATTTAAAACGGATAAAATGAACCAGCCTAGATATAGTGATATCCGTGCTTTGTCTTGTGATGTCTATAAGGCCGTCATCATAATCTCGGAGGCTGCAACGGTCGATCCAAATATTGGTAGAATTTGGTTTGATTTGAATCCCATCAACATCATGACCCCTACCACCTTCAAACTCAAGGTTGCATACAATTATGTTCTCACATTCTTTCAGCCTTAAGCCTTTCCCAGTCAATTTAATCCTCTGACCTCTTCCATCAATTGTCTTATGAGAGGACACACTCAGGTATGATGAAAGATTAATTGTACCAGAAACTTCAAAAACAATCCATAGCGGATCCTTTCTACGACATCCTTCGCGAAGGGAACCAGGACCATCATCTGAATGCCAATGCCAATGCCAAACACATGGAATCGATAAATACACGAAACTCATTGAAAATTCAACATCCATTCCATAAAAAAGTATAAAGAGGATCGAATGAAACCTGAAAGGGAGGTAACGAAATAGAGAGCACCGTGAAGACCACCGATGGCGAGGCGACCGAAACCCTCAGCACGACCGGCGATGGACCTCAAACTGGAATCTGCATCTCCGTATGGCTGCATCATCAATCAATCCTCCTTTTCACCGATTCAAAATTGATGCTAATTGTGTTTTTTTTATGTACTCGCTAAATCGATTGCTTAAATTACACTTTTACACTTCCCTTCCTCTTAATGTATTAAATTGATGCTAAATTATACCAAGTTGTTAATTAGTAATTATAACACGTGGATCTTTTAATAATATTCTGAAGTTATTTAATTGTAATAAGTTAGTTATTAAAATATTTTTAGTAACATTTAGATTCTTTTAAGTTATTTAATTATAACTTTTTGCCTTCGAATAACTTATATTTTTAAGATTTAAAATCATCCAAATTGCTACGATTAAATAATTTAAAGGACTTTTATTTTTGAAGAGGCTAAAATGAAATATATTACCACATAAAAGCGTTATTCCCCGTACAAGGTGTACCAAGGAATAAACGCAAGGTCTGAACAATATTTACAAAGGGAACTACACTAACAAGAAAAAAGAAACAAATGAAAAGAAACTATTAGCCTATGCCCAATATGGTGAATGCACTAAGCCACCAGCCATGCAGATTGAAGGGAAGAGTAATGTGCTTCGCCTTCATCCACATATAAGAGATGGACTTAATCCTATCCACCACCTGAAGAACGGGGCTTTCTATGCTTGCAAATAACCTGTTGTTTCTTTCCTTCCAGATTTCCCAGACAGTTGCATACCATATAATCTGTAAAATTGAGCGTCGCTTCTTTCCGATGCCACCACTAAAGCCAAACTGATGAAAATGATCGGGCACATAGAACGGGTTGGTCACTAAGACCCCAATCCAACTATAAATCAAGTGCCAAACAGAACCAAAAATATTACAGTGTAAAAATAAATGAGAAGACGATTCGACACAATCACACCCTGCCACACACATCCTGCAATCATGGGTAATGACACCTCTACGGAGGAGGTTGTCCTTAGTAGGCAATCTATCCCGAAACAAACGCCACGCAAACACCACCACCTTGAGAGGCACATCCTTGTGCCAAATAGAAGAAAACTCAACTGGTGACTCAACCTGCGGTTGTATAGTAAGAACTGTGATGAATGAGAGTTCTCCAAAGTCCAAAGCCATCTGTCCTCCCTATTGACCTGCAGTGTAACATTAGCAAGCAATAAAATGATTTCCCCCACCAACTCCTCCTCCCAGGCGAACAACCTCCGCCTCCACCTCCACCTCCACGCCTCTCCACCCTCCCCCCACCCTAACTGCAACATCTCAAACACCGACACCCCTTTAAACACCGACACCCCTTTAAAGGACTTAATTGGTATCAAAAACCTAAATGACTAACTTTTAACTATTAATTAACTTAAATGACTTAATTGATACAAAAAAATTAAAGGAGTAATATGTTACAATTAAATAATTTAAAGAACCTCCATTACAGAAAATTGAACGGATTGATTTTATTATAATCAAAATGAATGTATGGATAAGGTGAATTCATATTGGGTTTCTTCTACCAAATATGTTGTAATTTTTGGGTTTTATTTTATTTCAAAAGTTAATGGAATTAACTATTATTATTTAAGCACATTTACTTGTTTACTGAGGCAAAGGCAATTATATTTTCTTTCCAACGTGCACAATTGAATAGCTATTATTAAGGCTTTATTTTTGCATGACAAAGCATTCTTTTTACTTGCTTGGAAAAAGTCTTTTTACAGAAACAAATAGGGGTGAAGCTTTTTCTTAACTAGCCTTTGATCAGTAGCAAGAGAAACTCTCCTCTCCCAAAAACCATAAACAAAAAATAGTTTTCTCTCCTGTCAAATATATTGACTTTCTGGGTTACATCTCCTGCTATCTTTAAGATAGATTCAAGCTGTTCTGTCACCTCTGATATGATTCGAAGAACATGGTGTATCCTGAGAGGATATGCGCTTATGAGGCGGATAAATCCTTAGGGATAGTGACTTTGTCACGCCTCATGTTATATAATGGATTACTGTTTGGCAGATTATCACCTTTCATGGTTTCGTGTTTGTTCACTTCACCGTTACCGACTTCTAATCACCGCAATTTCAAGAACAGATAAGTTTATTTGATATCCCTTTGTTTATGCTCTTTAATATTTAACTAATGTTTTTATTTATATGATGATTATTTTTATAGAGATAATTTATCCCTAATTTTTACAACAATCTTAAGGATTTATATAATTAAATTTTTGTGTAGTAATTTCCGAATCAATCCGCAAGATTCAATATTGATGAGAAAAGGAGAACACAAAAAGGAATTGTTAGCTTGAAAATGTGTGCAGAAGAGAAGATACACATAGGGGAAATTGCAGAGAATTGAAATCCTGTGTTCAATTGATGAAGCATGGTGTGATGGAAATCATTGTAAGTTTTTAATTATTCTCCCTTTGGAGTCATCCACATATAGGTCAGATACATGCTCTCAACTTTCAACGTTCAAATACTGTTTTGTGTTGAGAAACTATAATTGTATGCTGAAATTGTTTGGATGCGATTCTATGGTTTAGTGTTGAATATGAATTTTGCTTTAGTGTTGTCTTTATTATCATTTAGTGGACTCATTAATGTAAATTATACCCCATGATTGAAATTTACCGGTGAAGTTTGATATATGTGTAAATGGGTCAAGATTGAAATGTTTATTCTATAAATGTAAATAAAATAAGCGATGCATTGAAATTATTAATTGTTTGATTCTGTATTTGTTTTTCTTTTTATTAACTGTGAATTTGAGGAACAATGTAATGACTTATTTTGCCACTGATGGAAGTTACTAAGCATTGCTGTGGAAGTTGTCAAGTAGACATATTTAAAAAATAATGATATTTTGTATGAACAAATATTCCTTTGTAGATTGAATATTGTGAATGCTTCCCTTAATAAATCGTGTTTAACACGGCATTCCATAAGATCATTAATAACAATGTTTATTAGAGGGTTTAATTATCAACATGATTTTGAAAGATTGGGTAGTTGATTTATGAAATATGAAAAAGAACTTTAAAATCTTGGCCGACTTATAGTATACTCATTGATACTTGAGAAGTTGGGAATTGTCTTACTAAGAACTTGTAGTTGTACAGTGAACTCGCTTTTACTTCCTTGTATGGATTGTCGTTCTTGTATTATGAAACTTATTTGGAGACTAGACATGGCATATGCACATTGTGAAAATTTATTTTGTTGTGTGTATTAATAACATGATCTGAGATATCTTGGTTCATTGTGAATTATTATTTAATTAAATTATTAGCAGCAATTAGCAAATTGAGAAATCGATGGACATACATATATGATATTTATGAATGAAACAAGTGAAATAGATGTTATGTTGTTGCTTAAAATTTTGTGGCATTTGTTAAATTCATGTGATGTATATATCAAGATTCACTTTAAAATATTGGTGACATGTTATGGATTATCCATTGTATTAAATTAATACAATGATGTTTTATTTATTTATCTGTGTGGATTTATTTTCCTCAATGTGGGGGTGTCGTCACTTGAAAAATAATTCAAGCAGAATTGAATAGAAATCCACACATGAGTTTATATTTACCCAATGTGGGAGGTTTGTCGTTTAGACTTTATCTAAGTAGACCTGATGAAGTATATTATGGAAATTAGTTTGATAATATATGAGATATTGTTTACAGAATGGATAATCCTTTGTATTAAAATAATACAGAGATGTTAAATAGATATGAATTCAATGAGTACTAAGCGACAATAAATTTACAAATATTAGATGACTATTTGTAGATTTATTCTCATGTTTGAAACGGATATGGCATATGTACGTTGTGAAAATTATGGAAATTATGTCTGAAATTCACATCTCATATAATATTTACCCAAGACACTTCATGGTGCTGGAAGAACATGTTGTATCCTGGGAGGATATACGCTTATGAGGCGGATAAATCCTCAAGGACAATGACTTTGTCACGCCTCATGTTATATAATGGATTACTGTTCGGTAGGTTATCACCTTTCATGGTTTCGTGTTTGTTCACTTCACCGTTACCGACTTCTAATCACCGCAATTTCAAGAACAGATAAATTTACTTGATATCCCTTTGTTTACGCTCTTTAATATTTAATTAATGTTTTTATTTATATGATGATTATTTTTATAGAGATAATTTATTCCTAATTTTTACAGCAATGTATATTCTTCTACCGAAAATGCTAATACGACGTGAAAAGCTCGAAGAGGAGCTGTTTCAAACAAAGCTCAACAAGGAGTTGAAAAAGAAAGACATGATCAAGAGAAAAACATAGAGATGGAGGGAAAATAGAATGAAAATCAAGAAATTGATTCAGAAATCGATTATGAAGAACAAAGTTTTAAAGTTTATTCTTGTTCATATTTAACTTTTAAGTATTGTTCGGCTTTATGAAGATTTGCGATGTTGTCACAGTGTTAAACGAAGAATTCATTTTATGAAGTTTCGTTGTTGTTCACTTGGAAATTCGGTTTTCGCTGTGATGTTTACACTTAGGAGGTTCAAGAATCCAAGAAGGGTTTTATCACTACCAAGACTCCAAGAGAGATAGATTGAATTATGCATCAAGAATTGATAACGGTGGAGTTGTTTCAAGTGATGAAGGTGAATGTGTTATAAAGACGTTCATGTGGATTAAACGATCAACTATGAAAGCTTTTGTTTAGTCATATAAGGAAATGGTGACTGAGCTAGCAAAAGATATGCATGAGATTGATGACATATTCAGGGTATCAAAGTGTGTCCAAATTACTTGTTTCATTGAAGTATTGAATATGAAATACAAGATTTTCTATGTGAGGAAACATGACAATGTAGCAGAAAATTTAGGTATTGTCGATTATAGAAGGTTAATGAAAATTCTAGGTGAAGTTCAGAATGTTACTGAACTTTCATAAATGCAATAAGGATTGGAGTAGAAAGTTTTTTTTTTTACAATAGTTAGAAGCATGGAAAAGATATGCTGATTCAGATTCATTGTCATAGACACAAGTAGATTCTGGAGAATCAAGCTAATAACAGTATGAATGATGCAGCAAAGCTTGATAAGGAAATGATTATGAAGTCTCATGATTTCAGTTTTGTTTCAATTTAAGATTCAGAAAAATCTGAATTAGGGGGTGTTGATTTAGCTTACAGTGTGTTAACCCGTGCAATGCACGGGTGATAGACTATTAATTTTCAATCAAAAAATATATTATTTTTTATTTATCAATGAATTATTTTTTTTTTTGAAGAAGCCAAAATGAAATATATTAATCAAAATGGTTCAACTAGCACAAGGTGTGCCAAGAAAAACCACCCAAAATGAGTACAAAGTTGATAACCTGCTGCCTTACATCTCGACAACAGACAAAAAGAAAC
>Ga0315914_1004986_pt1 | contig 19581 bp, 12 predicted proteins | sample MpolenodulesMG_FD_203920 | JGI IMG/M metagenome (GOLD analysis project Ga0315914, IMG submission 203920) | Medicago polymorpha root nodule microbial communities from Los Angeles, California, United States - elongated nodules | ecosystem: Host-associated > Plants > Roots > Nodule | place: USA... | reverse complement strand
TATATAAGTATAATTTTTTTAGGCATCTATACTTGTACTTTTAATTAAAATCAAAATTTTATAAAAATAATTATACGTATTACACAACACTAAAAAAAATTATATGCAATTGCGTAACAAAAAAAAACAGACAGACGGACATAAAATATTACTCTAATCACTAATATGTGTGTATATATTTTCGAGGTTGAAGAAAGGGAATAAAAATATTTGGTGTCTTCAATGACAACGTGAATAAAAATATTTGCTAGATTGTGATGATTAAGCGATATTGAAATTAAATATATAAGTGATAAAAAGATAATAAATTCCTTCAAAAATAGATAATAAAATTAAATGGACCCTCCTTCAAAAAAAATTAAATGGACCGGTTAAAAAAAATTAAATGGAAGAAAAAACATATTGAAATATAAATATTAAAAAAAAAAAAAAAAAAGGTTCTCAGCGTGATTTGAAGAGAGGTGCTTGTGAAATAAATTGTCGATAAATAAGTTTTGTACAATATTTTGTTAAACAACTTTTAACTTAAAAATAATTTTAAAACTAAAAAAAAAAACGAAACCAAACAGTTTTAACTTCTTTCTTAAAGGGCTTTATTTTAACTTTGTTTTTAAAGAGCTTTTAAACCGTAAAAAAGCCTAGCCAAAATATACCTAAGTTATTTTCATTTTGAGCGCAAGAGACATACATATTTTTCCTTTTCATGCTTAGTTGCTACATTCATATACTAAAGAAGTTATTTTACCAAGAGACCAAAGAAGTTTTTTCATTTTGAATCTCAAAGATGGGCAGTTAATGGAAAAACAACAAGTCATAAGGTCAATAAAGAACACGTCCTATAGTTCTACAATTTCACTGTAGATGTACCCTTTTAAAAGTAATAATGAATATTTATTAAAAGTGTTATATTTTTGTATTTGTCATGAATATTTTTTGTTGTCTAAAGACAACAGTGGAGCTTGGCAGTATTTTTTAAGGCCTTAAAGATAGTATGAGAAAATGACTCATTAGATGATACTCTCTTTGTTTTAAAATGAAGGTCGTTTAAGATTTTTACATACATATTAAGAAATGCATTAATTAAAAGAAAGAGAGATGTTATTTTACCAAATTATCCTAATCAACTATTGATTTGTTTTTCATTAAAGAGAAAATAATACTTTGGAAGTAATGTATATAATATTAATTGAAGGGTCCAACCACTACCAAAAAAATATTGAAGGGTCCAATTGAAAAGAAAAAGTTATTATTGCATTGGAAGCTGAAAGTGACATTCATTTCGAAACAATTTTTTTTGTTAAGACGACACTCATTTTGAAACGGAGGGAGTATATCATAAAGTTTTTAGCTCCTTGTTGTGATTTATTAGCTCTTCATTTCATTTTTTCCGCTTTTCACTACCAGATAAATGTTTTAGGCAACATCTTAAAATAAATCAAATATTCTCTCAGTCCCATAATAAGTGATTCTTTTGTAAAAAAATATTTTCCCAAAATAACTGACCTATTTCACTTTTCAATACACTATTAATTATTATTTTTCCAATTATAACTCTAATTAATACTACTTTAGTCCCTCTCAATTCAATATATTCCACTTTACGTTTATGATAATGGAGAATGCACCAATACTTTACGATAATATTTAAAATCATTTTTCTCTTTCCTTCAATTATACATTTAATATGTGTGAAATGAACAAATGTCCCACTTAATTTGGGACGGAGGGAGTACTCAATAGAAACCAAAACAAAACAAAACTCGTAAAAGTAGAGAACAACAATACATACGAAGTAGACTGAAAATTTAACACCGGAGAAATAGAGACTGAAATATTAACACTTGAGAATAATAACACCAAAAAAATAAAAGAATACCAACACTTAATTAATTAAATTTTAGCCTTTTGGATGCAAAATTCTCCAACATTTAACCCATAACAAAAATAATACTTGATACACAACCAATGTTAGACTTTCTAGAGAAATCAAAGAAACAAGAACTCCTTTAACCATTCCGTTTTTTATATGGTACAATTATCTCCATCAAGTTCATTGTGATGATACAATATCAGTGTTACACTGTTGTTAACAGTGTGCATCCATAAGAAATTGCAAAATAAAAGAATACCAACACTTATATCAATAATTTTATCACACTTATGATAAGAAATTGCTTCACTGAAATTAATGAGACATGCATTAGTTTTTGCGGTTGATATCTCAGCTATGCTGGCACCCCAAAACATCATGTGTCAAATGCACTCCATCCTATATATTATTGATAAAAAGGAAAGGAAAACATAAAAAGTAAGGTGGGAAGCATAATCCTAAATGTGTCTCAGATCATGTTTCATGTTCATGAATGTGTCTCACATGATCTTTCATTATCAAATTCAATTCTACAATCCTTTCAATCAATCTAAGAAAGTTGACATTACTATATTAATATAATATAGTTTTTGGATCGTTTGAAGGAAATATTAAGATTGATTTCTCAAGTAGGCATCTTTTTAACTAAAATACCATTTGTTTTGTTATGTAGATTCTCCCAATTTTTTGGATAATAAATATCACCAATATTTTTATAATTAGTGAGGCACATTATTAGGAACAAAAGGAGCCAAAAAATATCACCAATTTCTTGGATGATAAATTTCTTGGCACATTATTAGGAACAAAGAGCCCACTTTTTTTTTATAGGGAGGGCGTATATAGAAAGCAATGTTTAATATATGAGTATATATAGCAAATCTCACAAAAAAAAGGCCAAAACATTACTAGACTTTAGTTCAGTCCATCATCTTTGTTTTTTGACAACACAATAGTCAATGTTTGGGGCTTGTTGATGCACTTTACTAAATACACCCCTGATAAATCAAGTCTTTATGTATACACCCCATCCTCATAAACAATTTGGGCCCTCTATTGGCAAGGGCACTAAGCCGTCACACCCTTGACTTATGTTTAGGACAGACCCTGAATATACTATATTATAATTACAGAAATTGGTAATTTCATTTTAAACTATTTAACCATTTAAGAATAATGATATTATAGCTCAAAAAGAATTATATTGAGATATTTAAGAATCTTTTTTGTTAATGAATTAGAATAATGATGTTGTGTCTCTAAAAAAATTACCTTGAGCCATTTAAATTTTTGGTCCCTCTAAACCTGGCATGATTAAATGTTATTCATGTTTTTAATTTAGAAAAACATTTTTGGGGTTAGGGTGTTACATGCCGCATCAGAGACATAGTCAAAGTGAAGCAGGGAAGTTCAGTCTAGCAGAACTTGAAGCGGTTTGTAGCTGAGGCTCAAGGAGACATGGTTTATCACCGAAGGAGGACGGGGTGCTAGGAGTGGGCATGCTGCTACCCAATAGTATTTGTGTATTGTGCATGACTTTTTATGATTTAGTTATGTATGTTTCGATTTGTATCATTTGACTAGCCACTGAATTATTTGTTTCGGATATTTAACACAATTTAGATACAATGTATACAACAAAAGAAAGTGTGTTCACTATCACAAATAAGTTAAGTCTTTATGCTGATACAATTTAAATTATATAATCTGAACATATATTTTATGCATTTGAATTATATAATCTCAAATATGTCAACATATGAACTATAAGTAGGGATGTTTGTGGTCCAGTTTGGATCGGTTTTGAGACAAAAAGTCAACCGATCCAAACTAAAAATCATATGCGTTTCGGTTCGGTTTGAATTATAATTCAAAAATATCCGATCCGATCCAATCCAAATATATGTGGTTTAATTTGGATCGATCGGTTTTTGGATATCCGAAGTGAAACATGTAACTTTTTAATATTAATATTAATAATACACATACACAATAAAATAATACGTTTGATACAAACTATATCAGAAATGTATTAATTTTTTTTTAACAATACACAATGAAAATGATTGATTATATTTGAAATAGATGGAGTAGTAATAATATAGATTAAATCAATGCAATATATAAGATTAAATATCAACAAGCAATATATTAATGCAATATATAATACTAATAAAATAAGAAATAAGTATTGAAATTTATTTTGCGGTTCGGTTCGGTTTTGAAAAGGTGATCCGAATTCCGATCCAATCAACAACATCCAAACACATCCAAGAATATTCGGTTTTTTGCGGTTTTCGTTTATTTTGGATCGGTTTACGGTTTTATTTTGGATCGGTTTAGATTTGAACACAGCTAACTACAAGTGCTCTTAAAAACTAGTTTGATAGTGGGTTGACGCCTTACCATTAATATTGTTTTGAGATTATTATATTTTTTGAACGGTGTTGAAACAAGAATTGGAGGAAACAGCATAATTTGAAGGTGAAAAAATGAAATAATCCAAAAATGAAGGTATAAACAACGTTTTCATATTATATATAATTTGAAGGAGTTTTTTTTGGAAGTTTGGACTATAAATCCAAAATTTGTAAAAATGCTTCGGATTATTAGTGAGGTGTATGAAGTTCGAACCCCATTTCTTACATATTACTATGCATTATTCTTACCAACTGAACTATTCTAATAATAACAGAAATTTTAAACAAACAAATCAAACAATTTTCTTGGTCCATAATTTGCTATGAAACGAGGAACTTAAATTCACAATAAAAAAATAGCCACGAGGGCTCTCGTGGGTTTTGTTTTTTCCTCTAAAATAATACTCACAATATAGCATAAACAAATAATAACACTAGTGCGAGTTCCACGTGAGGTACTTAAAAATTAGTATTTGATTTCCAACTCCAATTAGTGTACTATTTTGTGTACTTAAAAAAAATGTACATTATGCTATATATAAATGAAAGTGCTTGGCTAATATAAGCCATATACCAATTTTGTAGTGACAATTTCAAATTACTGAGTTACTATGACAACCTTCACACTTCACAAAGAAACAGTCCAATCATGGTTACCTCTAAGTAGACTTCATATATTTTTGCACTTCATATGTGTCTTGTTTCTCTTTTACTATCGTATCAACAATTTCATTATATCATATCCATGGATTCTAATGACACTAGCTGAGCTTATTCTATCAGTTTTGTGGTTTTTCAACCAAGCATACCGATGGCGGCCGGTGAGTCGATCGGTAATGGTCGAGAAATTACCGGCTGATGACAAGTTACCGGGACTCGACATATTTGTGTGTACGATTGATCCTGAAAAAGAACCAACGGTTGAAGTTATGAACACTGTTGTTTCAGCTATTGCTATGGATTACCCTTCTAATAAGCTTTCTATTTATCTTTCTGATGATGGTGCTTCTGCTGTTACTCTTTTTGGGATTAAAGAGGCTACTCAATTTGCTAAAGTTTGGGTTCCGTTTTGTAAAAAATATGGTGTAAAGTCAAGGTGTCCTAAGGTTTTTTTCTCTCCTATGGCTGAGGATGAACATGTTCTTAGGACACAAGAATTCGAGGCTGAGAGAGACCAGATTAAGGTATTTTCTATGTTTTCTTTTCTATAAGGTTTTTTTTTCTCTCCTTTAAACAAGTGAGGTAGTAGTAAATACACTCCAATATTTTCATATTCATCAATTGACGTAACATCGCATTATTAATTACATATGTAAAATAATTTTACACTATTGGTGTATTGCAATTAAACTCTTCTATATATCCCATTAGAAGATTTCATTTAGTTAGTTTTTTTCTTTTCCAGATTGCAACGCTCAAAAGAAGTAATCTAGATTGATGTATGTAGTAATGTAATGAATAAGAACAAAGCATATATAGTTTGTAATTTGATTCTAATCTAAAGTCCAAAGAGATATAATTAATGTTTGGGTTTACATGACATGTTGGTTATACAATTTAACAGGCCAAGTATGAGAAAATGGAGAAAAATATTGAGAAATTCGGTTCTGACCCCAAAAATCTTCGTATGGTGACTGACAGATCTTCTCGGATCGAGGTAAACCCAATCTTGATTATGATTAATAATCATTATATTCTCACAAATTCCATAGAGGCAAATTCTATGGTACATCCAATATATTTGAGTGTATCGGTACACTTATTATTTAAATTAATAGTTAAATGAGTTATTTTTTGAAGAAAAATATTATTTTTTATCATTTATAATTATAATAACTAAATCTTATTCATCAAAAGTGTCAACGAAATAAAATTAATTTTTTTTTAATTTTTATCACTCATGATTGAGAATATTGATTATTTTTTACTAAAAAATTACTATGATTCTTATAAACAATGAAATGATGTTTTTTCTTATGAAATGATGTTATGTAAAATATAAATATTGACAAATTGCTATTTATTACAAAAAATGATCATTATTTATAAAATTAGGAAGGAAGAGTACCGGTACACCTCAGTTAAAACGAGGTGTACCGTAGAAGTTCCCAGAATAATTTAGTTTAATGAATAAAAATATGTTTTTGTGAATATATCTTACGTGTATAAATATTCACACTAGGAGTTAATTATTTGTAATAAGTTGGTTAATTGATGTTTTTTTTAACTAAAGTGATTAACTATTTTTTAAATGGGTTTAAACGTGGTCTAACTATTGGAAACTTCTATGTGACACCTCATAAATTGAGGTGTACTGGTACTGTTGCTCCATAAAATTATAAATTAACGATCATTTTATGAAATAAAAAACTATTTATCAATATTTATGTTTTAGAAAACATCATTTCATAAGAAAAAAACATCATTTCATTGCTCATAAGAATCATATTAAATTTTTAACATTTTCTCATAAAAAATAACCAATACTCTTTATTATGAGTAATAAAAATTCAAAAAAAGTAAATTTTATTTCATCGAAGCTTTTGGTAAATAAGATTTAATTATTATAATTGTCAATGATAGAAAATAATTTTTTTTCTTCAAAAAACAACTCATTTAATTGTTAATTGCACGATTTGATGTATGAGTACACTCAATTTTTTTGGATGTATCCTAGAATTTGCACTAAGTATAACCTAATATGGTTTACTTTGATTAATGTATTTCAATTTTCTTTGACAACCGAATGTAAATTGTAAATTGTATCTGGTTTGAGAATACAAAATGTGCATTTCATAATTCCTCAACTAATTAACATATAAACTTTTATTGTTTGTTAAAGATTGGAAAAAGAGAAGGTTTTATTTATAATGTCTATTCATATTTGTTTATTTTATTTTAGATTATAAATGAGGAACCAGAAATTCCACGTGTTGTTTACGTGTCTCGTGAAAGAAGGCCATCACTTCCTCACAAATTCAAAGGAGGTGCCCTCAATACATTGGTGTGTACTTTTGATTTTAATTTATGCTTTTCTTTATATAATAATTTTTTATTTTATTTTTTATGTTGTGGCACTATTAATAAATATCACACTATTTTGACTGTGGCTGCAGCTAAGAGTCTCAGGTTTAATCAGCAATGGACCTTATGTACTTGCAGTGGACTGTGATATGTATTGCAATGATCCATCTTCAGCCAAACAAGCCATGTGTTTCTTTCTTGATCCAGAAACCTCTAAATATATTGCATTTGTTCAATTCCCTCAAATGTTTCACAACCTTAGCAAAAAAGACATTTATGATAATCAATCTAGGACTGCATTTAAGGTAAGGTAAATCAACAAAATATTAATTAAGGTCTTCATTTTGTTTATATTATTTTTTTGCAATTTCTTATTTGTTTTTTATGTTTGATGATCATATAAATGATGGCATAATGCAATTTATTTCAGACAATGTGGCAAGGGATGGATGGTTTGAGAGGTCCTGGTCTTTCTGGCACTGGTAATTACTTGAATAGAAGTGCATTATTATTTGGAAGTCCAGTTCAAAAAGGTACATATTTCCTAATTATTATTTTGCAACTATATAATATATAAATCTACGCATTCTTGACATGTAAATCATATTCAATATCATAGAAAAAGTTTTTTTTAAATAAAATAGTCTTCCATGTAAATTCATATATAAAATATGCTCATATATAAATTTCTATCGTAGATTCTTTAGATTAATGTATAGAAATTCAACCCTCAAGTGTTCCTCTCTCGGTGCTCTTTGAAACATGAGGTCTCTTTTAGCCATGATGACCCACTAGGATACAACACATCTAAACTTTTTTGTAACAAAAAATATAATCCAAAAGCTAACTATTAAGAGTCGATGAATGATGCATAACCTGAAAAATGTTAATATAAGTGTAGACATCTTCGTTTTACAAGTTTATTTTGCAGGTTTTATTCATAACCAAATTTTAAGAGGAATAGTACATAACTAGGATATGAACAAGATACTATAAGAAATAATAAAAATAGATGAAGGTTAAAGAAACTTTGATAGAGACTTGTTGATTAAGGTTGACCTTTTCCTGTATATATAGTCTCTTAATTTTTATTTAAGCTACTAGTAGATAATTTTTGCTAAGTGTACCAAAAATTAGGTTTTTAGTTGTCTGAATCTTGAGCAGATGTAGGTAAAATCTCTTAGAACTTGTGGTTGGTGTATGCGTCTAACATGACCCCACAAAACCGATTTATGAGGTGATGATTGCCCTCATTTATAAACATATCATATTTTGTTCGATGTGAAACTCTTTAACACACCTCCTCACGACAAGCGCTATTGAGTTTGGTTCATGGACATAAATGGTGGGTGGCTCGCTGATAGCTGAAACCTGATAGAAGGTGGTCCAACGGATCTTAATAGAGACTCTAATACCATCTTAGAATTTGTGGTTGAGTCTAACACAACCCCACTTATAAACAGGCCATATTTTATCCAATGTGACACTCTTTAACAAAATCAACCACATAAAAAATTGGACTATTTAATGATATGAGTGAAATTATCTACAACATTGAAGTTATCATTTCTAATTCACCATATAATAGTACTCTTTTTATATATGTCTTTTTTTTTGTTTGTAGATGACTATCTTCTTGATGCCCAAAATTACTTTGGCAAGTCTACCACATACATAGAATCACTCAAGGCCATCCGAGGACAACAAACCATCAAAAAGAATCTTTCAAAAGAGGAAATTCTGCGAGAAGGTCAAGTAGTTGCATCTTCTTCCTACGAATCAAACACAAAATGGGGCACAGAAGTAAGTGTATTGATACATTTATCAAAATCTTGGGAGATACCGAGTAAATAGATATTTTAGTCCTTAAAATTGTAAAGATCGACAGTTAATTCTTCAAACTAAGTCGCTTAAATTGAAAAATCTCATTCAATTTAGTTTTTTCCTCACATTTTTGCACCACAATTTTAAAAGTTTACACATAACATAACAAGGGTAGAACCTCTAAATTTTTGTACAAAATTTGAGAAAATAACCGAATTGATTGATATTTTTCAATTTAAACGACTATATTACTATTTCGTAAATTGAGGGGATTAACTTGACGACCCTTCCAAATTCAATGACTAGAACATGACTTCTATGTTGTCAAATGTGGAGTGGCAAAAGTTGCTCCCAAAAATATACCACATATGGTATTCAGTTGATCTTATATTACATGTTTGTGTATATAAATTAATTGATGATTTTACTAAATGTAAATGAGAAAGCGTGACAATCAACATGCTTTTATACCATTTGTTTTTGACATTTTTGGTTTCCTAGCACCAAAGGCTATTGACCTTCTACATAGAGTTCAAAAGGTCATGCATATCAATGTCATGTTCCTAGGTCCATGAATGTTGTGTTTACAAGAATTGGTTTTGCCATCCAAAAAGGCTTGGCGGTGCAGCTTGTTGCCCGCCTGCTTTCCATTCAAATGTAAATATTGGTTTATATTTTATGATATTACAATACTTCAAATGACTCATAATTTGATTTTTATTGACAGATAGGATTCTCATATGGCATCTTACTAGAGAGTACTATCACTGGCTATCTTTTGCACTGCAGAGGATGGAAATCAGCTTACCTTTACCCAAAAACACCATGTTTCTTAGGGTGTGCACCAACTGATATCAAAGAAGGCATGCTTCAATTGGTGAAGTGGTTGTCTGAACTTTGCTTGTTTGCTGTCTCTAAATACAGCCCTTTTACTTATGGATTTTCAAGAATGTCTGCGATTCACAACTTCACTTATTGCTTCATGTCTATTTCATCCATATATGCTATTGGATTCATACTTTATGGCATTGTACCTCAAGTATGCTTCTTGAAAGGAATACCTGTGTTTCCAAAGGTAAAACATATATTCAATTCTTTCTACTTATATTTAAAATTGCGATTGTGGTTTGCTGCAAACCTTTACATTGTGATAAAATGCCGCCGATGCAGCTGAAATTGCGGTTGTGATACCGTTGCGGAGACTTTAAAATCCGCAATATTGCAGCTGCAATTGTGTTTGTGTTTGCAAACCGCAATTGAAAACCATGATTTTATTATGATTGGACCTGCTTGGTTTGAAAAAGTAAGTCGTGTCAATTTATTATGATCACTTTTAATTGCAAAATTGTCTATGCTACAATGGACCATTGGTAAATTGGAGGTCGGGTGGCACATAAGTAAAGATTGATCAATGGTTGTTTTGTCATAATTTAAATTCGAATTCTTGTTAACGATTTGTCTTTAACTAGAGTTTATTAACCACTTGAGCTCAATCACTTGATTTTTACATGAAACCGTGAAACTTTTACTGTTTCAGATATAAATTAAAAAAAAAAAAAACTTAGAGAAAAAAAAGAAGAGAATTTTGCAATTAAAAGTGAAATTTGAAAAATAAAAATAGGGACAGATTTTTTAAATATTAAAGAAATCTTAGATTTTCTCTTTATATTTTTTATCATATACTCCTAATATAGCAAGTAAATTTTTGTCCTGATTTTATAATTTAACATGTTTTAATTTACTGGTGTTACAGGTCACAGACCCTTGGTTTGCAGTGTTTGCATTCTTATATGTTGCCACACAAATTCAACATTTGATAGAGGTCATTTCTGGTGATGGCTCAGTGTCAATGTGGTGGGATGAACAAAGAATTTGGATTCTGAAATCAGTTACTAGTTTGTTTGCAATGACAGAGGCAGTTAAGAAATGGTTAGGATTGAACAAGAAGAAATTCAACTTGTCAAACAAAGCAATTGACACAGATAAAGAGAAAATCAAGAAATATGAACAAGGTAGGTTTGATTTTCAAGGTGCAGCTTTGTACATGTCTCCAATGGTTGTGTTACTCATAGTGAACACTATTTGCTTTTTTGGTGGTTTATGGAGACTATTCATTACAAGAGATTTTGAAGATATGTTTGCCCAACTTTTCCTAGTTAGCTATGTAATGGCTCTTAGTTATCCAATTTTTGAGGGGATTATAACTATGAAAAGTAAGAGTGGGTAGTGATATTTCAATACTAAATAGTTAGACTTCTTCAAGAGTCTAAAATGCACCACTATTTGTACCTTAAGTTGAAATCTCCATTGTTATGTTTAGATTAATAAAATAGCTGGTTTGTCTATGACTATGTCCCTGCATATTTCTAATAAGTGGTGTAGTCTAAAAGTTAAATTATAAACTTAATTTCGTTATTGGACTAATCAAGTGTTAGACTCAATTAGCTAATAAGTTGTGTAATCTAAGGGTGTGTTTTATTTAAATTAGCTAATTTTGTCATTTTGTGTATAATTAAAAAATATTTATATTATGTATGATAATAAATAAATAATTGAAGCCAAATTTCTTATTTTTAATTAATATAATGAAAAAAGTAACTTTGAGATAAAAAAAAAAATTTGAGGTGAATTTTGAGAGAGACTTGTTGCTCTAGGTTGAACCTTTCCCCTGACATATATAGACTCTACTTGTCAAAGCAAACTTTGAAGCTTATAGAAGATAGATATAAACTCATATGAGCAAAATATACATGTTTGATTATATATATTTTTCATAAGCTTACATCGTTGTTTCATAAAATTATAGCGTGTTTTGACAAATTAATTCAAGTAGCGTTTTAACTTATAACTTCTCATTTTTTCCTTAATTCAATATTACCTATCAGTTTTACTTTTATAATAGCTTATCTTTATAATTCTGAATACTAGTGTATTATAGTTGGTAAAAAAATGAATACTTGTGTATTATTGTCTTATACAAAATTAATATTTTTTAATTATACACAAAATGACAAAATCATCTTATAAATAATCATATTGGTTTAAATGCTTAAATTAACTTTTATAAGGTTTTTCAATTTTATTTTAAATATTATGTTTATAGTTTTTATTTTACAAAATATTAATATTTCATGATACTGTAAATTAATTTTTTTTATTTCTTAATGTTATATAAAATCATAAAAAAGAATAATATCACATATAAATACATAATGTATAACAAGTTTGTACCCAAAAAATTAAAATAATGTATAGAAAGTGCAATAGGACTATAAAGTATAAATAAAATATGACTAGCTCTATTCCGGTACATTTTGTGTTTGATAGAACTTTGTGTTTCTGTTAATATAATATAATTTCTTTGGTTACATACATAATTTTATTTGGCATGTTAAAAAGCACCACTATATTTCTTAAAAAACAACCTTCAGATTAGGAATCGACAATTCACAACCAACCGATATTTTTAACTAAGAAAACTTCAACCAAAAGGCCATTATAAGGTAGGAAGGGAATCTAATTATAGACATAAATTAATCCTTATCCGATTGAATGAATATTATGCATAATATACGAATAAACTAAAATTAGAAAACCCAAGGATGAAACTGTGCCCAGAAAAACTTGTACATTGATCATAGGTGATATATCAAGTCCTAGGATTTGGAAATTTCTTATTGCATGGTAAAAAAATATGTCTAATCCTATGTTTGGGACATTTCTTATTGCATGCTTAGCATTGTTGTGCACTTGTTCATCAGCAACAACTGTTGAATATGATTCAAGTGCAATTATTATTAATGGAGAACGAAAACTAATAATTTCTGGTGCAATTCACTACCCACGCAGCACTTCACAAATGTGGCCAGATCTTATTATGAAAGCAAAAGATGGTGGTCTTGATGCCATTGAAACCTATATATTTTGGGACCTTCACGAACCTGTTCGTCGCAAATATGATTTTTCTGGAAATCTAGATTTCATCAAGTTTCTAAAAATTGCCCAAGAACAAGGGCTTTATGTTGTGCTTAGAATTGGTCCTTATGTTTGTGCTGAATGGAACTATATATGGAGGTTTCCCAATGTGGTTACATAACATGCCAGGGGTTCAACTAAGGACCGACAATGCAGTTTTTAAGGAGGAAATGAAAATATTTACAACAAAGATTGTAACCATGTGCAAGGAAGCTGGATTGTTTGCACCACAAGGAGGACCAATTATTTTGGCTCAAATTGAGAACGAATATGGAGATGTCATAAGTCATTATGGAGAAGCTGGGAATTCATATATTAAATGGTGTGCCGAAATGGCTTTAGCTCAAAATATTGGTGTCCCATGGATCATGTGCAAGCAAAAAAATGCTCCAGCCACTATGATCGATACATGCAATGGCTATTATTGTGACACTTTCAAGCCAAACAACCCTAAAAGCCCTAAAATATTTACAGAGAATTGGGTTGGCTGGTTCCAAAAATGGGGTGAAAGGAGGCCACATAGAACAGCTGAAGATTCAGCATTTTCAGTTGCACGTTTCTTTCAAAATGGTGGTGCCCTCCAAAACTACTACATGTATCATGGAGGAACAAATTTTGGACGAACCGCGGGTGGTCCGTTTATCATTACAGCATATGACTATGATGCACCACTTGATGAATATGGTAACTTAAATGAACCAAAATATGGACATCTTAAAAGACTTCATGCTGCCATAAAGTTAGGAGAGAAGGTTCTCACCAATGGCACTGCTACTTGGGAGAGTCATGGAGATTCTTTATGGATGACTACTTATACAAATAAGGGCACTGGACAAAAATTTTGTTTTTTGAGTAATTCACATAACTCTAAAGATGCTGAAGTTGATTTACAACAAGATGGAAAGTATTATGTTCCTGCTTGGTCAATGTCCCTTCTCCAAGACTGCAATAAGGAAGTTTACAACACTGCAAAGACTGAAGCCCAAACAAATATTTATATGAAGCAACTAGATCAAAATTTAGGAAACTCGCCCGAGTGGTCATGGACATCTGACCCAATGGAAGACACTTTTCAAGGCAAAGGGACATTTACTGCATCTCAACTTTTAGATCAAAAGAGTGTTACCGTTGGTGCTAGTGATTACTTGTGGTACATGGGGGAAAGCAAAGGTGCAAGTGAATACAACAGGTCATATTCTTTATTTATTTATTAATGGATTTTTGAAGGGTACACAACATGGTACCGTTAGTCAACCTGGTTTTATATATGAAGGGAACATCTCTTTGAATCAAGGTACCGAGAAACTGGCATTGTTGGGGGTCCTGTAAAACTCTTTTCAATCGAAAATCCAAACGATGTTTTGGATTTATCAAAATCTACTTGGTCATACAAAGTTGGGATAAATGGTATGGCTAAAAAGTTCTATGATCCCAAAACCACCAATGGAGTTCAATGGAAAACAAATAATGTTTCTATAGGAGTACCAATGACTTGGTATAAGACTACTTTCAAGACCCCTGATGGTACAAACCCCGTAGTCTTGGACTTGACAGGCCTTCAAAAAGGAGAAGCATGGGTTAATGGTCAAAGTTTTGGAAGATATTGGCCAGCAATGCTTGCTGAAAATAAAGGATGCAGTGACACATGTGATTATAGAGGAGAATATAATGCTGATAAATGTTTGAGTGGTTGTGGAGAACCATCTCAAAGGTTTTACCATGTGCCAAGGTCATTCTTAAATAATGATGTAAACACATTGGTTTTGTTTGAGGAAATAGGTTTTGGTGCAACCCCTTTAAATGTGTCTGTCCAAACAGTTACCGTTGGTTCTATATGTGCAACTGCAGATTATGGAAAAAACCTAGAATTGAAATGCCCTGAGGGAAAAACTATGTCAGAAATCCAATTTGCTAGTTATGGAGATCCAGAAGGAAGTTGTGGGTCATTCAAAGTAGGTGAATGGGAATCACGTTATAGTAAGACAGTGGTTGAAAAAACATGTATTGGAAAACAATCATGTTCAATCAATGTGACAAGTTCTACATTTCGACTAAAAAAAGGTGGCACGAATGGCCAGCTAGCTGTGCAACTCTCTTGTGGTGGCTCTAATCCTGAAGATAATCGTGTACAGAGTGTTCGTGCATTCTAAAAATGTGACAATTTTGTAATATCTTCATGTTTTACTTTAATTTTAATTAATTAAATTTCAATCGATCAAACCATTTTTTTAATCATCATCATACATTAAATTTTATTTTCAACTAGAACTTTGACCCGTATGTTGCAAGGGACAATTATGTTATAAAGTTATTTATTTTAACAAATAAATATATTTGTAAATTTAAATAATTAAATACTATGAATAAACAAAATTTATTTTTCGAAAAGCCAAACAAATTTTATTAAAATGAAAAAGTACATTATATACTAACAAAAGCATATACGATGAGAATTGTTTGAGGCAACAATTAATATTTACAACCACCCCTAAAGAGATGAACAAACATGTTGGGTGTTTATATTGTGTTAACTGTATTTTGTTAAAATAAGATGTTGTAGAAAGACGTTGGACCAGATGTCCTAGACAAGTTAGTATGACATCTTAGCTTAAGGTGAAGTATTATGTTTCGTAATCTTGGAAGATTTGATTTATGCATGAGATCACTAAAGATTTCATTGAAGATATGATTCACGTAGCTTGTTCTCCAAGAGGCGTGTTGCTTATAGAAGCAACAAATATTGGTTTAGCTTTGCCGTGTTTTAGCATTCAATGCCCTAAACATTTTAGGAAACATTATATACGCTTCTAGAAGATTGTAGCCGAAGACTCTTATGGATCAGCTGTATTGTTTAGCCTGATTGTTCATCAAGCCCATTTATTCTCTAGCTATATAAAGGAAGACTCAAACCTAAAGAAGACTATTGAAGCCACAATTTTCAAAGTGTCATTTAGGGTTTTAATCTGTCAATTGTTACTTGTGAGCCACTCTTGTATCACCTTGATGCTTGAGTTGGACTGATAGTTGAGTTGTACTTGTGAATCTCTTTGAAGCTTTTCAGGAAAGAGAAGGTTTTGTTTATCGGAGTGTGTCTTCTTCTTATTATAATCTTTATAATCACAGGTTGTGTGATTGAGAGGAAGTGAGATGAGATCTCATATCTAGGAGAATCATAGATAGAAATATCATGGGTAGTGATTAGGTGCCAAGGCAGTGAACCAGAGGTTGTTTACATAGGAATTCAAACTAATACTATTATAGTGGATTTCCTTCCTGGCTTGGATGCCCCTAAATATAGGTGATGTTGCTCCGAACTAGGTTAACAAATACTATGTGTTATTTCCTTCTTGCACTTTACTTTAAGTTGTTTATTGTGCTTAGTATTTGTTATCATGTGTCTTGGACATTGCATTCGACATTTTTGGTGTCCTGGACATCGTATATGATATATGTCCCCTATGTGCCAGAATTTCAATTGGCATCAGAGCATACACCCTGTTATGTTTATTGGGTGAGCTCTAGGGTAGATAAATTCTGGTATTATAGACATCTCAAAGGAAGGAGAATTCATTAACAGACCACCTATTTTGGGTGGTACCAACTATGACTATTGGAGGGCTCATATGGTGGCTTTCCTTAAATCTATGGATAGCAAAACTTGGAAAGTTTTCATTAAAGGATGGGAACATCCTGTTGGGATGGACAAAGATGGAAAGGCCACAATTTCTTTAAAGCTAGAAGAAGACAGGTTCAAAGATGAAGATGAAATAACTCTTGGAAACTCCAAAGCCTTGAATGTTTTATTCAATGCGGTTGACAAGAACATGTTCAGGATAATAATTACTTGCACCGTAGCTAACGATGCTTGTGAAATCCTCAAAACCACTTATGAAGGCACCTCTAAAGTACGGATGTCAAGACTCCATCTTCTCACTACTAAGTTTGAGAATCTCACAATGAAATATGATGAATCCATTCAAGACTTTCACATGAGCATTCTTGATATTCCTAATACATCAAGTGTTTTGGGAGAAAGCATGTATGAAGAGAAGCTAGTTAGAATAATTATCTGATCTCTACCCAAGAAGTTTGACATGAAAGTCATCCCCAATTGAGGAAGACATTAGTAATATGAAGGTGGATGAGTTGATTGGATCTCTATAAACCTTTGAATTGCCTATCAATGATAGGACTGAAAAGAAGAAATGCATTGCTTTCTTATCCAATACTGATGAGGAAGATGTTCAATGTAATATGGATACTGATGAAAGTGTTTCAGATGCAATTGTGCTTCTTCGAAGACAATTCAATAAGATTTTGAAAAGAATGTACAGGAAGTCAAGACCTAATTCCTCTCAGCGATGGTGAATCCAGCGTTCTAATCGACAACAAGATTTCAGAAGAATTTTCCTGGAGCTAAGTTGTAAATGGCTTTTGTTTTGAGAGGGAAGATATTAATGTTGTTTTTGTGTATAGTTTTTAAAAAACTTAACCGACCATGTAATAATAAAAAGATTTGATTGAATATACTTGAATCTCCCTTCATATTAGAAAAAGAGGAATATACTTTAATATATATAACCAAAAAAGGAAAAGGATTTACGGATGGGAGAGAAAAAATGTATTAACAATGATGGCATGATTTGCTTATAAAATATTGCCTTCTAATTAGTTGGGAGCAGTGACGGATTTAAATCCATTAAAATGCAACGACATGGTAGAACCACCCAATTTATATTCCTCATCGCAAATTTTCTTTGCTATTTTATCTGTCTGGAAATTTCTTGCTCCTTTTCATTATATAAATAATATTGTTTGTAGGAGAAAATCTTGTAAAAAAAATGATATTTTTTTAAATGCTTAAAATTAACTTTCATCAAAATTTCATTTTTTTAAAAATTAATTTTCATGATATTGTAAATTATTATTTTTATTAATTTTTTAATGTTCTATAAATAGGAAAAAATATTAATATTATATATAGTTACATAATATAAAGCAAGTTTGTACCAAAAAAATAAATAATGTATAACATGTGCAATAGGAAAATATTTAGGAGTACAAATAAAATATGATGAGCTAAACTCTAATCCACAATTAATGTAGAATAAAACTGTTAACCAACCATCAAGTTAGGAAACGACAATTCACAACCAACCGATATTTTTAAGTAAGAAAACCTCAACCAAAAAACCATTTTAAGGTAGAAAGTGAATTTAATCATAGACATAAATCAATCCTTATCTGATTGTATGGATATCATCAATAATACGTAAATAAACTAAAACTAGAAAACCCAGGTATGAAATTGTGCTTATAAACAACTTGTACATTGACCCTAGATGATACATTCAATCATATGGTTTGGAAATTTCTTGTTGCATGTTTGAAAAATATGTCTAATCCTAGGTTTGGTATGTTTCTTACTACATGCTTAGCATTGTTGTGTACTTGTTCATTAGGGAACTCACTCAAGTGGGAATGGGCATCCAAACCAATGCAAGACACCTTACTAGGAAAATGGACATTTATTACATCTAAACTTTTAGATCAAAAGAATGTTACTGCTGGAGCTAATGATTATTTATGGTACATGACCGAAGTATTTGTAAATGACACAAACATTTGGGGGAAAGCAAAGTTGCAAGTGAACATTGTAACACCCTAAACCCTTAAAGTGATAATTCACGCAAATAATACAAATCAATACAAATGATTTAGATGTTAGGTCTTCTATGAGTTCCAATCATGCATAAATAATTTTTCAAAACATCGAAGCGGAATATAATATCATAATATCTCAACAACAAATAATAAAATCCTCTAAAGTAGCCATGTCACATAATCATACTACATCACCAAATATAAAATTTCATCTCAACATACTGAGTGATTAAAATCTCAACAAGTCATAAAATAAAAATAGCAGATAGACACCCCCTAATCATAGCCAACACACTAAGACTCTGAAAGCATAATACGAGGTTTCTCCAAAGCTAACCTCCAACAGCTCACCAAGCAAAGCAAAACTACTCCTGCACGCCGTCCACCAATTCATAATAATAAGGTGATGAGTCAATAATTAGTCTTTAAATTAGTGTCTTTTATTTAATATTTAAGTTTATTTTAATTAGATTTAATATGTTTTTATTTCCTTCTAGAACTATTTTACTTCTATTACAAATTATTATATTTCAGGAACAAATATTCAAAAGATTTAGTCTTGGAGCAAAAGAAAGGGGAATTGGAGCTTATTCGTGACAAAAATATAAAGATCTCATACAAAATATATGGTGCAAGGATTCATGCCAAAAATATGTAGATCTCATAACAAAATATCTTGTGTAAAGAATTTGAAGATCTTGTGCAAAAATATAACAAAGTAGCGCGCCCCCTTTTACCCTTTTGCTGCTTTTGCTTCTTTGACAAGAGGTGCCTATTTTAGTATTTCTGACTTAGAGCCCATGG
>Ga0315914_1004984_pt1 | contig 19587 bp, 13 predicted proteins | sample MpolenodulesMG_FD_203920 | JGI IMG/M metagenome (GOLD analysis project Ga0315914, IMG submission 203920) | Medicago polymorpha root nodule microbial communities from Los Angeles, California, United States - elongated nodules | ecosystem: Host-associated > Plants > Roots > Nodule | place: USA... | reverse complement strand
TATATATATATATATATATATATATATATATATATATATATATATAGACCAAAGCGCATATGTAATTTGCATGTTGGTCCTTTCAACAAAAAAAAAAATTGCATGTTGGCGTCATATAGGGAGAGCATTCTCCTCAACAAAAATAAATAAATTAGAGAGACCATTAGCTTTGAATCAAACACATCAATTGATAATGCTGCTTCCTAACAATGCAAGTTTCTGGTCGAGTCTCAATTGGTCAGAAATAAGAAAGCAGCCATGATATTTTTATTTTTATTTTTGAGGGAAGCCATGATATATGTTCCTCTGAAAAAAGAAAAAAAAACCCTGTAACCTTTTCTTTCATGTCGCATCTCCATGTTAAATATAATTAATTAAAAATAATAAATATATTACTCTTTTTTTTGTACGATTGTTGGGAATAATTTAAGCAGAGGAAAAGACTTCAACTAAAAAAGAAAATAATGAATAATCTCTCTGTAACAACGAATCATATTTAAGATATATCGATATCATCCTTAAAAAATAAAAATATCCTTATTCGTACGAGTTGAAACAAAAGGAAGTGGTATGTAAGGAATATATCTTCTATCTAGTTATTCTAGTTATTAGGTACCATTCCTTTATAAGTTGGAATGTTTCGTTATTGATCATAAGGCGTTCCTTTGTCAATTTTCATGCAGGTGACTATTATTGCCTCTAAGAAGAAGAAAAAGAGGAATGGAACAAAACAAGATAAATTCATTGATACATATTATCCCACCGTGCTAAAAGTGAAGAAAAATAGGAGCCTAATGAATCATCTCTTTGAAAGTAATAATAAAAGATCAGTACTTATCCAACTGCTATAACTACAGCAATATTCTTCCTCCACGCTTGCAATAGCTAAGCTAGCTAGGGTACGTGCCAAATCCAAAGAGGCCAAAATGAATCTTCTTGTTAGATATGTGAAGATATTGCAATAGATATATGTCAAAGCATGCAATACGGCTCGGCCCCATTTTTCTCCTTTAAATTTTAGAATATACGAGATAGCCTAGCAACACTCACTTTTCAACACTCTTTTTAGCATTCACTCTTTTATTGAATGAAATCAATGTATGTCTCACCAACTTTGTGTGGGTTCAATTTTCAAAGTGTACATCCACAATGAATTAAACCGATAAGAGAGTGAGTATTAAAGAGAGTGTTGCCAGCTGTACTGAGTTAAAAGCTTGTAACGACATTTGATATGTTAGGCGGTGGTTCAACCCTAAACCCGCAAATTTTCATTTATGTACATGTAGTGTGTGAAAGTTTCACCGCTAGGTTCTTTAGAACAAAAACAAATCGGAATGCGTGTTACCGTGTGTGTGTGAATAAAACCCTAGAGCGTTGCAAGACTGTTTGATAAGTTCAAAATTTATTTGTTTTCGATCTGATGGCTTGCCGTCGCTGTATCGTATGCGGCACTGCAGGGAATCAGTCCATTCCTTGTTTGGAATATTGACACTTTTACGGACAAGGATTCTTTAGAGTCGTTACAAATTAAATTCAATGGTTCCTAATACAGCCGCAATGTGCAGCTGCTATAGGGATCTAAATTTCTTTGTAGGGGATCGAAAACCCACTTTTACCTGCACAAAATGATATATATATCTGTTGTTTTAAAAACTAAACTGAACTAATCGGTGTAACTGGTCAAAATTAGAAACTAAAAAGTACCTTAGTTTGATTGAACCAAATTAAATTCATATTGAACCAATAGCAATTCATATTGTTCTTACTTTTTACATTTAATTGTTATCTTTTTACTTTTTAAATACATTTTTTATTTTTATTTATTTTTCATCTTATTCAACCATTATTGAATAATTAAACTATACTCCCTTCAATCACATTTATAAACATTTCTTTCATTAAATAATTGATATATTTAAATTATATATAGTTCACATACACTAGTATTAAATAAATCTAAAAAGGAAATATTTGTTTATAGATGTGTGTCAAAACCAAATGTTCTTTGAATACTGCTTCACAAGTCTACTTTTGAGCTCGATGAGTATTAACTCAATTACTTCAATGTTTTTTGTCAAAGTATGACCTAGTGGCACATTTCTCCTTCTTTTGACTTAATATATATCCCAAGTTAGCATTAACCGTGCTTATCCACATTCGGAGCCGTCTTTCTCTAAACTAAAGTCTAAACACATGCATATATAGAAGACCTGCATCAGATTGTGTGAATCAAGTAGAAAAGAAATGTGGATTTAACACAACTCTGTCTATAACACTTAATATCTATCTAAATCGAAAATGTACCTCCTTTATTGAATGCTCAATAATATAGAATAGCAGCCTTGCTTCCTCACATCAAACAAATGGAATCACTTTTGGCAATGGTCCAAATCTGTATAGTATTTAACAATTTGATAATAATGGATAGGAAGGATTTCATTGATTTTATTGTAAGGTCTACTCTTCTCTTCATCAAAGTCAAATAAGACGGAAAGAGGATGAAAAACAAAAAGATGATGATCTAACAAAATATAGTGAATTATTTTGTTAAAGAAAATATCACAAAGGGAATAAAACAGAAAAGAGGGTGCTCCAAGTGTATGGTCCATTATGAATATTGTCACCAAAGATGACAAAGAAAATCTATAAAGTAGTAGATGGTGTATATTCCATTTATGGATACATGCGGCGAATGGTTGTTGACATTGTAAAAGGAGGATGCCCTCGCGATAATGATTATGTGATGTTAGAGACTCCCTCCCATTTCCGTTAAGAGAAATGATATTTTGACAACCATTTTGTGACAACCTATGTGACGACTTTATCTTTCATATTCACATTATTTTTTTATTTTCTCTCTCTATTATTTTGGTTTCCGTGTCACTATCTACTTTCCTTTGTAAATTAGTGGTTGTCACAAAAGTTGTCACTTAAATGGTTGTTTAATTGGATTGTTTTTATCTTGCTTTATGTTTTTACAAAAAGAGAAATTTCATTAAGCAACTAAATCAGCCAAAAGAAAAGAGACAATACAAGGACGACAATCCTCGTTCAAAATGAGTCTATGGAATTCGAAAGTAAATTTAGCTAAATGATGAGCAGAAACATTAGGACAAGCTTTTGAATTTTGTTTGCATTCTTATGTCGACGTTAAGAGTCTCCTTCAAAAACAACACGTCAAAATTCTATACCAAGAGTAACTTGAGAACTAGTCTCAAACTCATGGCTTCAACAACATCCGAATCATGAAGAGCCCGAAAACACCAAGTAGCCGCAGTCATCACCAAGCCCTTAATGTCACGAATAACAACTTTAGTACCCTATTTATTGTTGACGGATCTAGCCGCATCCACGTTAACTTTAAAAAGGGGGCTAGAAGGGAGAGATTTCGGACACCCAGTAACAGACACAAATACACACACTACCCGCAAGTTTAGTTGACTAAGACGGTTAGGGTTAGATTTCGTACGCCGTGATGATTGATCGATAGGATACGAGTTTTGTCTTTAAATGTTCATCATAAATATCATTTTGACGCACATAAATCAATCAAACTATCCTTTTCTTGCAATTTATTGTTTATCATGGTTCAATTTTACTTATGTTTTCATTAGCTTGCTAGTTCACAAAATCCAACAATGCTAACGTAGCACTCTTTGGAGAAGTTAAGAAACTCAATTGAGGAGCAAAGTTTCTTCCTCGATATAATCAATTGGAGAAAATAAGAGAATCATTGTTGAAAACTATTAACCAAATCATCAGGTAAATTTTACGTTCAACACGGTCCATTGGGCCAAATCCAATACCATGTGATTTGAACCAACATGGAATCAACCAACACGATCAGAAAACTGCTATTTTCCCTTTCATTTTTGCTCATTCCCACCCCAAACTTCCAAAATTAACCCAACACAAGTTAACTCACGTTGGCTACCGAACGTGAGTTAACTTGTGCTGCCTACAACAGTTAACTGCCGCTGGAAAAAAATAATAATTCTCCACGGGACTTAAGTCTCGTTGATCCCCTTTTTTAATTTTTCTGAACACTAGAATATGATGTGTGTTGACGTCAAAAATCTATATCAACACTTGTCCTATCAAGGGACACCAACTCTACAATTGCATCAAGTTTCTAATACAGTAAATAAAAAGTTTCTAATGCATCATGGATGAACTTTTTTATTTACTGCATTAGAAACTTGATGTAATTGTATAGTTGGTGTCCCTTGATAGGATAAGTGCTGATATAGATTCTTGAAGCCAGCACACATCATATTCTAGTGTTAAGAAAAATCAAAAGAGGAGATCAATGGGACTTAAGTTCCGTTGGGAATTTTACTTTATTTTTTACCGGCAATTAATTGCCGCTAGTTGTAGGCAGCGCAAGTTAACTCATGTTCGGTAGCCAACGTAAATTACTTCCGTTGTGGTTAATTTTAGAAATTTGGGGTGGAAATGAGAAAAATCAAAGGGAAAATAGCAGTTTTCACACAATCAAGTCATGCTCAATCATATAGCCCAACAACAAGTAATTAAAGTCCAATATCTAGCCGTTTATCAAAACCAAGTTGACCTGGATGAATTCTGTTTTTCTCCTAATAGATTTTGCTCTCTCCCAACTGAAAAGACAATAATGCCCATGCGTGAGTTAAGTCACGCTGCGTGGGTTAACTCACACATAGATTAACACTAGCGTGACTTAACTCACGCAGGGGTAATTTTAAAATTTTGGTTGGGAATGAGCAAAACGTGTTAGGAGAAGAGCATAATTCGACTTGGATATCTAAGCGTGCACATGTGATGCATTCATTTTCGGCGTCCTCTAACATCTGGAGATTGTTTGAGTTTGTAGCATCACAACAATTCCTACATCCAATATGATCAAAAACAAAAAAAAAACCCTTACGTAGGTGTTTAATAGCATCCACAATAGGTCCTTTTGCTAAACAAACACCTCATTGTGATGTCAGAAAAATGGGTGGGAGCCTATAGAGATCAGTAGTTTTATAGGCACTCTATTTAATGAATTATAACCTGTTTAAAATGATTTTTTTTTCTTGAAAAAACCTATTTAAAATGACGTTGACACTACTTAATTTAAGTAATAATTAATTTGTGTTATTGTGTCAAAAACGTTTTCAAATATGCTCCACAAAGTTATTAGAAGCAAGTCACTCTTATTAAAGGGAGAAGCAAGTCATTTTATTATCAATAATTATGTCATTTTATGTTTTGTTAATTTTCTTTTGGTCAAAATGTTTTTTATATTATTATTAGGCATAAACACATTTTTATTCTCCCTATCATTATCAACTTGCAATTTTAACCCGTCAGTTTGTTCCCAAAATTATAGTCGTAGTTGAGTTATCCTCAAATTTATAACGGATAATATTGACACGACTATGAAATAATGATATGTTCATGCCACTTGAAATTGACGTGTACATTGGTGCTAATGTGGTGACCATGTGTACATAGACTTGAATGATGATGTGGCATATAGCTTTTATGAAATGATAATGTGTTCATGCCACTTAAAATTAATATGTACATCGATGCTAATGTGGCAGGCCACATGGTCATTGACGTGAAGATAATGATGTCGTATATAGCTTTTAAATGTATGGATAATTAAAATTATAAAAATTTGGACAGAGTTCAAACCCATGCTCCTTGAACTACAAGGAAGGGAGAGAATCTCTAGACTAGTTGGCCACTTTTTAAGTAATTCAAAACAATCATATATTAACACAATGTTTAAAGTCATGGTGTATTTTTTTAAAATAGTTAAGTGGTTGAAGCTCACATATTTTAAATGTAGAGAAATAGGGTGTTTGAAGTTCAAACCTCAACCACTGCATATATTATGCAATGTTCTTATCAATTGAGTTAAGTTCACGCGACAAATCATGTATTTAGTTTTCACAATATTTCATATGTAGCACCGGCAAGCTACTCTTCTCCGGTAGACCAATACTTCTACTCCCGAAAGAAAAAAAAACTCAACCATTGAAATTCAAGCCATCCTCTTCCTAATAAATGGGGAAAACCCAATTTTTTTATGTTTTTTTAAGTAACAAATTTTAGTATGTTAATTATTATGTTAGTTTTTTTTTCTTTGTTGGGAAGTCTGAGAGAGCACCAGAAGCGACAACAAATCTATACTCCAGGATCACAAAAAAAAAGAGTTGTTGCATCTCCGTCTAAATTTTGAATGCATTAGGTATATGGATCACATCTCTTATATATTTAACATTTTGACCATTCATAATTAATGTGAGACTAAACACTCATACTTAAACTCAACGATCCCCATAGCGCTCAAATGACAAATTGCGAGTAAAGATAGTTAGATTAGCAGTTTCCTTATAAAATCTAGTCCTTGAAAATGTCAGGACTAGTATGAGATCTGACGATTATTAAGTAATTAAATTTTGCTTGAAATAAAATAAAATTTATTATAAAATTCAAAGTGTGACTTATATAAAATAGCAATGAAAATGACTTATCCAAATGTACAAGTTCATGTGTGCTGCATCTCAATCTCAATTATCCCTTGTGACTTTATATTTGGACAGAACACTAATAATTTTGAGTAGAGGCAATTAAAATCACCAAATACCTATATACTTTAATCATCCCCTTCTTCTCTATTCCTTTGGACAGCTCCAAAATATTTAACCAAAATGTCAGCTACAATAGGCACCAAGTCCTTGCAAGGGACACCTTTCTTATACACCTCGGCTAAATGAGAATCACTTCCAATTCTCCCACCAAGGAAAATATCAACACCTTCAGTAGCCTTACCATTCTCATCCCTAGCCATACAACCCATAAAACCAATATCAGCAACCTGAACTTGACCACATGTGTTAGGACAACCAGTCCAATGCATTCTCACTGGTTTGCTCACAGCCACATATCTCTCAACTTCTTCAGTTACTTTTAAAGCTCTTTGTTTTGTTTCAATTATTGCTTGGCCACAAAATTGGTTACCAGTGCATGCCACAAGTGTTTTCATTAAGATTGAAGGTTCTGGTGAGAATTTTTCTTTCAAGAGAGGTTCATTAAGCAATGCATCAAGTTTTGAGTTTTCCACGTTTGGAATTATTATGTTTTGCTCTACGGTTAGCCTTAGTTCGCCGGTGCCGTATTCATCGGCGATACGAGCTAGCTCATCCATCTCATCTGCTTGGATTCTACCAACTGGAATGTGAATTCCAACATAGCTTAAACCCTCTTGATTTTGTGGATGAACACCTAAGATGTCTCTTCTTTCCCATTGTTTTTGGACAAGTTCTTCTTTGGATGCTCTCTCTAGCTTCTTCTCTGGCATTCTTTTTTCCACCTCTGATCTGAATACTTCTATCCCCTGCATTTCACAAACACTTGTCATGTCCAAGCCAAAGTGGAATTGAATGGTTCTCTTACTAGTGAATCAACAAATTTGAAAATTATCGATAGCGTTAGTAACACTTTTAGAGACTAAATTGATTGATTCAAAATGAACTAATGTTATTTAGGATTTTCAATTTCATAGATTATTTTGAAAATTCATTAATTTCAAGAATCAAAATGTTGGACGCTTACAATTTGAACGAGTCCAAATATTTCAACTGTTAGAGCATTCAAATCACATATATTTTATGTATGTGAGGTGTCATCTCAATGGTAAGAGTTTGACCTTCTATCATCAAGGGACAAAATTCAAATCCATGTAAATTTTGAATTGTAAAATGGTCGTTAAAGTCACTTTAGTTAATAATATGTGAAGAAAAAAAGTGGTAACTTACAAGTTCATCAATCAACCACATCATTCTGGTTTTCTGTCTATTCCCTCTGGTGCCGAGGTCTCTATAGGTCTCAAGGACAGCTTTACAAAGTGGGATAACATCATCGGCAGAGACCCATGCATCAAGTGGAACTGCTTCAGCACATCGCTTGGGACTAAAGAAACCACCCACCAATAAGTTGAATCCAAATCGACCATCCTTATTAGCAGGCATGTAAGCGAGATCATTAATATGGGGATGCTCGAAAAGATCATGGGAACCTATCACACACACATTCCATTTCCTTGGCCTGCACATATTATCAAAAGGATTTAGAGGATACAAACAGTCACGTAATGCTTGCAATGCAAGTAACTAACTGCTAATATGACATAATGAGTGAAATAATAAGATGAGATAGTGTAGACTTACAAGTTTGTAATGGTTGGATTACCAAGTGAATTAGCGGTGATGAATTGAGACAACAAATTGGTGTAAGGTCTTGTATCAACAATCTCATCAGGATCAATACCAGCAAGAGGGTTACCAACAGGGTTTCTAACATTGTCCATTCCACTCTGCAGACTTGTCAAGCCAACCTCTGCAAGGCCCTTAAGAATTTCAGGGACATCAGGTAATGTTACACCTCGAATTTGCCAATTCTGCCTCGTTGTCACATCAGCACATCCGTCTTTGCCATACTTTCTTATCACACTCGCCAAGTATCTTGTTTGGGCACTTGTTGTTACCCCATTTGGAAGTTTCAGTCTCATCATAAATCTACCATCTGATTTTCACAATGGAAATAAATTAGTACAACAACTCATAGTTTTTTATTCTCACAGAGATTAACACCGAATTTCTATGTTTGGATCGACGGTGAGTTTGCATAATAATGGTGTGCCATATAATTTTGGTTAAAGTTACACAAAGAAGCTTCAACACAATCATGGTGCCGTCATGATTTTGCTAAACTCATGTCGATCCTAACATACAATAAATTGGTCCAAATAACATAGGCAAATTTTGGTCTCTAAAATCAATAAATTGATAAAAAGTCTACAATTTACAATCTCATAATCATTTTGTCTACTTAATTTTCTAGACTATACACACTACAATTTTGGAAACAAAAATGGAGTTTCACTCTATAAATGAAAAGAATATTTAACTCTACAAAAAATTAATGAACAAAAACAGAATATGATAGAACTTTAAAGTATAAAAAGAAAGTAAAAAACTTACAATGATGTTTCCTCCTATGAAAAAGACCAAGCCATTTAAGTCTAACATCAATATCATCTTTGGTAAGTTTAGAACTTTCAATCTCTTCAAGAGACATATTAGCCAAATCATTGATCCCACCTTCCATAAAAAGCTTCATAGGTTCTTTCTGAATCTTAACTTTTTCCTGAGGATTAATACCTCCTCTATACTCTTCCTTCAAAATCCAGTAACCATCTTTTTCCTCAACTCTTGGCTCCAACCTTGATGCATCCACTTGTGGTGTTGAAACAGGTGCAACTGATGGAGTTGCAGCAGATAGTAGCCATGTTTTGCTGGGACGAGAGATGGATGGTGGAGTGAGGAAACGTACTGAGAAGGAAGACATTTTTTGAGAAGAGAGTGTGTTTGGAATAAGTTTGTGATTGTGAGAAAGAGAAGTTTGGACATTTTTGTAGGATGAAATTGAGTGAAGAAGTGTGGACCTTACAAGTAAGCAAGAGTTTCTTTCTTAACTCCATCGTCCTTTGGTTGCAGCTAAGGGTCGCCTTATAATAGAACAAGGATTGTCATTACTTGTCATGTAAACTATATGTAAAAGGCACATGTGGTGCGGTGTCAAAGTCAAAATTAAAGTTTCATTACATTTTCATTCATTTATGTATACATACATATACATGAGACAGGATCCTTAACACCACGGATTCTTTGACATCGAATCTCGTCCATTAATTTGGTTAATTATATTTAGTTGGTGGTTAATTAGTTGCATGGTTTTGTTAAATTTGTTATTCATCCGATGAACATAATAAACGATGTTGAAATTTGATGTAAATTTTGTGAGTCAAAATATCATTTTATCATTATTATATGCAAATGTGAGTTAGTGGGGCAAAACAAATGGCATGTAATATCAAAGAAAAACAGAAAAAGAAGACATGAAATAGTTTACTCAAGAAGAATTAGAATTATACTAATAAGAAGCCAAGATGAAATTGAACTATCAAAGAGACCACCACCATACGTCATGTTTACAACATGGCCATGATTGTTTGGTACTTGAACCATTTCTTAGTGAGATGTATGACTCAATCTTAGTCACAATAATATCATCGTTAATAAAAAAATCATGCTTAAGTTATTAAAATATTGTGATTGTTCAATGTTTGCCTCTCTTAGATTTTTTAAAATTACAAGTCGCCGCATAAATCAGAATGGAAACCAAACCACACATAGACACAGGTCATGCCCCCAAGTTGATTGGTCCAGCACACGGACATAAACTTTATGGGTTTCCAAGAGTCAAATTATGCTTTATCTCTAGTCACCACATCTGAATCAAATGGTGAATGAGTATTGTAAAGGGAAACTTGCATTTCTGAAGAGAGAAAAATGTTATCTTTTGTTTCAGTTGTAGCCACCCCAGAATGAGTTTGGGTCCCCTCCAAAAAGTTCCGGTAAAAAGAAAGAAAAACATGATGAATAAAATAATGTTATCTTATTCACGGTGCTTTGTTTCTTCTACTAAAACTTTCCGGTGACCTGAGAGGATCTTAACCGTCCAAAATTAGACAAGCGCAGCCGATGATGTTATATTTTTTTTCTTTTATTTTCATTCTACATTCAAACGAACACGTATTTTCATGGGAGAAAAGATAAGGTGTTTCTGCTATTAAAAAAAAATACAGTATACACCCACTATCTTGTTGTCCATCTTATAACTGTGTCCGGATATAATCAAGTAAAAACACTATAACCCAACATTAAATATGGACATTCAGTTATCTTACAAAAAGGGTTTAAGTATGGTTGAAGTCATGTATATTTTCTGAATGTAAATCCCCGATGAGTTGGCCAAAGTAGGGTTGGCATTACAAAGCCATGCCAACTTTATGGTCATACTCATTCCTAAAACTTCATTCTCTCAGTAAATGAAAGTGCTAATGCTACGTGATCATGTAAATTGTAGGTAGCTCAACATATGCTACACAAAAATGACTTCAAACTTGGCACAAGGATTGCTTTCCAAGTGACTTCTGAAATCAACATCCCCGTTGAACTGGAAGGTATAAAGAGCTTGCCTTTGTGTCAAGCCCGCAGGGTATATTTTGTAAAGCTTCAATTCATTGCCACCTTTTAGAATTTCAGGTCTTTCAGGCTTCCATACAGGAACATGATTCAGGGATGTGAACTTCGTAAGAACAGCGGTCTTGAAGGACTCCAGAGTTAAATTGCTAGATCTGCCAATTTGTGTCAAAATAATGAGAGGTGCCATAATGGATTTAGGGTCTGTTTAGATTGACTTATTTGAACTTATCTACTGGCATAAACACTTTTGAGACTGTTAGGGAGATCTTATGGAAACAGCTTATGACATGTCTATAAGTTGTTTTCTGCTTATTTCCACAAGCTCTCCAGGATAGCTTATATTAAAACAAGATGACTTTATTTTATCTACTCTTATAGAAATAACTTGTACAAAAGCACTTATATGATAAGCTCTTATTCTATAAGCGCTTAATTAAGCTGTTTATCCAAACAGGGTCATCTGACTCTGAAGTCTGACCAAACACAATCATATGATACTATTTATTTCTTAGGCATATGATTGCCAAAGAAACCAAGAGACGCCATCAAGTTTAATGACAAATTTATTGATCAAAATAAGAAGTATACAAATTTATTGATCAAAATAATAAGTATACCTCAAGTAAATGGACTCCATCTCAAATGTTCCCCTTTCTCTCACATAGATATGATATACAGTTTCTGACCCTCGAGTGCACTTGCAAGGTCGCTTCTTGAAGTCTGAGCTCTTCTCTTCCTTCTCTCTACTCTTTGTGGCCAAGTGAATGCAAAGGCGGCAAGATGAATGTACAGCTGCCATATCCACAAGGGCCTTGAAGGAATCAGATGGCCCTTCATACTTCCACCTATTAATAAGATAACTCAGCATGCATCCACATGATCGCAAAATACAAAAAAGAACATAACAAATCCATTCACATTTTAAAACAAATTAGCTCAAGATGCCCAGATTATATACTGCAATATTCTAGGATCCAACTATGGTGTTAAGTCCTTCGGTACAATGTAAATAAATAACATAATGACTTAATACGAGAGGGATGCAGGAAAGGAAGAGCAACCGAAGAAACTTGTTTGTTTTCATCATGTAATTTTACCTCAATGCTTGATTATATGCTTCAGGGTTTTCTGCTAGGTATCTCATGGACTTGGCAACAGACTCAACATCCTCTAGTTCTTTGATATATAAAAATGAACCAGGAGAAGGAGCAAAATCTTGAATATTTGGAGGACCAACAACCACAGGAATAGTTCCTACAACAAGAGATTGATTTGCAGAAGAAGTCTTGTAAGAGGGTATTTTTGATATTTCAATTCACTTGTCTCTACTACAGTAGAATATGACGCAATGGTATATTGGTATATTAATATAAGATCATTTATCACGTATTAGAGAAAAAAATGTCTTTCATTACTGTAAAAGTCCACTTCATTTGTAATAAAATTGCTACAATTTGTACTTAGAGTACCATTTACTCCCCAATGTACCATAATTTTTGTTTGGTTCATCACCTCAAAGCTCATTCACAGAATGCAAAGTATAAATGCAGGCATTGCCAATAGACACTGATGCTAGATCAGATTCAAAATGGGTAGAGAATTAAAGCAGCATTATCTAAGATGGTTAATTATAACAAAATAATGTCTACTTTATCCTGCAATTATAAAAAACAACTAAAAATTCAAGTGTGAACAATTTATCACTCTTAATTTTGTCCAAGTTATCCAAAATTGAGCTTCAACTCTAAATAAACTTTGGCAATTGCATTGCTGAAACATAAAATTTTCACAACTGATGGAGAAAAAACCAAATGGAAGCAAGAACCAAAATAACTTTTAATTTGTTTTTTGGATAGACAAAATAAAGCATTTCTGAATCCCTTGAACAACTATTCCACATGTGTTGAATTTGAATAACTGGTAAATGAAAGTAAGAGAGGATTCTCAAATATATTCCATACCAGCAACAAGCGACTGGAAAAACTTTTCAGTTACATAATCCTCCTCGTTAGAATTTTCAAATGCTAAGCTAAATTTGTAGCGCGTCAGGGTTTCCAGTTTGTCCACTGCGACAAAATAAAATAATAATCATACAAATATACATTCACAAATACGAACAACAAAAATTCATAGGAAGTTTGGAAGTTAATTGTCATACATAAACAATTGGAACAATTTCAAGTCCATACTGGATTTTGCACATTTATAATTAACATAATCATGCAGACTTTTCATATTGAATTATTGGCGTATCGTGTGTTTGTTTGTGTTCAACGCCAGTATAAATCTTCAAGGATGATTGTTTGGGTTCAAGAAAGTGGAAGGACACTTCTGCTTCCAACTCCTTCATTCTTTTAAATAAAGTTTCTTCTTTCGTCAAAAAGTTTTAATGTTCTGCACCAACAGAAAGTCTGGACTACTGATGCAGGAACCCAAGAAGGAAAGGAAGAAACAAGAAATGGGAAAAAGATAGAGATGTTATTTTCAAAAACTAGGAAGCATTTGCAAACATGTTACAATCTACCAATCAAGTGACTTTGTTCCTCCATATTCCAAACAAGTTAATGCAGCAACAGTGGGTATAAAGCAACTTCAATTTTGAAAACAACATAATCAGACATTGGCATTTTGAAAACATAAAAAAAAAATTAATAACTTACCTCTTCCATCACGATTCCTATGACAACTACCATAAGAGTCGATCGAGATGTTTGTTTTTTCCAGGGCTTCGAGAGCTTGCAACCGGAAATTTCGAGCACCACAGTTGGAAATAAAAGCAGCTGCAAGAGCTTTTTCAGTTTTTGGCTTTATCGGTGCCATGATGTCATACTCAGCCCATGAAAAATATCCAACAGGGACATCAGATGATAGACTGGTTGTCATGACAATGTGATATCCCCTCCTAGTAGACAATGACATAGAAACATCAGTTTGATTATCAACACTTTTTCCTAAAACAATTGAAATATGAAATGCTCTCCTTATAAAACAAGAAAAACGAAGTTCAATTGATGAAAACTAAAAACAGAGGTAAGCATTATGCACTGATTAGCACTCGCAATGAAAGGTACACCTGGTTTTAAATCCAGTCAAAAATGAGAGAAGATATTCATATTGCTGCAAATCAAAACATAGTAAGACGTTAAACCACAAAAGTTTCTGCATTACCCCACACATTTCCATGGAACTATAGAACCATACAAAACCATCATACAATATTAAGTAACATATACGAAACAAATGATCCAATCAGATGTAATGAATTAACACTTTATACAAGTGCTTACCCACCGTCGTGCCATGGCAAGATTGTTCTCTGCATAGTATTGTGCCGACTCCATTGATCTCAGAACACTTGCTGTTCCAGCTTGTTGAGGTAAGCCAAAGGCAGCCTCAGGTTTCCGGTCCCCATTAAACCCAAATTTACATCCCACTGAACATGACTTCCATTCCTGCATTTGAATGAACTAATAACTTTAGACAGACAACAAGACTTCATAAGAACAATAGCCAGGAGGTAACATATGTGAATACACTTTGCTTGAAAGTAAAAACCCATGATAAATCTTGTCACTGAAAATCAAAATATCCATATTTTGGCTGCCAAAAAGAACATTTTTCAGATTAAGTGTGTCATATAGGATACAAGTTCAAATCCTGCAGATTAAAAACGCGTGATTGCAAGTCTATAGCCCACGATTAGGAAATAAACCACAAAACAGATTAAGAACAGCTTAACCTGGTTGAGTTTGAATATGCATAAAGTACCCTAATCAACTAGCTTGTGAATAAATTTCATCAAAAAGGAAAAGCAAACTCATCATAATCCTTCATAAAAATAATTCACATAGCATAAAAAATCACAGTGAAAGTCAACTAAACTTCTCAGCTCCAGACACCAAACACAAATTTGCAAAATGATAACAACTACATAGTTTATCTAAAAAGATACTCCAACCAATCAACACTAATCTGAAAAGAGGATAAACCTGTTCAGCACCAGAAACAAAAACAGGTTCCTTAGTAAAGTTCCTTGAATATGTAACAGCATCCTCTCTCTCCAACCAATCCTCACAACTTTCGCTCTCTAATTCCAAATTCTTGTCACCACCAACCATCTCTAACCCAAAATCATCACCTTCAACCACCGCACGTGACCGGTAGAACAAGTCAGCAACCATAGCTGCGTTCTTAGCCATATCCAACCTACCCAAAAACGCGATCTCCGCAATAACCACAAGTGCTACAAATAAAGGCATTAAATTCGACCATTTCTTCTTCGGAACCGTTGTTGAAGAAACTGAAACTGGTAAACCATCTTGGGTTGTTGTTGTTGTTGTTCTCGAAACGAGACCCATCAATTAATTCTACCTCCAATCTTCAATTCCTTGATTTCCCACTATTTTTTTCACCCAAAAAGTTGGATTGAAGATGGAAAAATGAAGCTTGTGGAGGTAGTTGAAATGGGTTGAGTTGCTTTACAAGCACGATTCCATGAAGAAGAATAAAAGGGTATTATAGTTGCGCCTCCGTCGACGAAAAGAAATGCAAAGATTGCACTTTAGTCGTCAATGGGGCAAAGATTTTTCAATGTTCAAAGTCTACGGAGTGGTTTTGCTGAATTATTCAGTGAAACTGAAACCAATAAGCACATACAATAATAAACAACAAAAACGAAACGACGGTGAAATTAAGAAGAGGGTTTTTCTAACACTTATCCTATATTTGTGAAATGATTTACTTTGGCAATGTTCAATTTATATTTGGGCTTTTGAGATGGGTTCCTATCATGTTCACATCAACCGTCTTTTCTTTGGTTTAAAGTTAAAGGAATGATATTTGTACGATCAATTTATGATTACTTTGTGATAATTTTTTCTCTTAAATTTCGATTATGATTTTACTTTCTTTTTTATTTTTTGTTTTTGTGTTAATATTTACTTTTTTTAGAAATTTATGTTGTTTTATAAGTTGTTATGTAAATGGTTGTTTAAATAACGCACTTCGTAGTTAAATAACGCACATCGTAGTATATACTACAGGAATATACGAGATTAATGACTAATAATTGATTTAAATTAATGCAATATTTATAAATAGGGGATTCAATTGATTCATACACTATACAGGATTGATAGATAATTTATAAGTATTTTTTGTAAATTTTCTTTGAGTTTTAAAACATTCTCGAACTCATACGAGCTCAGAACCCAACTCATCTAAATTTTATTGTTATAAAAATAAGCAATTCAATACCTTTTTTTTGTTGTAGCAATTCAATACCTTTATACAAATTAAGAGAGATGTTGCTTTGGATTGAGGTGAAGGAGGTGAGGCTTGGAAATGGAGATGGGGGTTGTTGGCGTGGGGGGAGGAGTTGTTAGGGGAGTGTAAGACTTTATTTCTCACTGTGTCTTTGCAGAATGATTTAGAGGATTGCTGAGTGTGGTCTCCTGAGCCAGACGATGGGTATACTGTTTGGGGTGCTTACCGTTTACTTACTAGTATGGTCTATGATCAATATTTAGCAGTCTCAAATCTTATTTTGCACAAATATGTTCCTTTGAAGGTGACTGTGTCTGCATTGCGGCTTTTTTTGAAATAGATTACCTACAAAAGACAATTTATTTCGTAGAGGCATTATTCCTCCGGGTTCTCAGTCTTTGTGTTGGTGGCTGCGGTGATTTAGAGACCGTGAATCACTTATTCTTAGAGTGTCACTTCTTTGATTCATTATGGCATCTTGCTCGAAAGTGGATTGATTTTTCTTATGGTGATCCTTCTGTTATTTCGGATCAAATTATATAGTTTGGTAATTTATTTAATGATAGACGTTCCATTATGCTTTTGTTTTGGTTTGGGAGCACTTGGATTATTTGGAAGGAACAGAACATCATGATCTTTAAGCAAAAAAGAAAGCTCAATTCTACAACTTCTGGAGAATGTTAAATTGCTCTCTTTCTCATGGGTTAAGGCTAATTTTGCTTTTTTGGCTTGTCGGTACCATAGCTGGTGGTTAAGTCCCTTGTTGTGTTTGGACATTGGTTAATCTTATTAGTTTCTGGTGGTTCTTTTTTGTGACTATGTTGTAATTAACTTTTTGGTATTCTCTTATGGTACGCCTTGTGCGGGAGAGAATACCAGTTTTTAGTTATATAATTCGTTCTGGCCTCTTGAAAAAGAAAAGGAGAAAAAGAAAAAAGAGGTGTTAGAATTTTAGTCATTTTATTACATTTGTTAATAATTATAAAACCTCCGGTCAAAAAAGAAATTATAGTTTATTTACAATATTATTTTTTTGGTATGCAAGTGAACAAAATGCACTTTTATATACCACAATATCATCCGGCCCTAGTTTTCTAGTGAGAGAAACTTCAACTTCTCCTTAAACTTTCTTTCTCCTTCGTTCATCAAGGAGGGATGGTTTTAGGTCATTTTTTGACCTAGAATCACCCCTTGACATCTTTTTCCTCTTTTCATTCAATCTAAATAAATCGTTTTCACATATATCAAGTCTTTTATTTTGTGTTTTTTTTTGATTTCGTCGTCTAAGTGCGGCGTTCTGTTGTTTGTCGTCTTGTGCGACGTTTGATTTCGCGTCTTGTCACGGTGTTCGTTTATTTCCTATTGAAAGATCGGCATCAGTCAATTACAAATTCAACCAATGATTTGAGTGTCAACGTTGAAGATCCGGAAGCATATGAATTTCAGTGACTTAGGTTTTATCATATTATTTGTAGGCATTTTGCTGTTTTATGCTATTAATTTGGGCGCTGTGAGTTTGTTTGCAAATTCACCCTTTACGTTTTTAGCGATGTTTGTATTTGATGTAATCTATCAATTTGAATGAATGAATATCGTTTTATTTTTTGTAAAAAAAAATAATATACCACAATACCACATAAAATACTACTATGATTTACGCAACTAATCACGTTTCATAAGTCAAACTTATTGTTTTTTTATTAACATAAGTCAAACTTATACAACTATTTATTTCAATTTTTTTTGTTTTAAATTATATATTAGTCAAATTTGATTAATTTTATTTCATGAATAGATATGACTGGTGTATTAAAAAATTTATATAAAAAAAAAAAAATAATGTTGCCTTTTTTTACAAATGCACATATTCATTATACATTCTTCCACACACACATACATAATCATAATACTTATGATAAAGTGTAAGTGAAATTGAAGTGTTTTATTAATATATTTAATTTGATTATAATAAATAAACTTGATCTTTATTTGAAGATAATCAATTCCAAATTCACGAGGAAAAAAATTAATTCAATTTTGAATTTTATCGAATCTACTGATAACTAAGTAATTATACATTTTTTTAATCAAGCTTTTGCAAGAATTTATTTATTTTTTTAAGTAGTTTTAGCAAGAACTTCTAATTGAAGGAGATTGTCTTTTTTTAAATAAACGTACGCATCAATGTTTTTTTTAGGGGTATCTTTTATTGTTAGGTAGTGTTTGGTCCAACTTTTTTTTAACTTTTCTTCACCTTAAAAGGAGAAGTGAGGCCAAACATGATTTATTAGAAGCTCTACATAAAAAAAGAAGCTTTTCGTTTGGTGAAAATTTGCAAGTAAAAGTACTTCTATATAAAGTTGTTAATACTTACTTTTTAGGATTAAATATGTTTTTAGTTCCTACATTTTGCGCCCCTTTGATAAATAGTCCCTACATTTAAGTAAATGTTTTTAAAATCCTCACATTTAGTCTTTGCTGTCAATTTCCTCTCCAGTCACCAAACAGACCGCTGATCTGACATTTTTTTTTTACCTTTAAATATGTTTTTGGTTCCTATAAAATTGAGACCTTCTAAGTTTAATCCTTACTTAATTTTAATAGTTTTTTTAGTCCTTATGGAAATTTTCTGCACTCAATATAAGTCTTTACTCAATCCAATATAAGTCCCTATGAGACCTTCTAAGTACTTCTATGATTTTTTTTTTAAATTAAAATTTTCATAAAAGAACAAGAAATTATATATATTTTTTAAAATTATAATTTATTTTCGAAAATTATAAATTTATAACTTTTGAAAATATAATTGTCGTTATTTTTGAAAAAAATTAATATATAATTTTTAAATTTAAAAAAATATATTTTTCGAATATTTAATTTTCACATTTTTTGTCAAAATTTTTAATTTTAACAGTTCTTTTGTCAAAAAATTAAGTTTTCGAAAATTTTAATTTTCAAAGTTTTTTTTCGGAAATTTTTTATGATTTTTAAATTTAAAAAAATAATTTTCAAAATTTATTTTTTTTAATTACGTGGACTGCCACGTGAGCGATTAGCATGCCAAGTCGGACATGAAGTGGGGTCAGGGACCTTTTTCAAACAAATTTTTTTTTACAGGGATGTATTTCAAAAAAAAAAGTTACAGGGACGAAAATCAAAACTGATCCAAATTACAGGGACAATTATCATATTTAAGCCTTATTTTTATGTACATTTCTTTTCTTTTAGGGGATTTTTT
>Ga0315914_1004982_pt1 | contig 19596 bp, 8 predicted proteins | sample MpolenodulesMG_FD_203920 | JGI IMG/M metagenome (GOLD analysis project Ga0315914, IMG submission 203920) | Medicago polymorpha root nodule microbial communities from Los Angeles, California, United States - elongated nodules | ecosystem: Host-associated > Plants > Roots > Nodule | place: USA... | reverse complement strand
CAACAATCAGGTAAACCCTAAAATTATTTCAACAACAATAACAACAAAGAAGTTAAAATTAAAGAAAACTTACAGGTTTGAAGAGTGAATAAATCAGAAACGAGTAACAAAACCAAGAAGGGTTTGTTGTTGTGTTTGATTCGAAGAAGAAGTGAAAAACGATCCACTGATTGATCGAAGAAGAAGTGAAAAACGAAGAAGGATATGGCGTTGTGTTTGGTTCGATTGAGAATTACTGATTGGGAATTGTGATTGGACGGTGGTGGACGGTTGAGAATTGTGATTTGGAATTTAGAAGAAGAAGTGAAGAAAAAGGTGGATGTGTTTTTGTTTTTACGTATAGGTGAGAAAGTTTGTTTTTACCTCAGGCAGTATCACCCACTGATGTAAAAATAAAATAGCCAAAGTTTTCACTTAAATTGCAAAAATGCCACCGCGTGTTTTTCCCTTCATTTCAATTATGCACTGATGTAAATGTTATATGCTATTAGGAATTCCCCTCATGTGCTTATGTCAACTGATGTAAAAGCTCACAGTGTGTATCTTTTCCTTCAGATATTTTTCGTGCTGATGTGAAAACTAAAACCCCCTTGATGTTAAATCTATATTTTGTAGTAGTGTAAGTGCCGAGGATTCAAAATCGGCGGCACTTAACTGCCGATGAATAGGAAACGGACGACAATTAAGTGCCGAGAGGCATTTTGGTCATTTTGTAGTGTTATTCAGCCTTATAACATGTGTGAACAACAATTTTAAATGAATATGAATCGAAAATCCAAAGTAATGGGCTTTGAATTCCTTTAACAAAAAACCAAATCAAAAGAAGAGAATATTTCATTTTAAGCCCCCTTATATCTCTTGAGGACTCCAAAAATTCTTAAATTGTCCTTAATAACATGTTTTGTAGATAAGATAATTATCGGATGTTCATTTTAAAAATATCCATTTTGTACATCCAGTAGATAATTATCATTTGTTCATTTTAATAATTTCCATTTTGTACATTTGGTAGATAACTACCGAATATTCATTTTAAAAATTTCGATTGTGTACCTCCGGTAAATAACTACCCGAATCCTCCTTTTATAAACCAAGGTTGCACTTTTTAAGCAGTTATTTCCTATTTTGCACTCAACTTGCATATGCTTCTAAACTTTGCGTTTTTCTTTTTTACGTTTTCATCACAATCAATATAACAAATAGCGTAAATCTTCACTCAATTACGATCAACTAGCAGGTTTGGTGGGTTTTGATGATGGTGGATAATTGGACAGTGAGGATTGGGCGTTCGCGTGGGGCGAGTGGGTTGAGATTGGTGGTTCGGTCGTGTAATCTGTATGAAATGGTGGAGGAAGTGAGTTGGTGGAGAGATGCAAGAAGATGGGAGAGAAAGTTTCAATGATGTATGTTTGTTATGTAAAACAAAGGGTTAAATGAGCAATAATGGGGTAGTTATCTACCAAAGGTACAAAATGGAATTTTTTAAATGACCATCCGATAGTTAACTACCAGAGGTAGAGAATGAATTTTTTTTAATATGAACATCCAACAATTACCTACCAGATGTACAAAATGAATTTTTTTAAATGAACATCCAGTAGTTATCTACAAAACGTGTTATTAAGGACAATTTTGTAATTTTATGGGGCCTAACAAGAAATCTTCAAATAAGAAAATTGTTTTTCTCATGCGTGAAATTGCTTAAAAACATTTAGAATTTATGAATATGCCTCTAACAGTAGTTGACTACCATTCGATTAACTATTGTTCCGCCAGCGGTAGTTAACTACCATTGCGATTTTGTCTAAAACGAGTAGACCCCTACTCCTACCTCATATTCATTCATCACCTTTCATGCCTTGTTATATATATATAAAAAAAATAATAAAAAATTTCCCAATCTTTGTATCAAATCATTGAAGAGTGATGATTAGAATGTTTCTACACATATTTGATGTCAAGAAACATGTAATGCAACTTTTAGCCCGTTTACATCTGTTGATATTTCTGACATATTTTTTTATTTTCTGACATGCGCTCGTAACGGCAGTTAACTATCGTTGGCATTAGAACTTGAGTTATAGTTAACTACCGATGTGGTCTTCAATTTTTAAAATTTTCAACAGCGACTGCTTTTTTCGATTATTTTTCTTTTGAGTTAAATATTAATTGAATGTTTTTGCAATCCTGTGTTTTTATTTATGGTCGTGATTGAGAATGCGGATGATGATATGGTTGAGACAAAACCTAGTTTTGTCGATTATTCCGTCTTAGATCAAACCGCTTGAGGTTGAAGTTTTAGTTGATGTGAAACCAAATATGGATGACACTTTCGTTCATGTTGAAGCTTTTGTCCCAACCTGGTGTCAACGAAGTGGACACGACTTGTTGCTTTTCAAGTCAATATACATGGAAAGATAAATATCAATTGCTTGGTTGGATACGTCGACAAACAAGTAGGGTCGAATTTATAGTTGTTTTAAGAAGATCTATTATAAATAAAGAATCCAATGTTGGAGTTGGTTTGTGAAAGGAGTGGCGATCACAAAGTACCGAAGAAAAAATTGAAGCACGAAGCAACGAGATCAAGAAAATGTGGGTGCATGTTCAAGTTGCGTGGTTATGTTAATAGGGAATTAAACTTGAAAGTTGGTTATTCTTAATGGAATTCACAACCATGAGATGGTGCCAAAGTTAGAAAGGCACGTTCTTGCGGGAAGATTAACGGAGGATGACAATAAGATCGTACGTGACTTGACTAAGAGTTCAGTGCAACAAAAAAATAGTTTGACGAATTAGAAGGGAAAAAGACATGAGTGCATGACAAATATAAATCAACTATACAATGAGCGTCATAATTTCAAAAGGGCAATTAAACATGACAAGACGAAGTTGCACTGTATAGTGTCAAAGTTGAAAGAGTACATGTATGTTTATTTCACAAGAAAACAGTGTGAGAGTGCTACTATTAAGGTTATATTTTGGGCTCATCTCTAATTGGCTAAGTTGTTTAACAATTTTCCGACAATTTTGATCATGTACTCCACCTATAAAACCAATTTGTACAAGATGTCATTGTTTGAGATAGTTGGGGTCACCTCAACCGATATTACATATTCGGTTGCTTTTGCATCTCTGACGGTTGAGAAAGAGGAGAACTTTGCTTAGGTTTTACAGATGTTGCTTCAACTTTTTAACTCAAAGAAAGATATACCCAAAGTAGTTTGACTGACAAAGATACGACTTTGATGAATTTCACGCACTTGGAGAACAAGTGAAAGGAATTAGTGTCGCACCTTGTAAATTTAACCACTAGAGCAGCGTGAGTGATCAGTACTTGGTGGCTTTGTGCCGTCTCAAAAACAAAGACGTATCCATCTAATTACAACATTCAACCATTGTTTTATAGGTTAAGGTGAGTAGAATTCATCTCTTGATTATTAGTATGAAACTTTCACTACACTAGTATCATCTTTGATCACAATGTAAATTGATGATTTTCTTATAAACGTTGTTTCATAATACTTGATCCTTGGGAAAAAATAAAAATCCTTAACCGTAGTCGCTGTCGATTATATTTCTTATATTTTACGTTGTTTCATAATTGATGATTTGATTATATATTTTCAAATAAAAACACAACATAGCTTCTTTTTTTGTTTCTTGTTTTTTTATAACACTTCTTGTATTTTTTGCCTCATACTTGTTGTATAAAATAACAATGCTTTAACAACAAACATTATAATTATTCTCTTCAAAAATAAAATAAAACAAACATTATAAACTCCTTTTTTTTTGCTTTCTTTAAAAAAAAAAGTGTTTTTTTTATAAGAGGTCTATTTTTTTTATTATGAGAGTCGAATCTCTAAATTTATAGAAACGACCCTGACACTATACCATATGATGGATCCGTCCGTGTTTCCGTTAACCGATTCATGCGATTGGATATCAAGTTTGGGAATAATTGAAGGTTCAATTCAAACCTCATCCAATCTTCAATTACACGTACTTTTTTTTTTCCACATAATATCTTTTATGCCGCCCAATTGCAAATATTTTATTAACAAAGTTAATAAATACATCCCAGCTCAAAGAAAGACCAGATGATTATTGACATCCTGTATCCATATGGGCTGGTCTCAACGATAGGATTGTAACCTTTAATCACCCTCTTCTAAAGTTCTTCCAAATTCCAAAATAAGCATCAAAACTGGAATATGTTTGATGGTAGTGGAAGTGTACTTTATTCCTTCCTTACCCCGATCATCTTTCACTCCCATTCAACCTAATAGGCTAGTACAAGAATTTCATTTCTATTTCTCATGTTGTTTAGAACAAAAAAAGGAATCGCCTTTTTATTGTCCTTTTGTTTAAATGTTCGTGTGGTTCTTTACTTTTGTTCGATTTTTCTTCTCCCCTTTTCAGCAGTGGTCTCGTTGAATTAAGGGAAAAAGGAAAATAAAATATTGTATTTCTCTTCTTTATTTGTTAACATTAATATTTGACAAAAGCTAACATTGAAGTAAACGTTTGAACATTTACTCCTTCCGAAATAAAATATAAAAAAAGACGGTGTTAATTTAAAAATTAATGTATCTGGTTAAAAATTTAATGCACATACATCAAATTTTTAACTACCGTTTTTACTTGTATTTTATTCCGAAGGAAGTGTGTTCTTCTAACAATATTATTGATCATTGTGGTTCAATTGATGGCCAAATTAATACTCTAAATGTGAGCGATAATAATACTTTCGTACAAGTTTGCTAAAAAAAACTTACAAGTTTATCACCAATGCGCATTAACGAATCTCTTTAAAAACCTATAGGAGCCACAATACTCTCCAATTTTTGTTTGTATATAGGAAATTAGTAAAATACACCTCGTATAATTTTATTTTAGGCTTAAACACCCCTTTGACCCCTAACTTTGTATTAGTTGCGGTTTTGACCCTCTATAAAAAAAATCACATTCTAGCCCCCTAAGTTTCTCTCCCCTTTTACAACTTCCAATTTTGATCATTCAAAATCAACCATTCAAGATATTAGAATATCAAGAAACTAGTCCCAAACCACATTATTTGCCCTATAAATCTGAAACTTGCTCAACAAAACACCCCACTTGTTTTTACCGTCTTGAATGTCTGATTTTGAATGATCAAAATTGAAAGTTGCAAAAGGGGAAAACTTAAGGGGTTGGAATGTGATTTTTTTTAATATGGGGCCAAAAGCGCAATTAGTGCAAGGTTAGGGGGCTAAAAATGCTTTTAAGCCTTTATTTTACACGCATGGTTTCTCTCTGGGTCCCCTCTATTCACACATTCAAGAATTTTAGTAGGTAAATTTTGATTCTCCGAGGCTGTGATAGGCTATCTAGTTAATATATAGTTATTTGGAGTTTCAATTTTGTGTTGGAGCCGTTGCGGTGATATTTTTTGCATGAAATTGCATATGAGTTTTATGAATTTCAATTATAAAATTTTAGTTAATATTTGACGCTCCCCCCACTATTTTAGGCATGATCCACCATTGTCATGCATTACCTTGATTAGTAGCGATGCCTTTAAAATGACCAATGATAAATCAATAATGCTCATATCCACACTTGCATATACACAACACAATTCATTAAACAACACTTTGAATTTTGAGATTAATTTTGATACTTGATGTAAAACATTTTACATATACATTCAACCAAATCATACAAAGTAGATGTTTTAGAGATAATTTAAGAACTAGTAAAAAAAGTAGCATGATAGTATGATTTAACTGGATAATTTGGTGCAGTGGCATGTCCTTCAGTTACATGATTCGGTTTGCGTGTCTGGTTGTGGTGAAACATAATCCGCTACTCATTTGTTTTTAGGATGTGACACTTTCAGTTCGCTTTGGGGTCATGTGTTGCACTGGTTGGGTATCTCTTCGGTTAACTCAGGTGACATTCGACATCATTTTACTCAATTTACTAATATGGCAGGATTGCCCAGAGCCACTCGCTCTTTCCTGAAAATTATTTGGTTTGCTTCTGTTTGGGCTATTTGGAAGGAAAGGAACAACCGTGTATTCCAAAATACGGTCTCAGATTCTTCTATTTTAGTTGAAAAAGTTAAGTTGAATTCTTTCTTGTGGCTGAAATCTAAACAAACAACTTTTAGCTATAGTTTTCATCTATGAAGCCCGGATACGGATACGGGTGCGGGTACAATACGGCACGGGTACGCGGATACGCGAATTTTTTTAAATTTAGGATACGATACGACTAAGATACGTTAACCAAATTTTTATACTAAAACTTATATGTATGTAAAATACTTGAAGAAAATAAGCATTGACTACCCTTCATTATTATGTGTATGTAAAGTTTTCTTGTAAACCATATTATATTTTCATTTGTTGGGATATCGAGAGAAGCACTCAACACAAATTTTATCCAATTTTAATTAATTGAATCACCTCTCTTTTGTTACCTTCATTTAAGTGGTTCATCGATAAACAATTCTACTGATGAATATCTAACATTGAATCATATACATCTCTACTGAATTTCTACAACATTCTCTCACTTTTTTACACTTCATCTTTTCTAGGATACGTATTTGTGAAGTATCTTGTAAGTATCCTTGTGCATCTATGAAGTATCATGTAAGTATCCTTGTGTATCTATGAAGTATCGTGTAAGTATCCCTGTGTATCTATGAAGTATCGTGTAAGTATCCTTATGTATCTATGAAGTATCATGTAAGTATCATTGTGTATCTATGAAGTATCATATAAGTATCAGATAAACTATTTTTTAAAAATTAAAATAATAATTCTGATAATTTGTGAATATGTATCCGCGAGTATCCGTGAAGTATCGGTATCCGATACGGGTACGTCTCCGTTTTGGAGTATCTGAGCTTCATAGGTTTTCATCATTGGTGGAAACACACACTTCTGTGTATGAGAGTTAATGTGTAATTTGCTTTAGTTTTTTGTTGGTGCTTTCAGTTTTCCAGCACCTGATTGTTGTGCAGGGTAATCCAACTCTGTTTATAATATATCTCATTTTTGTTTGTTAAAAAAGTTAATATGATTTAACTGGATAAGTGTAAAAAGAATTACGCGGTCGGTGTATCCAAACTAAATCATCAGTTTTATGCTAACTTTTTTTTAGGGACAAATATTCAGTTTTATGCTAATTTTTTAAAATGACTACAACTATGAAAAGAAAACTTTATCTAGCATCATATGAGGCGAATTTTTTGAGGGACAAATCTTCAGTTTAATGCTAATTTTTTAAAATGACTACAACTATGAAAAAGAAAACTTTATCTAGCATCATATGAAGCGAATTCAATCTTAACTAATAATTGTCCAGAACTATTGGGAAAACAAGACCAGCTAATACTTACTCGATTTTTTTCAATGACCGAGAACAATTTTTGAGAGGTCACAAAACAAATACTAACGACCATTATATTCGCTTTGGTGGAAGATCATAACTTCATATCCTTTTTTATATTCACACTTGAGTGTCCGTCTTTCCGTTTTTTTTACTGTACTAACTCATATATATTATCAACGATATTTTATCGAAATTTATGTATAAATTACAAACAATATTTTATATAATTTTTTTGATATGGATTAAAGTGATAAGTATAGATATTTGTGACTTTTAAATGTAACAAACTAAACAAATCATATTTATCTTTTCATATTGACAACAATAACACAGCAAATATAATTAAAATTCTTATCTTTTTTAATAACACCACAATATAACATTATTATAGAAAAATATGTTTAAGAGTATAATTGAAATAACAAAAAAGTCAGTTCAAAAGAGCTGAAGCATGATATAAAAAATTCGAGATGGGATAATAATGTCTCAATGTAGGGAAGAGAAACCATTTGAGTTCAAATAACATTTACAAAAGGTTTTATATTTACTTCACTATTATTGATCATTGGTCAACATAACCCATGATAGTTGGAACATGCTAAATGATTTGCGATTTAATAATAAGTGGAATATTATTACCTTTCTCCTTTTTAAAATTGTTCATCCCATTGATCTAGTGGGAACCGATTTAAAAAATGTCAGCGTGAGTTAGCTACCGCTGAAAAATGCCGAGCGTGAGTTAATTCTCATTAGATCAAGAGAATGAGCAATTTTAAAAGGAAGAAGAACAATTTTCTAATAAGTGAGCCACGAGCTCATAAGGCCAAAGCGGGTTGGATCAGATTGATCCATTTGACAATTCTATGTTTCCGTTTGCATAGTGAAAACCATGACAACGTTTGGACTAGTTGTCAAACCAGGGTCGGCCTAAGGGCCAAACCACCCAAGTAAGGGTTTTAGGCCTCAAGGTTTTAGGTTAAAAGAAGGCCTAAAAATAAGTCAATTAAGCTATAAATATAGATTATGACATACTAATAATCAATATTATCTAGTTTAGTTGGTCAATTTTAAGGCCTGAGATCCTTTTGGTCATAAGTTTAAATCTTGAATTCAACAAAACTTGATTTATTATGCTTTTAATAAGCATTGTGTTATTTTTATTTATTTTTTAATTCCAAAAGGTCTTTTTATAAAATTAGTTTTAGGCCTCTTGACATGTTGGACCGGTCCTGTATCAAACAACATCATTCCATCTTTCCTCTCATTAAAGAAGATTAACACACCAATGAAAATTATGTCTAGTGGAAAGAGCTAATATCCCTCCCACAGTGTGAGTAAGAGTTCAAATCTCATATAAAAGAGATGTTTACATTTAAAAGGAACCTATAAAAATGAGATTCCTACTAAATACTATATTAAATCAATAAAATAATATAAAAAATTAAAACTATTGTATTTGATATAAAAATCAATTTAGAATATGATAAATTGTTTTATGATTTTAAAATTGCATGTGGATAATACTGTTTAAATATTATGCCAGTAACAATTGATTTTGTATGTAAGAAATTGACTAGATGACTCATACTTCACAAACGTGTGAGTTTAACTTGTGTTGTTGTTGTATCGATTTTATCGACGCTTTGAACTTTTGAGTCTATAAACTCAGGTTATGAACAAACCCTCGCACATGTCATATTGCCAACGACAATGTCTTGTGATACCTTTGACATCATTTCCTTCTCATCATCAGTTGAGACCATGATGAACCCCATGACCTAATTCATATATACTATATTATATAGTTTTTTTCTTCTTAATATTGTATATATTACAACAAGTGTGTCTTGTAGCTTCCCCACCCACCCAACAAGTTACTGTAAATAAGATCCCACGAGGAGAAGCGACGATACGACATGCATGGTAAATCGGCTAGCAAAATTGGTAGAGGATTGTAAAATGGTTGAAATAACGCTCATAGCCTATGAAGTCTTGGTAGTAGCATGAGTGCGGGCACGGTACAATGCAGGTATGCAAATATACCAAATTTTAAAATTTATGATACAATACAATTAAGATATGCAAATATACCAAATTTTAAAATTTATGATACAATACAATTAAGATAGTAGACTTTTTTTTGAAGGGACTAAGATATAGTAGACTTGTATCTTGTAAAATAGTTGAGAATAAACATTGATTATTCTTCATTACTATACAATCATAAAGTTAGAATTTACAAAAAAATGATACGTGATCAAAATAAAACATGTAAGGTTTTCGTATAAATCATATTATATTTTCATTCATATGTTAGGACATCAACAAATGCATCAATAAAAGAACTTAAAACAAAATTTGTTTAATGTTGATTTATTGAATCTTTTCTTTCGTTATCTTCATCCACAAAAAACATAACATAATTTTTAATTGGTTAAATGAAAAACAATCATTATGACTCATATCTTAAATTGAATCATATACATCTCCAATAAATTTTTACAACATAATCACTTTTTCATGTTATAGGTATCTGTGAAGTATCTTGTAAGTATTTATGTGTATCTGTCTAGTATTATATAAGTATTTGATAAAATATTTTTTTAAAATTAAAATAATTAATTATAATCTACAGAGTATCGATATCCGATACCTATCCTATACATGTACGTCTCTATATTTGAAGTACTCATGCTTCATACCTGAAAGCATCACAAATTGAGATGAAATTACAAAAAATGCTAGATAAATAAAAAAGATTACTACATCAAAAGAAATACACCTTTTACGAGAAGAGTATGAAGACAAATGTCGTCGCAGAAAAACATTAGTCAGGTTTTCACAAATAATCACATTGGTCAATTTTTTTATTTGATACTCTTTTAGGTAATGTGAATTTTATACCTTTCTAAAAATTTATTTTTGTGAAAATAGAAAAACATATGATTCACAAGTCCTAACTCAATTATAAAAAATGTCGAAAGTATAGTCAAATGTTGTGTTTCGAATTTCGACTGCTTTATTTTTTAAAAAAAGTTAAATTAGTCCATCAAATTGATAATCCGAAAAATCAAATTTGAGAACTTGATGAGGAATACAATTCGAAGCCAACACTTGGTCAACCCCAACTTCTTAACCTCGACCTCCAACTCTTAACCATTCACTCAAACCAGCTAAGCTATTCAATCTCCAACTTCTTCACTTGTGTACGTAAATTTTTAATGTCTATTATCATTTCGTCTACATTCAAAAAGTGTAACTTCTACAAAATTACGATGAGTCGCCGTGATGCTGGAAGAATCAATGTGATATCAAACATTAGCCTAATCACACTATCAATATTGATTCTTCACTATAATAGTCTTTGCTTTATTGCCTCAGAAATTAAGCAGGAAAAGGAGGGAGAGAAGTCACCAACACAAAAAGTCTCTCTCTCTCTACATTCCTTTATATACCACCTTCTCAATTTTTGGAAGAGACAGTCACAAAAAACTGAACCCTTTGTTTTTTCACCCCAAAATTCACACCACCAACGCATTTTTGGGGGAAAAAGCGATTATCACAGAATCTGAGGTAATCACCGCCCTTCTCTTTTCTACCCTAATCAACAATCATACCTTTCAATCGATCTACAACATCCTTTTTCCTGTTCATTTTGCTGTGCAATTTTTTCATCCAATTTTGTTTCTGGGTTTTCGATTTTTACTAGTATATTTACTTGGGTTGGTTCTACTTCACTATATATGCTTAAATTTGCGTTTTTTATTTGATTTTTAGTTTTTGGGCTAGATTATTTGATTGTTTTGATCTATGTTTAGGGTTTATTTTTCATCAGTAAAAAGAGTATGTATTAATATGCTTGTGCTTATTGGTTAATTAATTGTAATTGGGGCAAATCTCGTTATACTATTGACATAATTGAAATTTAACTTATTTCTCAAGTGGGGTTGTTTGATTCCTTGTTTTAGTCTTTTGGGGCTGTGAATAATTTGAGCTGGAATATGCTTCTGATCATGATAACTTTTCATGCTAGTTGTGAGCAATTGTTGAATTATTCTCTCACTTTTTGCATGTCATATTTGTGAGTTTAGGTTTTATAGGAAGAACTTCGAGTTTGACGATGAAGAAGGGTTCGAAGAGAAGCTGCAAGTCTGCATCACACAGTCTTTTTAAGGACAAGGCGAAGAACCGTGTTGATGATCTGCATCTGATGTTCCTGGATTTGCAGTTTGCAAGGAAGGAGAGCCGTACAGTTGATGCTGCTGTGCTCGAGGAACAAGTTCATCAAATGCTTCGTGAGTGGAAGTCTGAGCTCAACGAGCCCTCTCCCGCTTCTTCATTGCAGCAAGTAAGATCATATTCACGTGCTATTCTTATTATGTTCAATGCAATTGCAGCTAGTGGACTTTGTTTGAGATAACTGTCATGGGTACTTGTTTCTAACCAGCAATTTTATGAATTGTGATGGATACATGTGAAATTGAGTGACAATATATCAGTAGTAAAGCTGTGATTTTGAACTGTCGTGTTTGTTGGTGAATTCAGGGTGGAAGTCTTGGGTCATACTCCACCGATATCTGTCGGCTTTTGCAGCTCTGTGAGGAGGAAGATGACGCATCTAGTCCATTAACTGCACCTAAGCCTGAGCCTAATGACCAGGCTCTGCAGGCTGGGGGTAATGTCATTTTTCAAGAGGTGAGTTTCTTATTCCCTTTTGGGGATGGATAATCTATGTTGTACTTCATATTGCTTAAGTTCTCTCATGTTTTTCTATTTTTATTAGGTGCATTGCTTTAACTTCTTCTATACATCATAGTCTCGTAGATGCTTCAGAAATGGTTAATATATGTGTTGTCAAATAACCGATATAGCGCCGCTATACAGCTATTACGTATCGAGATTTGAAGCAACCACCCGCAACAAAAGCCGAAACGCTATTTTATTCCGCTATCACTGCAATAGCAGTGCCTTTTGCATATTGGTGATATCCGTTACTGCTTAAATAGCGGAATAAAATAGGATTTTGGGCTTTTGTTGCGGGTAACCTCTTTTTCATTTATTTTATATAACCCCTAAGCCCCACAAGCCAGGTAACCTCTCATCACTAAGCCACATCTGTTTCTCCATCTTATCTCTTCATCTCATACTTCATCTCCTTCAAGACATTGATCGGAGGATTCCATTTAAAAAGTCGAAGGATATGCCTCACTGTCTGAAAATGAGGATAATGATTATGTTAGGGAAGAGGAGAATAATTATATCTTTTTATCTTTTATCACTAGTTAGAACTACCGGTTATAGTTGTTTTGAACTATATAGTTTTTGAGTTTTAACTCATTTTTGATTTCTGCTACTGGTTTTTCAGCAGCAATGTATGCAACTATGCATCATGATTTATTAGTTATTTGTACCATTGAGATTTTGAGTTTTATGTCGGTCACTTTTTTCTTTCTGTCAATGTTTTATTTTATATACAATTATTAGTATCAATCGTTTTGCTGCTTCCGCTACTCGCCCGCTACGCTATCTGCTATTTCTCATAGTGGATTTTCGGTGACCCGCTATTTTGCACGATCCGTTATTAATAACACTGATTAATATCATGTAATGTAAACTGGAAAAGATTATCGCGTGACATTTTGTCGCTTCTCCTCTAGAAAATGATGATATTATACTTTTTATTTTAATTTGTTTTCACCAGTCATTAAGTGGGGTCGTTTTATAGTTCGAACATTCAGTTTGACAAACAAAGTTTGTGTTTTGTTATATTTGGATTGAATAAATGTATGTTTATTTAGTTTGAAGTTCATTGCTCCTTTATTGAAATTTGAATGGCATCTATTATCTATTATTTATATTGAAGCCAGAAAAACGGTATGTTCAAATAGAATTTTAAAAAAACTCAATGTGCATACATCGGTAGCATTCTTTCTACTTTCTGTTTTTTTTTCTTCACATTCTCGTTTATCTATTATTTTTTGATTTCTTTGTGTGAGTTGGAGGGTAAGGTCTAAGGAGGATGGGGTTAAGAGAGATGGGGGGTAAATTGGGTGGGCAAGTAGCTGTCCGACATATTGGCAGCCTCGTCGTAGAATTAACATTACTTTATGGTATGTTGATACTTGATACACACAGATTTGTATCGACTATCCTTAACATTGTGGTTGAATAATTAGGATGGCAATTTTATTTGTGCGATTCAATGCAAGTCTTCATTGGAAGTGCATGTTGAATCACTTTGTTCCTGGAAGGATCGCATGAATCTCAATTTATCTCAAGAGGGATCGTGAGCTAATTATCCACTGGTGTGGCAATGAAACAATGTGGCGACGGTTGGTTGTAGCCAGAATCTCATCAGTGAAGAGTGTTCTGTGAAAAAAGTAGCCCGAAGACAGGCTTAATTTTTCCCATCACTCGCTCGCTGCCCAGATGGATAGATACAGGCACGTAGCAATCTGACAATCAGGGTGTGGTGGTGTGTGGGAAGTGTGGGTTCCAGGAATAGTCAGCCTCTGCTGATTGGTATTGGATGGGTTGACAGTGGCAGTGTGGGCTGGTGGGAGGTGAAATGCAACTTGGATTTGTGGATCTGGATGTGTCCAAAAACAGAGCAGAAGAGGTAGTTGAAAAAAATGTGGGCTAGGTTTTAGAAGTTAGAAAGAGAAGAGCATGGAGAAAAGATAGGGCCCATGATCATGGGCCCTATCAAGAAACCTAATTGTTATGCTAGAAAATAAGGAGATCAATGTTATTTTTTTATATATTGCTTTTATAGTTTATTGATATTAATGATTGATCATCAATGTTGTGATTCATTATAAATTTCAGTCCATATTTCAGAAAATGCGTCTCCAGATTTGTGATTTGATAACTATAAATCTTATTGCACTGTCCATGATAAACCCAACTCTTTGTATGTGGTTGAGAGAATATTGAGTTGTTAATTCCATCTACCTGGAGCTACCAAGTATGCACTTTAACGTGATAATTTTAAAGCTTAATGCAGTGTTTACCAAAACTTGATTGCTTTTTGTTTTACCGTGTGAATAAATCTTGGGCCTATGTACCTTAATACAGGCTTGGAAGTGATTATTGCTTTATAGTGTTTCATGGGTTTCATTAACTTTGTAAATTGGGCTAAGAGATGTTAGCTCTGATGTGCTGCATGGAATAGTCATTAAGCATCAGGCCTGATTTGAAAGCAACTGATTCTCTATTAGTTAACTGTTTTTGATTGTATGAAACTATGAATGATTTAGATGACATTACCTACCCCAATTTGTTGGATATTTTCTGTTTCAATGGGCATTGGGCTAGTTTGATGTTCTATTTTTATCTTCCTCCTTTAACTGATTCAAAAGAAGAGAGAGGCTCTGATGGTTTGGTTATTTTATTCCTCAAGAGTTTACGCATGTTTCCTTTTAAAGATCGACATGTTTCTCCATCTTTTCTTGCACACTGTACCTTTATCCATATTTTAATGCTGAGCTGGTTTCGTAACTAGATCTCACCTGTAATTGTAATAAGTTTCCTGGTTTAACTGTAAAACAGGGCCAACAGCAACATGATTTCCCATTGGTTGATGAGCGCAAACACTCAACCTCAGGAGTTCAAAATGTGGTAGCCAACCAGGATGGGGCTGCTTTAGAATATCACCAGTTTGATTTGCAACAGGACTTTGATCATAATTTATATGCTGGTTTCAATGGTACAGGTTATTGTGAGGAGGATGCTGTTCCTCTTATATCTAGCTATCTACCAAGTGTATGCCCTCCTCCTTCTGCTTTCTTGGGCCCAAAATGTGCACTTTGGGACTGTCCAAGACCCGCACAAGGGTTGGACTGGTGTCAAGACTATTGTAGTAGCTTTCATGCCGCTCTAGCTTTGAATGAAGGGCCACCAGGCATGGCCCCAGTTCTACGACCTGGGGGCATTGGTTTAAAGGATAACTTACTTTTTTCTGCTCTTAGTGCAAAGGCACAAGGAAAAGATGTTGGCATCCCAGAATGTGAGGGAGCAGCAACTGCTAAGTCTCCATGGAATGCACCTGGTAATTCAATCTTTTAGAATCTTTTATGGTTTGCGTTTTGCGCAATTTTGTCTGCTACAGCCTACAAGGTTTGGCAATATTGTTTAATTATTTCCCCCTTGTTGGAGTGCAGAGCTCTTTGATCTTTCTGTTCTTGAGGGCGAGACTATTAGGGAATGGCTCTTCTTTGATAAGCCTCGAAGAGCATTTGAAAGTGGAAACAGAAAGCAGAGGTCATTGCCAGATTACAGTGGACGTGGTTGGCATGAATCTAGAAAGCAAGTTATCAATGAATTTGGAGGTCTGAAGAGATCCTATTATATGGATCCACAGCCTCTGAACCATTTTGAATGGCACCTTTACGAATATGAGATTAGTAAGTGTGATATATGTGCCTTATACCGTTTAGAGCTAAAGCTTGTTGATGGGAAGAAGAACTCCAAGGCAAGAATAACAAATGATTCAGTTGCTGATCTACAGAAGCAGATGGTAAAGCTCTCTGCTGAGTTTCCACCTGATAACAAAAGGCCTGCCAAAGGCAGAGCCAAGATCAACGCCAAAGTTGGCATGGGTGCTGTCTATCCAGCTTCACACAGAATGGCCCCACTAAGCGGAACATATGAATATGGGTTAGCTGCACCATATGACTATCTTGTGGAGAACACGGGCGACTATTATGGGACATGAGCTACATTGGAGTAATGTGCAACATGTTGTATTCAACATGCTTATACATTATTCTATGCGGTTTCCTTTTGTTTTGGCCTCCTTTCTCTGATTTTCCTTTTATCCCTCCCCTAGTAACAAGAATGCAAGGCCATTTTTGTTTGCCTTGCCTAGATATTGTGAATAGCTCATTCTCTTACTGGAGTGCGGCATTGGAAGCTGCTGGATGCTGGATTCTAACTTGAATTTTACAGCAATTGCTGTATGTCATTTATGATTTGCAATTTGTTGAATGCTATAATCTAATTAGCATCATTAGAATTGCACTGCTGTTTAGGCTCTATACTTTGATTCAGCTCTGATAATATTTTCAAAATTATGCTAATGTAAGGTATCATTTGCACTATTTCATGGTAGAGGTCTCAGGACAAACCTTCAAAGGTACATAGTATTGGCCATGTAATAAAAATGTTCAGTCTCATTTTGTTGTAGTTTTTGTATGATTGAAGGGAATCTTTGAAAGCCATCAGTGATTCAGTGATATGAGCTGCCTATTGTTGGATGATTTCCCTGTCTGGTTTATCTTATTTGAGATTTTCTTTCCTATACTGAAGTGTCATTTAGTACACTACCTTCGAAGGAACTTCAAGGAAGTACGAAGGCCCATACACGTACATAGTCGTCGAAAAGAAAATGTTTTTGGTCCCTTCAATTCTTTGTCAACTTAGTTTATTTTTTAAAGACATAAATGTGTTTTTGATCATGCACTTTCACCCAATTTTAATATTGGTCCCTGCGCTTTTTTTTGTTTGACATTGGTCCCTGCAGTTTGTAAAACTTTTGATTTTAGTCCTTCTGTTAAGTCTCAGTTAAAAAAAAAATCAAAACCAACGGTGTGCCACGTGGACCAATCATGACACGCCACGTGGCACACTAAAAGACATAATTTTATAATTGAAATAAATAACTTGAAATAATTGATTTTTAATTAGTTTTTTTATTATGGATAAATCGTAATGCAATATACTTGTCCTTGAGCAATTCCAAGTGCAATTTTACACCGAACATTCCATGTTAACGGTGGTGGGGGTTTCTTAGCTTCCATTTTCCATGAATTCATATAAGACTAAACCATATTCACTCTCCAATCCAGTAGTCTGCGTGTTTGATCAAATTTCGATGCTTAAACATACGATTTATCCATAATAAAAAAACTAATTAAAAAATAATTATTTCAATTTATTTATTTCAATTATAAAATTTTGTCTTTTAGTGTGCCACGTGGCGTGTCATGATTGGTCCACGTGGCATACCGTTAGTTTTGGTTTTGTTTAACTGAGACTTAAACAAAATGACTAAAACCAAAAGTTTTACAAACTACATGGACCAATGCCATACAAAAAAAAAACGCAGAGACCAATATCAAAATTGGGTGAAAGTGCATGGATCAACAGGCTATAATGTCATCGTAATAGGCTATAATGTTTCCTTAAAAAAAAAAAAAGTCATCGCCATACGCAACATTAGTAACTGCTATTCACTTAATGAAAAATTTGAGAGATGTTTTATAGAGCCAACAGTCAAATCAAAATATTCATATTCTGAAGGATCAAATTGAGAGGACTCTGCAAAGTGTCAGCGACCATCTTGGTAGTTTAGTCCCTTAACATTTGTTAGAGAGCCAAATAAGAAATGAAATCATTCTCTTTCTTCTGCTTTAATAAAAGTTTGCACCCAAGTCAAGTTTACCAACAAATTCAACCTGAGAAACTAACAATTGATTTGCTTCATACTCTTCAGTTTAAATCAACAACTTTACTTGAAATATTAGTTTTGAGTCTCACAAAACTTTAATTAATGGAATCTTTGGGAATCCTCTTGTTTTCTAAACATAATAAATGAGTTAAAAACTCAACATATGTGTTTGGTCAAAATAAAAATCTCAGGATTATGACTGCGTGTCTTAATATTTTTTCTTTAAACTCTATATCCGGCCTAAAAACTGACTAATTTAAAGGGTTCAATTTTACTGTGTCTTAATATTGATGATGCGTCTCATCTCTCCAGGATGTGGAGGTTTCTGGCGTGATAAGGGGGAAATTGGTTGGGAGGTTTTTCAAACCATTTGGATTGGTTCGGTTAAGGTTGAGCTTTGTTTGAATTCTTCCGTGGTGTTTTCTTGCCTTAAAGGTAGTAGAGATGGCGTGAGTGGTTATCAACTAACTCATCAATAACATGAACATTAGCATCGGGGTTTCTTGGTAGTTTCTCTGTGAACATTCAACATGCATTTTGGGAAAGCGAAAACACAACTATAATTTCTTAGTTTGTGCACCAGTAGGAGTTTTCAACTTATGCTATTTCGTTGTAGCGTTTTCTCTGTTAGTCCAAGACACTTTTTTTACTGAAATAAATAATTAACTGTGATAAGCTAAAATTCGATAATATAGAGAAAAATGCCATTCACTTAAATAGTTCTTTAACTCCTTGAAGGATTCATCTCTACGGATACTTTTGTTTAAAACGAGAAATAAACACTACTGAAAAAACAAAATTAACGAGGGAAATTAGTGACGGAAAAAATGAAATTCCTCACAAATTCCTTGGTCGCAAAATTTAGTGACGGAATTAGAGAGGGATTTCACGTTTTCCCTCACTAAATATCTCTCACTAATTTTTGGTGAAAATAGGTAACCACAAATTTGATTTTTTAACGTAACTATCACCTCTAGCTATGTGAAATTTGGTGTGCAACATTAAAATAACAAGATTAGAAAGATCTCGTCATCAAGAATGGAATAAATAAAAGCTATGTTCATTCTGAGATAATTTTCAAACCTACTTTGGTTTAACCTCTCTTCACATCAAACCGTTGCAAACAAAAACAATTTTTCTTTTCAAAACACAACAAAATGGTGTGAGAACAGAACAAACACATTCTTTCTTTTTGCTGGTCTCGAATTATTAGTATGTCCCCACCCAGCATTAACTAATTTCAAAACAAGATCTAACTGCTTTCAGCAACTTCAACGTATTCTTTCAAAATACTAAGAAGCTACTATCACATATACTGCATCAAAGAAACTAAAACACTATATATCAGCTTTCTATCAAAGAGGCTTCACCTAACTAGACACAATTATTTTCATGTTCTTGAGTACAAACATTACAATATGTCAAAGAGTCCACATTCAAACTAAAGCAGTCGCACTAGTGCTCACAACAGAAACGGACATAAATACAGGGGCGGAGAAATTATAAAGTTGGACTGTTGTCCATTTACTATCATTAGAAGTACATCCTTGCAATCACTAAGCACCATCATCTTCCACGGTGTTCACTCGTTCACATTCATCAATCCATTCACTGTATCTGCAATATTACAAATAAGATACTTGAGTCATGTGACTATGTCTAATGGGGTAAGAGAGAGAGAGAGAGAGAGAGAGAGAGAGAGAGAGAGAGAGAGAGAGAGAGAGAGAGAGAGAGAGAGAGAGAGAGAGAGAGTGGTG
>Ga0315914_1004981_pt1 | contig 19597 bp, 7 predicted proteins | sample MpolenodulesMG_FD_203920 | JGI IMG/M metagenome (GOLD analysis project Ga0315914, IMG submission 203920) | Medicago polymorpha root nodule microbial communities from Los Angeles, California, United States - elongated nodules | ecosystem: Host-associated > Plants > Roots > Nodule | place: USA... | reverse complement strand
TTAGTTAGCAAAACTACTAAACTCGTTATTGGGCTTACTGAAGCCCAATAGTGACTTCTGACTTGCAGAGCACACTAGGAGTTCTATAAATAGAACCCTAGTGCTGAAGTTTTGGGTTGGACGTTTTTGAAGAAACCCTGGCTCTCTGACACTTCTGATTCTTTGGCTAGCACCGAGTTTTGGAGGAGCACCGTTCGTGTGGACTTGCTAGAGGCTCTGCTGCTTACTGCTTGCTTTGCTGTGATCGAGATTCCAGTTTCAGCTTTCAGATTCCACACTTCAAGGTAACAATTGAATCACTGATTCACGTGTTAATTCGTAATGATCCAAGGAAAGAAAATCGAATTTTTATCCGCTGCTTAATTCTGAAAACGTTTCGATTTTCCTTCAGTATCCACATTAGTGTCACGTATGAAGAAAAACTTCCGGTAAGAAGAAAAACCAACGAAGCCAATCAATTTTATATATATATATATATATATATATATATATATATATATATATATATTTAATTTGATGAAATTAGTTTTTGATGAAATTATATATATTTATTTGCACTCTCTCATGGTCTCATCGGTGAAGCCCGAAATTTCAAGAAGCACATAATATTTCTACCGTCTTCGGCGCTTTTGCAATCGTCAATGATTTAACTCATGAATTTGTTAAAACCACCTCTGCCTCATTATCAGTTGTGGCTGTTGGTATGTTCTAGCCTTTGACTGTTCAGATCTACTTCGTTTGGGTTCACTCTCAAAAGTTGGAGATAGGGTTTGTGTTTGTTGAGGTTGCGCCGCCACTGTAGATAGCACTGGTGCGATCTAGTTGTTTCATATTTGTTGCGGTTTGTTCGCTTTTGATCTTCATTGTGGTGGTGGATGTGTTCTTCGTGTTTGGTTCTAAAAGGGTTGACCATAGGTTGCCTCCGTGGGTGATCTCGGATTGCTAAGTCAGAAATGACCTCTTAACTTGTTGTCCTTTGTCGCAACAAGTAGTAGGTTGGTGTCGGGCTCACTACCATTATCAAAGATTCGATTTCCTGTGTTCGAGATTGAAATCATATATGTTCTTTCGGCATTTCTCGTTGGAGCGCGTTGGTTCTGTCTGTTGGTAGCTCCATTCGACGGAGGTTTCGTATTTATAGACTAGAAATGACCGTATAAACTTGTTGTTATTGTGAGTGGTTGGTTTGTGGATCCGCTACCGTGTTGGCGGTCAGATTTATTGCCATTCGTGAAAGGCTCGAGTTCAGACTCATGTCTGGTTGGGTTGTTATGCGCACAAATCCGCTTTGCTTCATTGAATTCATTGTTGGTTACTAAATTGTTGAGGTACAGACTGTTTGGGACTCGAAAGAGTTGTTAATGCTTGATGTTGATGGTGTAGGGAGTTGATGGTAAGTGATCCGGTTCTGTGCTGACATACGGTTCATTCGCCAACTTTTATACCTGGTTGGTGTTCGCAAACATCGTTTGTTAGACTTGACTAGCGTTGAATCGAGTGTACTGTTGTTATTGGTTGTATTTCCCGTTAGGATTAACTCACTTGGATGCACCGGGTCAATTTTTATGTAACCTCAGTTTTTATGTGTTGTTTTCTTTTTTTTTAATAATATATATATATATATATATATATATATATGAACACTTGACAACTGTACGCTTAAAAAGGAGAGTCAATTTCGTTGGGACATCCTCCATTCTTTACATAAAATTTCTACCATGTTAATGATCGTTTGTTTATACCAGAGTCAAGAGTTCACGTTCTATATTATTTTTTTTTTTGCAATTGAATTAATTTAAAATATGTAAGTTCACATTCAATTCACGTACACCATGTGAACATAGTTCACGTACACTTCCTTAGATTAACTTCACACATACCTTCATAATTTACGGGTGGTATTTTTTATGTACTTTTATATTTTAATTTAAGGCCATGCTAAAAACCAAATAAATGATGAATTTTATGCTAAAAAAAGAAAACAATTTCTAAAATTTTAAGACGTTGAATATATTATTTTTAAAATGATTTTTTTTTGAATTTATTAATAAGTGTTCTAAAAACACTTGTTAGCATTTCTCTTTATTTTACTTTAAATACATATGTGGGCTGAGTTTAGGTAAGATTCATAGGTGAAAAAAATGAAGAATTAACACGAGAATAAAATAAGTGTAGAGAAGATGATGATGTTGTGTTGAATGTGGTGGTAAGACTAAGTGAGATATGATCATAAATGCGAGAGAGAGAGAGAGAGAAGAGAGAAGAGAGAGAGAGAGAGAGAGAGAGAGAGAGAGAGAGAGAGAGAGAGGGTAGCACCTATAGTAGAAAAGATAGTTTAAAATAGGTTTAGGTGGTTTGAGCATGTAGAGAGAAGACATGTATATTCTGTAGTAAGGAGAGTAGATCAGGTGGATGATAGTTAGATCAATAGAAGCATATGAAGATCTAAAAGAACTACAAGAGAAACTATTTAACAAAACTTGAAGTTTAATAAGTTGGACCAAAATATGGTTTATGATCAAACATTATGACGTAATTTGATCAATGTAGCCGACCCACTTAGTGTGATAAGGCTTGGTTGTTGTTGGAGGGTCTCATACCTCATTGCCTGGTTCTATCGAGCTTTGACTGAGTTTGATGTCTTCAAGATGAGTAAAGATACTCTCCATTTATAAAAATAAATGGAGATTGTCATTTAGAAATATACAAAAAAATAGATTGTGGGTCCTACCAACAAGTTGGTATCATTATCATTAATTATTTTCAAGTTTTATTGTGTCTTTATCTGTCTAAATGAATGAAATAGAGAAGATCCAAACTCCTTTAAAACCTACACACTAGTTAGTAAACTCGACAAAGAATCGGCTAACACTCATTCGACTAAAATAGCACTCGCCTAACCTTATTGGTTGGAAAAAAAATCACCTAACCTCTAATCACTTGTAAGCCCGGATACTTTAAAATGGAGACGTACCTGTATCGGATACCGATATTCCACGGATACTCTCGGATACGTGCCCACAGAGTATCGGAGTTAATTATTTTAATCTAAAATATATATTTTATCGGATACTTATAAGATACTCGACAGATACACACATATACTTATTAGATACTTCACAAAGACGTATCCTAAAAAAATGAAGTGTAAAAAAAATGAGACTGTGTTGTGAAAATTCAATGGAGATGCATATGATTCAGTTTAAGATATGAATCACTATAATTATTTTTCGATAACCAATTAAAATTTATGTTTTTGGGGGATGAAAGTAACGAGAGAGAGGAGATAACCTAACATACAAATGAAAATAGAATATGATTTATACGAAAACTTTACATTTTTTATTTTGATCACATGTATTATTTTTTTGTAAATTGTGACTTTTATGATTATATAGTATTGAAGAGTAATCAATGTTTTTTTTTAAGTATTTTACATGCATATAAATTTTAGTATAAATATTTTGTTAACGTACCTTAGCAGTATCGTATCATAATTTTAAAATTTTTACGTATCCACGTACTTGTATCCTATCGTACCCGTATCCGTACTACGTATCCGGGCTTTGTACGTCGATTTTGGCTAAACATAGATGTTTTTAAACTCCATGAGTATTAATAAAGTATTATTACTTTAGCAAAAAAAAGAACTCTAGATTGTAAAGGACTAGTGGTCAAGAAGACACGAAGAAAAGACATACATGATATCCTTGATTTTGTCATTGCATTTTGAGTTAATTATGCTTAATTTTGTATGGTCTTAAAGTCTCGCATAAGAAAACAATGCGACTTGGAGAAGAAAAGATCTTACTTTTCACCTAACATGGTTAAAAAAAAATTTACTACAAGACAAATCAGGTGTCAAAACAAAAGAATCTTGTAAATTAATGATGCCCATAATCAATAGCCAAACTCAAATTAGGAGTCAATTAAGTGCCATTGTTTTGGCCTAACATTTGTTTCGATTTATCAAATTTCATTATATAATCAGATAGATTTTCCACCCAAAAAATACAAGTTCTATCTAACAATAGTCAGCAACTTTATCTCACACATAAAAATCAAAGTGTTCTTCATTGATTTTTCCCAAAATATTAGTTTTCTTTTAATTCCTTCCATATAACCCTATAAATCAAAACCATGGCTAAAAGAGGCCTAAAAATTTGTTTGATTGTGTCTACATTGTTCTTGATCATGGTCTCAATTGTGACACTAACTTTGATTTTAACCATCTTTAAGGTCAAGGATCCTACTATTCGTGCCAACTTTGCTCAATTCAATTTCCTTTCAGCCAATATAACCATGAATATGACTTTAGGCATGGTTATAACAATAGTGAACCCAAACTATGCAGGCTTCAAGTATCAAAATTCCATAAGTTATATCAATTATCATGATACTATTGTTGGCAATGTTCCAATAGAGTCACAACTTGTTCCAGCACGTAGTGAAATTAATGTGACCACTTCAGCAGATTTAATGGTAGGAAAATTGTTACAAAATCCACAATTTTGGAAAGATATGGTACATAATAGGATGATAATTAATTTGACATCAACAACTGAATTGCCTGGGAAAGCAATTGTTATGAAATATATCAAATTGAAGGCTAGAACATATTGCTCGTGTGAGATCTCTGTTAATATAACTTCCAATGGTGCTGATAGCAATTGCAAATCTAGAATCAAGTTATTTTAGTTTGGAAGCTAGTATTTTGCAGAATTATTGTGTTACAAATGTAATTTTATGTTATAATTTCTTCTGTGTGTGTAATTTCAAAATTAATGGTAGTAGTTTACTATTTATTTTAAATTGTATGCATGATATATTTTGAAGTTATTAAACTATATTTCAATCTCATTTCTATCCAAAGATACAAATGTAGAATAAGAATTGGTCAAGTGGCAAAAAAGGGTAAAAGAGATAGAAGTTATAAATCAGGAGAAAAATCTTAAGTTGGAGGAGCAATATAAAATAATTCAATCATTTAAAAACATGTTTAGGTAGTATTTTATTTGAATAACTGAACATGTCAAAATCTCTAAATTTTGTATGTAGAACTCTTGTAAAAGATAAATTGAATAAGAATAGAGTGATCCCTTGGTAGCAACAACGGTGATAGTTTTGATGTCAAATGATAACTTTGGTCCAAATTACTAAGTCTTTAAGCATCTCTAATGTACTTTGTTTTGATAGATTGATGAACACCTTTATGAATTGAGTGAGCTTTATGATTATTTTTTATTTTTACCTATTTATCTATAAGAACTTTTTTAAGGGACGAAATTGATTGCATTTCATTGTCTATAAGCACTTTGACTGCTCTAATATGTTTTATTTTTGCCAAGAGTGATAGCTCTCATTTTTTACTTTGTTGACTAGTGAGCACTTTAATTGTGATACTTTATAATACTTTACTCTAGAGTTAAACATGATCTAGTGTTTGATGCATCATCGATCACCTTATTCTAGTTAATTGTTTGTTTTATATATAAGAAAAAAAAATTATGGATGGTTTATTGAATGGGTATGCAATGAGAAAAGGTTTGTTCTACCAATATGTGGTTTTCGTTGTTTCCTCCACCGCTAGCTCTTGTTGTTTAATATTGTTTTCAATTGGCTCGTTGTTGATTTTAGGTTGTTTTTGAGTTTGAGTGTTTCGTTTTAGGTTGTCTTCTCGTTGGGCCCTTTTCGAGCTAATTATGGTTGCACTTTCGCTCCATCAGTCGACTATTTGAGGGATTTGCCTTCTAGATTCTTGTGTCATGATCGTTTTTACTTCGAGTATAGTGTCTAGTTTCCAATTTTTGGGCTGGTTTGGTGTGTTCTTCGGTGGGTTGAGAGTTTGTGAGGGGTGTCTTACTGATTTGTCTGTAGAGTATGGTGGACCGACCACTTTTGCTTCAGGATCATAAATAAGTTTCTTGACTCAAGTTTTTGGACTTGTTTGGTGTATTCTCCAACGAATTGGGGGTCGATTGGCGGTGGAATCTGAATGAGTGTTGTAATAAGCGATTTTCAAGTGTTATTTGGGCTCAGTTGTGAAAGAGAGTGTAAGGTGTTGTTAAAGGGTTCAGTCGGTTTGTGGGGTTTTCTTGGAGGGGGTTTCGATGCGAGTAGCGGAGAAAGGTCTTTGAATCTCTTTTCGGCGGGAATTTGCGATGTAGGTAAAAATTTGCAACAATTTTGGTTTCTTCTGTTGTGTAGAGGTTAGGCTTCATTTTTGTTGTTGGTGGTTAGTTTGGTATTAGATCTTGGTGGTAGTCCTCAATTAGGTGATGTCATTATTGGTGTTTTTTGAATTTCGAGGTGTAATTTTTTTTTTGTGTGGGTGTACTGTCTATATAGGCATCCTTTGCTTGTTGTTTGTATCTTACTAATCTCTGTTCACCTTCTGCAGAGACTTTGGTTATTAATAAATTGTCATTCGAAAAAAAAAAGTCTCATATTTCTCAAGATAAACGTATAATTTCAATGCAATTTTAATATGATGATTATTGTAATGAGAAATTTTTACTAAATATATGTTTTTTTTATATAAAATAAATGTTTTGGACCGGGCTTTAGTCCTTGTTGCACGACCTAAGTGTTTTGGACTGAGCTTTAGTCCTTGTCGCCGACCCAACTCTTGAGAGTCCAAAAACCCATGATCTTCACCTGCTTGAGAACTATCGACGACTTCCCATGTGATAACAAAAGCACGTCTCCGTTTGTTGATGTGATTTCTAACGAATTCCCGCATTTGCCTACGGGTTTTACGAAGACAGTTACAGACAAGCTCCCCTATGTAAAGTTGGTTACACGTCAATGTATAGGAAGGAAGGAACACATTTCAACACTTTTTACCAACTCAGCCATCAAATCCTCTCTAAAGTCTCTCTGTAATCTGATTGCAATTTCACCGGAGAACTACCTCCGTCGTGAACTAAAATAGCTCTATCGTATCTGAAGGTTTCTTTTATATATATATATATATATATATATATATATATTACGTTGATCGCATATACATCGATCCCATATACATCAAACCACAAAGGTTTTTTTTTGGGTCATATTAGATCATTCAAATATATATTTTTGTCAAGTAGTATAACGACTAGAATTTACCTTTAAGGTGAATAAGTGGGGTGTTTGGAGTTCGAACCTCAACCCCTAATATTACAATGTATTATCCATATCAACTGAATTAAGTTCACAGACACAGATCACACAGATGTTATAGACTCATTTTTAATATGTGGGAAGTTAAGTAATTTTGCTTATAAATAAGATAGAAACTGTTACACCAAATCACTAAATTTACTGTCTTCGTAATTTAGTTCAGTTGATTAGAATAATGCATATTATGCAAGGTGCGGAGTTTGAACCCCAGTAACCACAAAAAAAATTACTAAATTGACTGAATCCATCTGAACCGAGCTACCCATATACTCCAGACAAACATGATTTGGACACACTTGTGTTAAAAATAAAATATTAGAGTTAGTTTTGGGTGCAATGAAGAAATAACCAAAAGAGAATGTAGTCCAAATCCCAAAGCTTCGCCGTCCAGAAAGATACGTAATTCGTTAGATTGGATTTTGTTCTCTCATTATTTACAGACAGTTCTTGGTTGCCGGCCAGTTTCATAAACAATGTCAGAGAATGTCCACAAGAAAACAAAAATAAATTTTAAACTTTTTTTTTTGAGAGAATATAAATTTTAAACTATGTAGTCTTAATAAGCTGTATTCATAAGTTTAAGGTGGAGTATAAGTAATTTTTATAATCTATCTTAGAGAAAACTTTATAAAATAAGTTGAAAATAGCTTCTGATCATAACTTGTATTCATAAGTTTTTTTAAAACAATTTTATAAGTATTTATAATAGGAAATAAATTTAAATAAATCAATTCAAACAATACCATATAGGGTGTGTTTGTTTTGGATTATTTTTGAAAAAAAATATATTTTTTTATAAAAAAAAAATCATTTTTGTCATTTCTAAGTGTTTGTTTAGGATTTTTATAAAAATTATTTTATCAAAAAAATTTATTTTCACTCCTGTTAAGGATTTTTATAAAAATTATTTTATCAAAAAAATTTATTTTCACTCCAAAATGAAAAGCTATTAGGAATAAATTTTTTCCAAAACAAGAAGGTAACACATAAACCAATTAAAAATTATTATTTTTAAAAAAAATGATTTTTTGAATAGTAAACAAACACAAATAGCTTCAGATTTTTTTTAAATCTCTAAAAAAAAAATCTATTTTTCTTAAAACTAAAACAAACACACCCATATTCCGGTTTGTTTTATAAAAATAGTCTCTCATGTGTCTTTTTAAACCAAAATTGCATTCTAGATAAAATTCAATGCATGTAACGGAATCGTCCATTGTCCCAATTTGCTTGCATTCACGGGGTCTAAATCGCTCTCAGCCTTTCACTTTATTCTTGTCACGGGTACTATAGAAATATGTTTTCAAGAAAAGTCAATACAAGGAATATTACAGATGAATTACATGCACACAACCGAAACAGAATTTGTTTTTTTTTTTCCTTCTAACTAATCACGAGGAAATGGAACTAGGTTTAAGCGTGAGAATGTAGCACATGCATGGTGTTTAATTAATTAATTAATGTCTAGTTACACTGTGGGTTCCATAAATTGAAAATGAAAACAAATATGATTATTTCTTGGGTGGTCAAATGATCCAAATCACTTTCTTGTTAGCTTAAGTCTTTTGAAATATACCATGACCGTAGAACAATAATCATACGTAGATATAATACCTTTTGGGATATAGAAACTAGCATGTATAACTTAAAACGCAAGAATTGTCTATTAAAAAAAAAAACGCAAGAAGTGTTGCTATGGCAGTGAAACGAAACTAATGCTGTATTTTTCATTCTTAAAGGAAAATTATTCTATATAATTAATAATCAAAAGTGTAATTGATAACCAAAAATATGTTGATTGTATGACCTAAATCATCTAATCTGTGTCTATTTAGAATTTTAGACATTTCTTTAGTTTTAGTTATTATTTAGTTATTTAGAACTATTGATGCTTGTTATGGTTGGTTGTATGGACATGTTGCATGGTTGGTGATTTTCAAGGGATCATAAGACAAGGACAACTGCACGTAGTAAATTACCAAAGGGCCAAGGGTACGAAGCTTGTCATCCAAATTGAGGGGTTGCTTCCGGCTAGGGTTAGCAGCCACTAGAGTTCTCTCAACATCTCATTTGTTCCATTGATGAGCATGCGTGCTAGTTCTTAGAGAGTTAGAGTCTTAATTAGGATCATTGTGAGTGAGTAATGCAAAGAGTTAACTCCTCTCCTTCATGGATTGTAATATTCCTTTGTAAATCCTAAACTCTTCTATTAATTATTTCAATTATTCTTATCTTCTTTCTATTTTTGTCTTTAAGCTCATCGTGAGCTAAACCCCTTAGTGGTTATAAGATATGATGATGTTATGATTATGTTTACATAAGTTTAGATTGTTCTAGCTTCAAGCTTCTTTTAAACAACATATTTTAACGCTGAGCTTTAAAGTAACACTTGCTCATTTTTATCTTTATTGACAAATTCTCTGAGATCAGAAGAGATAGAAAGGAAATTGTTTGTTTAATATGAGTTACATTTTTATGCTTGAAAAATATAAAAACCCTGAAAGATTGTTTGAATGGTTATCTAGATTTCTTGTCATAAAGAAAAGACTCAACCTTTTCAAGAAGAAAAGTGCTTGAGAAATGACTTTAATATTAATGTTGCATGGTAAGCATAAGAGTTGTGAAGTAGTATCCCCACATATTTATCATGATTTTTGAGTTTGAAAACTCCCAAGGCCACTTAGACTCCAGGAAGCTAAACAAAGTTGCAACTCCCTACATCTTCGCAAACTCATGTCATAACTGAGTATTTTGTCATTTCATATCTCTTAAGTGCTTTGTTAATTTTTCATCTTTTATTGTTTTCAACTTTATTTTAATTGTTGTTACTTTGAACTGATCTATTTTATTTTTACGCAAACAAGTTTACAAACTGAAAACCTACAAAAAAAAGCTACATCACCTCAATCTTTATGGATTCGATATTTTTATATTGAGACAATGTATATATGCTTTAATAAGACTCTGAAAATAGTGTTTTCAGTGCTACTAATAATATACATACAAACTTGGATGAGATAGTATGATCAGTCTTTCCATCTTAACTAGATTTCTATCATCTGAATCATGCACTGGAAATCTTATAATGTTAACACTCGTATATTACTTTATATTTCAAAATGTGGTTTCGTGTGTCACACCTTGAGATAGGGATGGCAAAAAAATCCGCACCCGTGGATATCCACGGATAAAATCTGTCACGGGCACGGAGCGAATACTTTAATGGATATCCATGGATAAAATAAACGAAGTTTTTTTTAACTACCCGCTAATTAATAGATACGGATGCAGATTTAATGGTATCCACACCCACAGATATCCATACCCGCTATTAAACCGAGTAAATTACATAAATAACCTCAATATCATTCAACTTCCTAAGAAAACACCTAGATATTGTGAGTGTTATTAGTTATTGCGCTCCTTTAAAAGGAAGTGAAAGTGGTTGGGATTGTTGAAGCAAAAGCTTTGTTTAAGTTGAATATGATGATCTTTACTTATGTTTTTGTTAAATCAAAGAAATTTATTTTTATTAAATGTAAGAGACTTTATTTATGTTTTTGTTGAGTCAATGATCTTTGTTGTTATTGTAATGTATGAATATTATGTTTTGCTAAAAAGAAAAGAAAATGCATGTGAAGAACCTTTGTTTCTAAATTTTAGCTAAAAAAAAATTAAACAAATTTTTTATTTTATTTTTATAAATATTATCAATGGATATCTGTATAAACACACGAACACCTAAAAATCCGCGGATTACCTGTTCAATGGATATCCGCACGGATATGGATATGATACCGATTTCCTATTTATCTAACAGAACGGACACAGATATCACACTATCCGCATCCATAGATATTCATTTACATCCCTACATTAAGATGTTCAATTTCCATCATCTTATCATTCACACAAAAGTGGTAATTGAGCATTCCTGACCAAATAGCTCTCACGCTTATCCGATTTCCAAATATTTTCTTACCCTCACCCATCTCCTAAGAGTGTAAGAGGTTCAAACAAAAATGATAAGCCCGAAAAATCAAATCAAACCAAAATTTACTGTCTTTTTGGTTCGGATAAAAAATCGAATCAAACTTAGGAAACTAAACTGAATTTGTTACGTTCTCGTTTTCAATTTTAAAATAGAAATGATATTTGTACAACTACTTTGTGGTAACTTTTTTTTTCATACTCACATTATGTTTTTACTTTATCCCTCTATTGTTTTGATTTTTGTGTCAATATCTACTTTTTCTTTATAATTCTATGGTTGTCAAATAAATTGTCAACCAAATGTTTGTTCAAATAGCACATCTCTTTTAAAATTCAATCATTTGTGATCGAACAGATAGATTTACTAAGTTTATGAAGTCTACTTTGACTTAGCTTAGACCCAACATTTTATTAACATCATCACCTCCAAAAGAAAGAAATATATTGAAAATAAAGAATAATTAAAAGTCCTCCTCAATTAATTACTTGAATGAGTATAAAGAATAACTTAAAATAATAAACGACAAGTTTATTCTTTGTGATGAGAATTCAAATATTTATCTATCAACAAAATGATTTAAATATTTAAGTAATTTGTCATAGATAACTTAAGTTGCTCAATTAGTTATTCACATTACGACCTTACTTGAACAAGATCTGTTCTATAGGATCGTACTACTGTGTCTTTGATTTCTAAGGAGACAGGAACATACGTCTGGATGAAGATTTAAGACCATGTGATTTGGGCGTGATTAACGGTTAATCATCATAAGTTGACATTAGATGATCGTTCTCAGCCAGCCTTGTCTGGTTGGGTTGGTCACACAGTTGTCTTGACAGATTTCCAATTTTTCAAAAAAAAAAAAAAGTTATTCACATTTTTCGTCTTTAATTATGTTAGTTCAACTTAAAATTTCATAAAATAACTACAAACAATGCTAAAAAAAATAACTACAGATAAATAAACAAAAATGTTTTTCTATCCTTGCTTGTAGTCAATAAGATATTCATACAATGTTTACCTAAACTTCATATATTTTATTTTTAATAAATTAATTCAAGTATTGAAAAAATTAGTTTTTAGTTGTACTTTAAAACGAACCGATCAATTGAACCAAATCATATATCATTGGTTTAGTCTGATTCAATCTCACTTCTAAAAAATGTTAAAAAACCAAAACAACCCGGATCAATATAGATTTAATTGGTTTAGAACTTTTTTTTACTGAATTTTTCCCAATTTTTTTTTCAGAAGAATATTACTTTTATATTTTTAGGAATCAAATTATTATTTTTTAATAATTTTTTTTAGGAATCAAATTGAATCTTGCGATTATATTTTCAGAGTCTAAAATCGATATCCACTATTTTTTAACATTAAAAAAAAACGCAAGGTCAAAATTAGTGTCCGGAAAAATTTATGCTCCCCAGACTAGGAGCTAATTAGACTACCTAGTGCCTATAGGGCCTATATGCTTCTTCTTTTCTTTTTTTAAAGAAAGAAGTGCATATAGGCTATGGACTATCAAGCCCAAATACATGATACGATACAGATACGATGCGACACCGATGCACCGATATGAAAAATTTTAAAATTCAAGATACGATACAGTTGTGATACTTCAATAAAAAAAATTAAATTTAAACTACATATTAAAACTCAAAATACAGAATATGAACTAAAACTCAAAAGCAAAAGAATTGGCGCAAAATCTAGACCAAACATACATAGAAAAACGATAAGGCACAACAATGAAATTGCATTCTCACAACAATCAACAATAGCATTGTTCTCAAACAAACAAAGAGACACAAAATTGACGGCGGCAACAATATAAATATAAATGTAAGTAATATTGATGATAAAGAAAATGAAAATTAGTCAATTACATATATGATATTTCCTAAATAGAAAACATCATTTCTTAGTCAATTACATATATACCAAGTATAATAGAAACATCAGGTAGCCCGCACATATCGGATTTCCACCGCCTATCACTCGTATCCCAGATGTATCTGAAAAATATCGAATAATGATTTTTTTAAAAAATAAAATTTAATCTTCGAATACTCTCCTGATACGTATCGGGAAGTATCAGGCAGGCATCAGTGCAGGATACGCAGGGAATACAATACGTCATCCATTTTGAAGTATCTGGACTTCACAGGCTATGCACCTATGTCGCAGAGGTACGAGTACGGTACCCGATACGATAGATGTACTGGAACGAAAATATGTCAATTTTAAAAAAAGTAAGGTATAAGTAAGTCAATAAAATACGAAAAGTTAAATTTTTCAATCCTCAATAAAAAAAATATGTTTAGAAGTTTAAAAGTCAAAATTTATAGTGGGTTACAACAACAAAGAAACTCAAACGCACAAATAACATTATATTATCATATTAGTGTACATGAAAAAGCCATGAATTTCACTCGAACAAAAATAATACACCACGAGTACCGTGCACGTATCCAGTACATGCGTATTTCCGGTACACATACTTCACCATTTTACAAGTACCCATGCTTTAGTGCTATAGATTCATGTTTCTCTCCTTGAGTGTGTGCATGTCTTGGGGCTGGTTTATTTTGTCTTCAAAAAGAATTGTGCTATTAGTGTAAAGTTTTTTGAGAAATTATATAGATTTTTTTGTCAAAAATCAGTAAATTATTATGATATCTTTTTTTCTAAAAAAAAAAAAGCATATCACATTTAGAAATTCTTAAAAGTGTTGTACCAAATTGAAAATGAGTTTTTACTTTGTTTGTATCTTAAAATATCAATATATCAATGGTGAACCTCAACTCATTTATAAGAAAAATTTGGAATAAATAGGCCATTCATCAGATAATAATTATACGTCTGGAGTAAAAAAAAAAGTAGTATGAATATTGAATACAATAGTTCTTTTTACAATCTTAATTTTGTCCTCGGGTAGAGTAATTAAACCAATGTTTTTTTTGGTACAGTAATTAAATCAATATTATGTTACAAATATCATTAAATTCTTTCATATTTAAATTTTATACATTTGAAATCAACGGTTGACCTTTTTTTTCCATATAGTCTAGTGATTAGAAATTCTATTTTTTTAAGAGAATAAATGATTTGTTTAAGTTCGAACCCCAATCGCTACATATTTTATACAATATCCCTGTCAACTGAGTTAAGATCATGAGAACATAGTTAACCATTTCTATCATCTTCAAAGAGTGTATAGATCATTTAATTTCATTCATGATTATACAATATCTCTGCCACGATAAATCATTTCATTTCAAATCATCCTTGTATAGATTAATGTGTGAAATCAAAGGTAGCTACTCACCTAAACTTGCTTAGTAATTTTTTATTATTTTTTTACAAATGCTTACTTATAATGTAAATAAATTAAATAGTCAATGTAGTTAAGACTTATTATACTGGCCGTACGATGATGAGTACTGATGAAAAGATGGTTATTGATTAATTAATTATTGTACAATGTGTGGAACCAAAGATAAGATTATCCTCTAATTTTCTATCTCTGGATTTGTGCTAGACTAAGACCTTTGATCTACCATCCACATAACACAAATCACATCATTAGTAGCCATTAACTATTTGACAATTGGTCACCTAACTTGTGATGATAAACCAATTTTAAAGCCATATTCAGATAATTAATGAATGATTGTCATTTCAATCTAGCTAGTGGCAAGTTTATACTAGTATTAGGCATAAATGAATCCTATTTCTCTTGTTCTTTATCCCATAATTATAGTCTAATCCAACATAGTCAATCTCAAAAACATTGATTTTGCCATTGTAATGGCATGCAATTACACAAAGATCACTATCAACAGACCACCAGTTCACCCATTTACATTATTGCTTCATGATGGTGACTTGCAAAGCTTATATACAAAGAATATACCACGTAGGTCTAATATTATAGGTCTAATTTGGGATGTGCACACTTCTTATAGGAGTAATAATATAGTTACCCATACCAATTTTTAATGTGAAATCATGTTATGAAACTAACATATTATTGTGCTTATTTTGTAACTACAACTCATATAGTAAAATGCTCTTGAGACATTTGATGTGTTAGAGCGTGAGTTTAAACTTGCAATTAACCGTTTTATTTGCTTCTAATGTTTGTTTCGTCACTGAAATTTGAAACTAAAACAAAATCATTATACTTCATTTATTATTTGCATGCCATATATTTACAATTACATTTATTTTAAACATGACTCCCTCTTTCAAAAAACAATATTTTAAAATGATAAAATTACTCTCTCCGTTTCAAAATAAGTGAGTCATTTAATAAAGATACTGTCCCAAAAAATATATGATATACCAGTATTAAAACAAAAATAAAAAATTTGAGAAAACAATTACAATTAGCTTAATAATCATATTGCTGGAAGTCATCGTGAGTTTAACTCAATTGATATAGACAATGCATAGTATATGTAAGGTTGAAGTTCGAACTCCCCATAAACAAAACCATGTTGCCGGGAAAGAAAAAAAAAGGCTCAATAACCATATCACCTGTAAAGAATGTATAGGAGCCAACATTGTCATGCCTACTATATAGCCGACCAGCTAGGGAATAGGGAGACAATTAACCACAGCTTTTTTATTTAGGCCACACTTTTCACTCAACCTAAAATTTACCATTGGTGATCGAGTCTCAAAAGTCTCTCATTTTGATCACATCTCTATAGTATGGATCATGCTAACAACCATAGGAATACAAAGAGAAAGAGAACTGCTTGAGACTTGTTAAAGAATTAAATATAATAAAATATTTAAAGAGTATTCTGGGACACTAGTTAACAAAACTCTAGAATTATTATGGAATTTGTGTAGTCAATCTATTAAAATGTTAAAAAAATACCTTTTTGAATAGATTTTTTTGTTGTTTTTTTAACAAGTGTTACATGGACATTAGTTAGCATAACCTAAAAGAAATAAATAAAAATAATTTATGTAGTAAACGACAATTTAAGTGTTGAATGCATAATTCTTAAGATAAAATTTCATTTGATACTTTTTAACAAGTGTTGGTGTCTTTCGGACATTTGTCAATATTTCCATAATATTTTTGTAGAGACCGTATTTCCATAATATTATTACTCGCTATTACTAGTAATCCGCATGTTACCTAGTTTTAGTTTTACTATCCACTATTAGATAATCAATGGTCTCAATTTTATTTTTAAAGTAAAATTTAGGATGAGATGGTGATGTTTAGGTACAAGATAAAATTTAGGATTCAAAATACATTTATGAATGTATATTACCTTCACCAAAGATATTAGCGGGACTTAAACTCGAAATCTTTGGATCCAAAACCTTTTTACTACTAGCCAAAATTTTGAGTTATTAACGGTCTCACTTTAGATAAAGATAGTAATAATTTGTTAGACCAGCACTTAATATATATGTATCTTTTGCGAAAAGATGAAGAATATTCTAGTTCATGTAGCCAAGTTTGGTAGTGCATGCTTGTAATCTAAGTAGAAGCATTATAGTGTTGGAAGGTCCTTTAGCATATAAAAAAATAAAAAATTATTGCTCATGTCTATGCACAATCATAAACAAAAATAATAATAACCTTAATTAGTTCCTATCAAAAAATAATCTTAGTTGTATATTGGAGAGGGTGAAAGACAGGTAGACAGCAGTGGAATATTTAAGTAAAACTTTATGAAGAAGTTTGTGTTCTTCTTCTTCGGTGCTTACCTGTTTTAAATGCTTAAGCACATGGCGGGGTCTTTATTGCAACCATTTATGAATATATTCTTCATTAATCACTGGCCAGCAAGAGGTAGGAGAAGAAACTAATATTTAAATTTGAGACTCTTTCTTTTAATTAAACAATTTTTTAGGAAGGAAGCTTGCAGAAGTATCTTTCGTGATTCTTTTCTTTAATTTTCTTCTTGCTTGAGTAAAGTATTAAGTATATTATACTATCAATCATTAAACACATTCGCCGAATAAAAGTATCGATTTTTACTCAATCATAGGAGAATCCCAAAGAAGACTAATATTGTTCAAGAGAATCACACAGCATAACTGGATATATAATTATATATGTGTAACTTAATATTGGGAAAAATTCAAGTATCAAATTGATTAAAGATAAGGTTTGGATAAAGTTTATAAAGAGTGATATTATTCATCTTAAAAGTCAGTTTTATAAAGATGAATTATGACCGATATAAAAATTTAAAAGAAATGATATTTGGACAATCAATTTTAAACAAATTTAGTAACAAATTTTTTCTCTCTCTTCTTATTGGACAATAACAATAGAGAAAGAAAAATGGAGATAGAATAAAAGTACAATGAGAGTATGAAAGAGAAAGAGTTGTCACAAAAGTTGTTTAAAAATAGTTGTTCAAATATCATTAATTTCTCAAAATTTAATATGGTATTAGAGCTTATAGGTCGAGTTAGTCACTATTTATATTCATGCGTACCAAACTCAATTAATAGTGTTGAGCGTGAGGATATATTGAAAGAAAATAGAAGTGGTTAATTTTTTCATATGATTGAAATTTAGATCAGGGAAGACACATAAAATAGATAGTGGGTCCTACTATTAAGTAAGTCCCACCATCATTAATTACTTTTTAGTTTTTCGAAATTTTTGTGTGTCTATATCTCTCCAAATAGATGAAATGGAAAGAATAATAAATGGAGAGGATCTTAACTCCATTTCATGCAAGAGCAAGAGAATCACCATTTTCATTGAAGATTTACAATTGAATTTACGTATAACCTATCAATTAGAGATTTACAATTGAATTTACGTATATAAGAAGCGTACATTTCTAGTAGTAAAAAGACACTGATCTTGAACCCGCATGTAGCGAGTGCGAGCCAAGGTAGTCTTTTTAGAGAAAAGTAAAAATAAACCAATTTAGGAGTGTCCTATGGGTCCTTCCATATGAGACATCATCTTCTCACCCTAAATGTCTCTTATGAATCAATCTAGAATATGTGAAATTGGTTTACATCACCAACCGGATTTGAGTCTAATGGCAGAAGCTAGTAATTCGCATTTAACTCGAAATTCGTCTAGTAATCCATATTTAGTTCGCGACACGTCTCAAATAAGATTATATGAACTTATGTAAAAAAAATAAAAAAACACGCTTAGAATTCATATATAATTATTAAACTAGCTAGGGGGTTTATATCCCCGACCATTTTTTAGAGGTTGTTCATTTTTGTCATTGTTGTTAGAGGGTTTTGGTGCGAACAGTGGATTGTTGATGTTGGAAGTTGTTCTTGTGGCCACTTGTGATGGATTTTGAGGGTTTTGGCACAATATTTGTTTCTGCTGTTGTGTGGGAATTTAGTGTTGCGTTTTGTAGATTTCGGTGGTAGCCCTCTCTTGGGTGGTGTCTCTTGTTGGATTTTTGGATTTTGTCTTTGACGTAAGGGGTGTATGGTTTTCTTTGATTGTTCGGTGACTTCACTATGTTGTTTCAGTCTTGCCTGTCTCAATTCGCCTTGTATAGGAACTTAGTTATTAATAAATTTTGATGTTTTAATAAATATAAATATTTAGACTAACTAAACTACAAAAATTTATGATTTACGACATACAATACACGATTGCATACTTTCACTGTGTAAAATGTAAAGTGTTGCCAATTCTTCACCCCCTACCTGTCCCCTATCTCTCATCATAGTTGCCATGGACCCAATGCTGCAAATGAAATTTTTGGATAACCATTTAACCACGATCTAATACAGTATCTATTATAATATGTTTAATTCAACAATTAACTATGTCTAAACATATTTTTCAGAGATTACGTCAAAATGCATATATATTTACATGTGGCGCACAAATTTATTTATAAAATAAAATAAAATAGAGTACTGCCTGCCCACGAATCTTAGTTTTTCAACGTTATGAAGAAAAAAACACTTTCTTATCTTATGGCTTTTCATTTATTTCTTATTCTTAATTAAAATTTCAAAACATTCGAATATTTGCTCCGGCCATGAGATCACCATTCATGATTCATCACTGATCACACATTCACACCCGGTTATAATTCAAATTAAGAGTGTGTGATAACAAATAGTTTCTTTATCTAATTTAAAATACATAATATCTATAATTATAATTGACCAAATAGCCATTTTAATGATTTAATGTGTGAGACGCCACTTTATCTCTAAATGTATCAAAATTAAAAGACAATCTCAAATATAATTTGCAACTATATATTTCTTTATGGGTTGAGTTTCTTTATGGACACGCAGCGAGATTATACCTTGGTGATGGTCATATTATGTCTGCTACTGGAGTGCAATAAAGCGACCCATTAGGACCGCTCCTTTTTGCTCTTGTATTGCACCCTCTTATTCATCAGGTTAGAGATAGTTGCAAGCTTCTTCTTCATGCTTGGTACCTCG
>Ga0315914_1004980_pt1 | contig 19597 bp, 14 predicted proteins | sample MpolenodulesMG_FD_203920 | JGI IMG/M metagenome (GOLD analysis project Ga0315914, IMG submission 203920) | Medicago polymorpha root nodule microbial communities from Los Angeles, California, United States - elongated nodules | ecosystem: Host-associated > Plants > Roots > Nodule | place: USA... | reverse complement strand
GCTTTTTCAGTCCCAAACGCGGTTTGAACCATGAAATGGATGTTTGGATAACTTGCAAAATCAAATCCAGAAAACGTGATTTTAGCCCCAAACGCGAGTTACGTCAAAGCCAGGAATTGGAGCTTATGCGGCAAAGGAAAATCAATTCCAAATAGTTAATTTCTGCTGACATATAAATTTACCTTATTACCCACAATTTTGATTCATACTATCCAAACAATATCAACTCATAAGAATCACTTCTAAGTAAGTGTATCTAAACATAAATCAATTCACATCCAGCTCACTTTTAATCAAAATCAATTCTCTCAAACTCGATTCTATCAAAATCAATTTTCATCACCGCCAAACCAAACACACACTCAGTGATACGGTGCCTTTGGACGGCTAGAAATCGTGCATACATAGCCCAAGAATCGGTCTAAATTCAACAAGTTAAGCTGCAAATACTTAATTATCCATAATATGAAGGAGTTATTAACCAAGAATTGGAACATCCAGCTAGTGCATACGCTTAGAGAAGGAAATGCGGTTGCGGGTTATTTTGCAAAGCACGGAGCTTCTGGTAGCCATGTTTGGCTGGAGTTTATCGAACCACCTCTTGGAATCATCCCTCTTTTGCAGGTTGATGCTGGCCAAGAACTAGTAGCAAGGCGTTAGTTCTTTCCAGTATTTTTTTTTTTTTGGTTTCCTTTTTGTCTTGTTTTTCCTTTTCTTCTTTGTTTACCAAAAAAAATAACACTTGTATTGTTAAACACTTAATAAAAAAAAGGAATCATGACCGTTTATAAAACGTTACATAAGGGTAGAAGTATAACGATGATACAATCAATACCTGAAATTTTGCAATAGCACGACGAATACTACATATTTGCATTATGACACCATTGACCTTAAGTCGCTTAGAGTAATTCCACGTGTCGCTTTCAAAGACTAAAGTTTTTGGTCATCATTTTTCACACGATCAATGTAATAAACTTCCTTAAATATAGTAACACATCTATACTCCAAACTCTCATGAGAGTGGGAGGACAAAATTGGGATGAGATGGTAAAAAAAATAAACAAAATTAGCATGTTAAAAAAGGAAGAGTAGGGTTGCATACATTAGATTACGAATAAATTGCATTTTTTGTCTCTTAACTATTTAGGTAGTATCGTTTTGGTCTCTTAATTTAAATTCGATTTATTTTGATCCCTTAACTTCTCTCTGTTACATATTTTGGTCTTTTCTGTTAGTTTTAATTCAAAAACGTTAGGTTTTCTTCATGTTCTTCTGGATTTTTTCTGGGATTCTTGTTGTTGAAGGTTGGTGGAGATGATATGAAGATGAAAAGAGGAGAAGAAGATGAAAAAAAAACCTAACGTTTTTGAATTAAAATTAACAGAAAGGACCAAAATGTGTAATTGAGAGAAGTTAAGGGACCAAAATAAATCGAATTTTAATTAAAGAACCAAAGCAATACTACCTAAATAGTTATGGGACCAAAAATGCAATTTAGCCTTAAATTATTTATCTTTCAAAGTTGATTTAATGATTTGAAGAACAACTTTTTTAAAAGCTCCCAATCTTGATTTGAAGAACAAATATATAAAATTCAATTTTTCTTTGAAGAACATGTAGAGATAGAGGGGGAGGGGCGAACAACCCTGGAATATCACAAAAGCTGACCGTGAGTGACATGCACCGAGAGGAAGAGACCTATTAAGCTTAAAAATAAAAGGGTGAAATATGTTTTTAGTCCTATAAAATTGAGAACTTTTAAGTTTAGTACTTACTTAATTTTAATAGAATTTTTAGTCCTTACAAAAGAAAATTACTTTTAATTTTAGTCCTTGTTACAACGTTTGTTTAATTATCTTTAAACTCTTAAATTTTAGAACAATTTTTTTAAGACAGGTTTAGAACACTATAAAAGGTTCATTTACCAAAATTTAGATTTTTTTAACATGAAACGAATTAAATATGAATTTCTTAAAACGGAAAAAGTTAAAGATAAAATTAACAAAATCTGGACGTAAAAATCAAATTTTACGACAATTTATTGCAAAGAAATTTTTAGTAATGTTCTTAACACGTCTGCAAAAAATTGTTTAAAAACTCAAGAGTTTAAGCATAAATTAAACAAATTTGAATTGAGGAGGGGCTAATACCTAGGTGCAGAAAAAAAAAATTAAGGACTACAAAAACTATTAAAATTAAATAAGGACTAAACTTAAAAGGTCCCAATTTTATAGGGCTAAAAACATATTTAACCCAAAATAAAAAAGAATTTAATGTTGACGGTGAATAACTCTCACGCAAAGTAGGAGACCTATTCAGCTCAAAAAAATAAAAAATAAATAAAAAGAATTAAATACCGTGCATTTTAAAAAATAATTAAATGATGTGTAATTTTGAGTTTGTGATTGCCCAAATAATTTTTAGGCGGGGTTGTGACCAACCAGGTATTTTTCTGTAATAGTGGTAGCATGTGACAGTGAGAACACAAATCTTTTCGGGGCAACGGAATGGCAAAGATAGATTTGTATGGAATAAAATGGATAAGGAAGAAGAAAAAAGAAAAATAAAAAAACTAGTGTTTATTTATATGAACATGTATTTACATGTGTCTGAAACAAGTCTATTTGTAAGAACTATCCAAATGCTCCCGCTAAGAGTCCAGCAGCACAAACCTAAACTTCAGCACACCACAAACCTGATATTCAGACTAGAGGTCCATCCTTTGGATGGAATAGCACATCACCAAAGTTTTAACTCTAAATTTCAGGTAGCAAGGCATTGATCGCAATGAAACTATCGAAGTCATGCAATTATACATCATTGTATTAACACGGTCCCAAACTCAAGGAAGATTGTCAAATAATATATACAGACAATATTTGACACTTCCTCCAGTATCAATATTGTAGAATAATGTCGGGCTTGAAGATCAGAGCTTCTCACACCCTTGATAGGATTACCACTTCATTTCGCTGTTACATACAGTCATAAACTACTTTCCCAATTGTCTAATACCATTGCTTCTAGAGCTGCATCCCATATCTACATGAAGAATATCCAACAAATGGACTGTTGTCTAAAACACCCACATAATGAATTACTTAGTACCTTCTATTCAAAGTTTCCAGGAATGTCAATATCTGTATCTGAAGGATTAGACATTCCTGCATCTGAAGGATTAGAAAGCTCAACCACGGGTTCCTGTAGGTCAAATAAGCCTCATGTAAGAAGAAACTCAAATGCATCTTATAGAAAATTATGTTAGTTAGTTTAACAACAAAACTCTTGTGTTTACAAGTGTACTGGAAGATCCATTTCAAGTTTCATCGGCAAAGTTCAAGTGGGGCTACTTGAACTCGGATGGAGCACCAGCATAGTTGTGCAAATTGTGAATATGACTCATTTAGATAAACATTATAAAACAAGCTGCATAATAGGAATACCTGCTCATCATCATTTTCCGAAGAATGATCAATTACCAATGGAAGTGTTTTTGTTAGGTGTTCTGCAGATTCAGACAATTCCTGAACAAATACCCATTTGTCAATACCAGAGAAAAGATGTCTGCACCCCCAAATTGAATTAAAAGAATAAAGAAAAACAAAAACAAATTTACTACAACTACCTCATCACCAGGGTTTGATGCATGATCATTCAAACCTTCAGCACCAACAGTCTTGGAAGGTTCTTCAGAAATACCCTGAACACACCATAAATGTTTTATGCAAATAGAACTACAATTGCAAATCTAAGAATGAATCTGCAATATTTGAAAGAGTTTTACTTGTTCATTTTCAATGACAGAGAATTCCCCTTCAAGAACAGTTGGCTTGACATCAACAGGAGGGTCCTGCAAATTTCATTCAAGTTGATAGGGTGTTTTAGGACTGGTGTAATTAATTTGATAAAAGAATTTGAGCCACAAAGGTAAGGCTGTTAAAAAATAAACTGGTTTGTTTTGAAACCCTTTTTGAAAGGAAAAAAAATTGTTTTAATATTAAGGTTAGTAATAACTTAAACCCAAGTTTTCTACTAAACTTCACTACAATGCTTTAATAATAAATCTTCCACAATGAACTACACGAAATTTACTTTCATGTCAATGTAAAGTGTTTCCATCTATTCGTGACAATCAAAATCATAAACAGGTAATTAGTTCATTTGTTCCATTTTCAAAAAAGTTTAATTGAAAATGTTGATAAAAGGCATTTTTTTTTTTTTTGAAGAAGCTAAACTAACCCCCTCAAATTGGCACCAGAGAGAACCGAACCTGAGACCTTGAGGAGGAGCATTGATAAATGGCATTTAATCTAGCTAAAAATATATTATTTGAAAATATTTATTATACAAATCATAAATACATATCAGAAATCAGAGTAGTAACCTTCACTGTGATACCTTATTTCATGGGATTTTGACAAGTGATCTATGACTTCGTTAATAAAGAAAGTGACTGGATTGTGATTAGTTAGCATGTCAATAACTTGACTTGTGACTAAAGAATCTAAGATACTTATCTTATCTCACTCTAACTTATATTATTCTCTCTTATCTCTAATAAGTTTGATTCTTTTTACGGAGTAAATTTTATTTCTATTCTATAATCCATTGATAAGATATTATGTCTCCTTTCCTATCTAAAAGCAACTAAGATACTGTTGACCCAATAGTTTGTAATGAATATATCACCAAAACCATTTGATTTCAACTGGTTATTAAAATTGGAGGTAAGCATAGCTGGTCGCACTTAGCATTTGAAATTGGCTTAATAAGGAAATACATCTTGAGAAAACATTAAAAAAATTATTTTACATACCGGACGACTTTGCTCAACAGAAAGATTTCTTCCACCCTTACTGAGATCTCTGAGTGTCCCCTATCAGAGTTAAGAAGCAGACTTAGTAAGATGAATATATTTGCAAGATGCGCACAATAAAAGATATTGAGAATACAACAAACAAGTACAGGAATCAGAAATACAAAGTAATAAGGAAACATGAATGATGAGACCAACATGTCATGTAGTCAGAATACAACATCTGATTCACCACTGGGCGTAAGGGCATTAACTATAAAGCCCCAGCCAGCTCCCATGCCAGGGACTAGGGGTGCGCAAATAATTTGGTTAACCATAACCAAAACAATAACCAAAACCCTTCCATTTTTTAAAAACCCAGCACAATTTATGAAAAACCCAAACCAGCCCATATGACATAAAAAATGGTAAACCGGTTTACCATTTCACATCAGATAAAAACCAGGGACCATGAAAGACTGGTTGTTGTTATTTTGGGAGTAACACAAAAATATCATTAGACTTGTGCAGCAAACTCCAGCTACTGGAAAAGACTTGTGTTGTTGTACTTCAAATGAAGTACAAAAGTTGAACCAAGCATTTCATCAAAACCATACTTGTTAGCAAAATGACTAACCTTGTTGGCCCACATGAGGCCGCATGCATTACATAAAGTTCTTGGTCCAGCTGGTCCACGGCGCATTGCAGGAGTATTATTTTCATTGACTCCACAATGCTGACATCTACGTCTGGATTACAAGAAAAATAAAGATTTCGATTAAAATTCTATTTTCACAAATCTCTCTCTCACACACACCCACACAAGAACCACTATGTTTAAAACTCACAGAGATTCAGGATTAGGACTGCCATCTTGACCAGCACCCTGTGCTGAATTCCAGCTAGAGGAACCAGGGCTTTGCTTCAAGGGTGCAAACTGCCCCTTTTCCCGATGCATCCTAGCAAGAAATAAGAGAGAATAAAAACATAACCAAATTCATAAGAAATAAACACAAAAACTTCAAAAACAACTTAAAACCAGACAAAACCTTTAAAGGAGCCAATAATATTATACAACAAAATGCAATCAATTACCATCAACAACAATGAATTATTATGTCCCTCACTCTTTACTTAAGTTGCTAAGAAATCTGTTCACTGATTAGCCTCTACTCAATAATAAGTCAAGTCTAAGATTTTATAGTGTCATAATTCAATATAAAACAAATCTATTCAGTCCCAACATGAAACCTCTTTTACATTCTCAATTATCTATACGACAATCAAGTCCAGATGCAACTTACGTTATAATTTATTTGAAGTTTTTTTTTATTTGAAGCTGTTAATATTGATAAAATCTCAACTATACTACTTCATGGAAGAGTTTAGGGTTTAAATTTTCAATAATAATAAAATACTATCCCTGTTTGTAAGACTGCTTGGACAAGTGAGAAGAAAATTGAGTTTACTTTAAATTTGGTTATTGATAAAGACTAATAGGTTCGATTAATCTATATAGCCAATCTCACCTGTGGTAAGACTTGATTGGGTAAATAAATACTACACCATTTCAAAAGAAAAGAATTCTAAAATTTTAAATTAGTGTTTTAAAAACCGACTTGGTGATTGACTTGGTAATGGTATTTAGCCATTGGTTGAACCACTTGATCACTGGTTTAACCGCATAATTGAACCTGATGACTCGGTTGCATCACCCGGTCTCTATAAAATATTTTTCTTTGTATGAGCCAGATTAAGCCAGCTGACTTGGTCGCTAAAAATTTGAAACACTTATAAAATGACAATAAAAATAATTTTATAGACTTTAATTTAATAATGAATGTATTTATGAAAGGCATGTATATTTATCAATAAAAAAAGGAAAGTATTAATTATATTTTGATGTTCAAAAATCAAATCGTTTAAGCCAAAAGAAAATCACATCTATATACAGCTATATCAATTAAAAGCAACATGATAACATCAACAAGCAGCTGACTCAGTGACAGAAAATTGCATTGTGGTAGTGTACTGCCGTATATTCAATTCTAGTGCAGGCCACTTTCAGCATATTATCTTTTAAAAATAAAAGCACTAGCTAGTTTTCACTGAATCTGACCACACCAGTTACCACCGGGTTACGGGAGTTTGACGGGTTTAACCAAACTTTTACAGGTTAAATTCACGAGCAGCCAAATACAGTGACTGGACCAGCCATGAGTCTGGCTCCCGGTTTTACCGGTCCTATTTCTAAAACTATACTTGAAACGGATAAAACTCTGTAGAGTTCAAGTATTTTGTATTGAAAAATATTTCTGTAATTGTAAACAGTGGAGTTTCAAAACTAACAAACACAAATTTTTACTATGACAAGACAAAGCAATTGTTTAACAACATTTTCTCCATTTGGGAGAATAATAGGTCTATCCAGTTAGTCTCAAAAACCCTTTTATTAGTAGGTTCATAGAATCATAGGTGTTAGTGCATAACCGCTAATCACTAGAGCATAGTTCTAGATATTTTAATGAACAAGGACTCATTTTCTTGATCTCCTTATGGGTTAAAGCAAATTATGTGTCCAAGGCCGGCACAATCAAATTGGAGGCCCTGTTCAAATATTAAAAATGGACCCCTAATAAAAAACGGCTTAATTGCACTTTTCCCCCTATCTTTTGCTAATTGTGCGATTTTGCACCCCATCTTTTTCCAACTGTGTTTTGTTCAAAATCATCATTAAAAGAGGGGAAAAGGGGCAAAAGATGGAGTGCAAAATCGCTCAAAAAAAAAGAAGAGGGGGTGCAAAATCGCACAATTAGCAAAAAGATAGAAGGCAACAGTGCATTTGAACACAAAGATGGGGTGCAAAATCAGAAAGGGGGCAAAAAGATGGGGTGCAAAATCGCTCAAAAAAAAAAAGAGAGGGTGCAAAATCGCACAATTGGCAAAAGATAGGGGGAAAAATGCAATTAAGCCTAAAAAAACATAGTTTTTAAAGAAGGACCTCCTCTATTTAAACTGTAAATAACATAAAAAAATAAAAAATAAAAAGTAGTCATCCTTGTAACTAACATAAAAAAGAGTCATATTCTAATCAATAACATCAAAATACAACTTCAAGCTAATATCATAATATTATTTTTAGAAGCATATATGCGATTAATAATTTTACAATTATAATACATAATATATATATATATATATATATATATATATATATATATATCGTGGTTATTATATAGTATATATAAGTGCTGCGAATAACAAATAATATCCAGCACTACAGCTGAGTGGTAAATGCTTAAGGCTACTGAATGCCATGACCCTAGGTTCGATCCCCACTTTCTTTCTTTTTATGATTTATATTATTAATAATTGTAAAAAGTTTTGCAAAAAAAAAAAGTATCCCAAGGGAATCGAACACGAGAGCATACGCATGCTAACAAACTACATTCGTTCATTGGACCATAGCAACAGATTTGAAAATTTATGAGCATTAACAATATATAACTTGTAACTATAATTTTGGGCCCTCAAGGGTGCACATGGTCAGGCTGGCCCTGTACGTGTCCCCACGAACTTCCTTTCGGAAGCTCTATTAAATTTGTTTATTTTCTCATATTCTCAAGGAGGATATAAATCAGAACTCTATATTTGTAATCGCAATCTTATTTGCTATAAGTATTCAGGCACAACTACCCAATAGTGATGGAGTTGACATCTTGGCGAAGATAAAAATAATATAAATAACTTATTTATAAAAACAGAGAAACGTCTTATAAAAGCTTAGATAACTTTGCCTGTACAAATTGTAGATCTAGAAATAAATCATCACTTTTTGGGATAATAGGGTAAAATACGAAATTTCATTTACCTTTCTGCCACCTCTTTTCTCACGGTGTATCTAATTTTCTTGTCAAAACATCTTTCCTTGCGTTTTTCACGGTACCTGACCAAGGAGGCTATTCTTCGTGAAAGATTTGGAAGCTTTCCAATACCGCCCATGCCCTAGAGATTGCAGGAACCAATTCACAAATGCAAGCATAAAAATACAATACAAGTTATTATAAAATTGTTCTTCTAAAGTCAATATATGTTTTACCCTGTTACTCTGATCAAATGGCAGTTCAGCTGTAGGTATGCCTGGCTGCGCACCACTTCCTCCCAAAAACAGCAAAACAGCTTGCACCTGCAATGTAAAATCTTATCAGCAAGCATTCCCCAGTAGCAAAACCTTCAATCATTGTCCATTTGCCGAGTCAAGAAGTAAATTACAAATTTAAATACAGGACTTCAGTGTAATTTTGTTCCACATGCTACAAATATTTCTTTCATTCAATTAATCTGTGATTAGTGATCAGAAATTTGAAACAATTTACAATGGAAAACTGTGATTAGTTGGACCCACGCATTTTAGATATATTGTAAGCAACCTTACCTTGCAATTGCAAGAGGTCTGATTCCATGACTTCAATTTGTGACTTCCAAGTCATACAACAACTTTGACCGTTGTGTCAAGGTTCCCAAGATTTGCTAATAACTTACAAAATGTCACTTAATTTTCAACATCAGAGGTTTGCTTACTATTTTGATTTTGATCATGGGCTCTAAATAAGCTTAAAATTATATTAGTTCTGTAAAAGTAGGTTATTTTAAATCCATAAAGAATATGTGATGGAAACTTAATATACAATATACAATTATACATAATAGTACTCCTATGTTTTTGTAAATTACAGTTTATGAACTATGCAGAGAAATTAGGGTAGTTACGATATTCTTGTTTGACGGACGCAATCAAGTATAAGTGTGATGTGAAAGATGTAAAGCCTGAGCTATTCACTTATTCCTATCGTTCGTAAGCCTTACCAAACATCAATATTTCTTTTTTCCAAAACCCAAATCTATTATGTGTAAAGCTTCCACCAAAATCCATTGAGCTTTTACGTCAACTTCTTCAAGTAGTTATCATCCAAACAGCCATTGATGACAATGAGATCCATAATCCCTATACTACCAGGCAAGATAATTAAAGTAGAAAGCTATGAAGCACATACATAGATAGACACAAACACCAGATATGATAAGACATGGACACACCGACTGAAGTAATGATGTCTAAAATACAAGAAACCAGGACACTTCGTACATGTGTGTGTTTAGCGCTTGCTGTGTCTGCCTATAGAAGTGATATTTTCAATGCAGAGAGATGGAAACCTTTTTCAACATTTTTCAGGCTATAACCTTTTTTACGTTTTAAGTTTGACTATTATGTAATTTAAAAAGAAAATGAATATTTTATGAGCCGTGCTGTTATTGTCAGGCCATATTTGAGTGTCAACTAAGCGTCCAAGGAGTGTCTGACACATGCAATAAGAGAACTGTTGTTGGAAACAAGTATTACATTCTGACATCTCACGAAGGAGAAGTGTCCATGCTTCATAATGTCAGTAGCCACCATCCTTAAAAGAACCAAGTCTAATTTTCATCAGTTGGTTCTATATTTTGAGCAGGAAGATTGATAGATCCATGAAAAATAAATCAAGCATTTTTACACATCTAAAATAAAATAAAAAAACATAAATACCTAATTCTGGATCCTGAGGCAAACAGTTTTTCTGAGGAACCAGGAAACTCTGAGCCATAAGCTCTTGGGTAGTTAACTTGGTGTTATATATATAATGCTAGGATGATTTTCAAATTTCACAGTGAAGATTTATTATCAAAAGTAAAAAATAGTCACAAAATTACACATATTAATTATTCTAAAAACAGTTTAGTATGAATGGAAGATTAGATAATGAGTTTAATTTGCATGCACTCTCATGTAAAAACAGCACATCAAAACCAATCATGTGTGTGACTTTAAAAGTGGTTATGCTAAAAGTCAGACATTGCTAATGATATAACAGTTATGATTGATTGACAGAGTAAAAACTCTTTACACCGACGTTGTATATGAATTCAATCCTTAAATAATTGTTGGGTTTTTTACTCTTTATACCACAAAGTATGATGTATCTTGTTGGAACTGTTTAATATACTGTCAAAGAATTCAAGCAGCTGGTTCTTCAAAACATAGATTAACAATAAATAAACACATCGTAGATAACCCAACCCTAAAACTCTTTTTCTGGTTCATAGTTGCTACTCATGTCTTACCTATCTTTCCTTTTGAGTTTAAGAATAATCAGTTTAAAAATAGACAAGCAACTCACGTGTCAAGCAGATGATTACTGCATTTGAAATTACAACCTTTACACCACAACAGTCCCATTATTACACAGTCTATGTTTATGAATAAAATAGATAATCACCGCGCTTATAAGCATTTTATTTTATTGTGTTACGAAGTCCTAACGAAGGTAGTTAAAATCGAGATTTTACGCTAATCGAAAGATTATACAAAACTCATAAGCTCAATTATATGCATTTAAATTCATATACGTGCATATCAAATTGCATAAGACAAAGAAAACCTTAAATCACACTTGAAATAATTATGTAAATTTAAATTCATTAGCATGAGAGTTTGAAGTCATTTGGAAATGAAACAAAAGAAGGACGAGGGAGAAGAAGAATTTTTTTGAAACGGACACAAGCATATTCGCTAAGACATAAAAAGAGTGATGTGTGTACTATTAATCGCTAAGGGCAAGCATAATCGCAAAATCATAAGATTTTACGATTCAAATTGAGATTCCACCAATTCTTCGAAAATATGATTACACGTGTACTCTCTCAATCACTTAATCACACTGAGGGCAAGTATATTCGCAAAATCATAAGATTTTATGATTCGAATCGGAATTTCAACCACCATGATCCCGACAACAATCTAATAAATAACAGCGCATATGTCAAGATTTGAAACACGTGTACTCCAAATCCAAAATCCATGTCTTACGCATACTCGTTACAGTACCCGATACCCATCGATTACTCGCGGGTACTTATTTGAATTTGAATATATTCTTTTCCTAATTTTCAGTCTATAAACATTTATTAGACCCTAATTTCCTTGATTAATATGTATATTTGTCAACTAACTGAAATTTGATTTATTATTTTATCGGTCTACATGCAACATAGGTGTTGAGTTCAACTAAACTATAGTCATGAATTATTATATGAAGAAAACGAAAATTGAAAATAAGAACAAGAATTGGCATAATAATAGTTGAAAGTGATGAAGAGTAATTTACCTTCTGATGTGTGACATCGGGGAAGACATAAACCTCGCCTTCAAAAGAAAGAGTGAGTTCACCAATACGCGTTGCAGCTGCAGTTGTAGTTGCAGTTGCAGGAATTGAAGTACCTTCAATGTTCACTGAATTACCATTTGTTTCTTCATCCAATTCATCCATAGTATCATCACCATCATCAGTGTAGTCCTCATCGTCGTCGTCATCATCAATAGATGGAATTGTTGCAGGATCCTCAGATGGAAGAGGTTGTTCCGCCATAGGAGAGGAGAGAGTTGAAATGAAACCCTAGTTTTCAAGATTGCTATCAATTTTCCAAGGAACTCAGAACGAGACTCAAATTTTTATTCGGCGTGAGTCACTCGTGAATTTTGTCTGTGCCTCTTCTTCTTTTTTCTCTTTTTTCTTTTTTTTAATACTAGTCCTTGTTTCTTCTTGTTCATGCACGATAAAGACGTTTTTTTTCATTTGTTGCTTGTTTTTATTTTCTCTCTATTATTATTTTGGTTTTTCGTCAAAACTTGTATTTCATTGTCCTACAAATTGTCTTAGTTGTTTAAATAACATTTTTCATTAAAAAATTACAATATCTTTGTCAATTAAACTAAGTTTATGGAAACTAATTTTCTATTTTTTAACTGCGTAGTTTAGTCCTCATTTTTAATTTATTGACAAACCCTTTATTTTCACTATTTTTTTTAGGGAAAACCCTTTATTTTCACTATCATATTTGGTCATTTTGTGATAAATTAGATCAAGTTACATGAAAACAAAGAGTCTACTTGTCAAGAGTTTTACAAAATGGGAGTTAAAAAAAGTCGTAACTCAAAAGAATAATGATTGAAATGAAACAATTGACCGAGGGTCGACACTTTTTTTATCACGTCATCAAATTGGATGTGATACTCTTTTGTAAAATAATTTTACACTAAAAAATCATGTTAATTAAACTGATGCTAATCTCCGCAAAACTCTTAAGTGCAAATCAAATTGCCAATTATGACATGTATTGGGAGAAATTCATCTACGCGGTTATTTTACTTCCTCAAACAATAAATTTTACCTTTGAAAAATAAAGAAACCCTCGTTTTTTTTATTGAAAAAAGTTAATCAATGCTAGTTAAGGAAACAAGTATAGTAAAAAAATTTGAAACTTATTTAATCATATACTTAACCAGCATGTGTAGAAAATATTATTTTCAATACAAAAGTTACATTTTTTGTTTTCTTAACTAGAGTGACACTGGTCACACTAGTTAACATGACTTTTTTTAACAAGAGTCGCCTTTAATTTTTAAGTCAAAATTTCTAAGAATATGTATGAGTTTATATTCCTTAAAAAAAATGTATGAGTTTATATGAAAATAATAACCAAAATGTTATGACAAAATATTTTGAGGACCAAAACTTGGTAAAAAGGAAATTAGAAATATTTATAGATACAAAAAAACTTATTTCACCCTTAATCAAGTATGATCAATCTCTTTCTTCAGGGAATAAACTCTTCGAAAACCGGCACAAAATTCTTAGTTCTGCATTTTCCAATTCCTCCTTCAAAAAAAACAAGATAAATCTTTTAGCCCCATTGAATTGGAATCTCCAAAGTTGAAACTTTATTGAAACATCACATCATAAATTCAAACATATAACGAATAACAGAATAAATTAGAATTTAATCCCTCGCACAAAAAAAAAAAATACTTATCGTTTAAGAGGAGCATGGAAAGAGGAAATTAGGCATGGTTTTGGGAACGAAACCGAGTCTTATATCTAAACACAATTCTTCATGAATAGAACCTATTGGCGGATCATTATTAATCAATGGGTATGGTGTACAGATTTAGTTTTAGATAAACAAGAGGTACTGTATCAGTAGAATTATTAATAATAATACTATTGAATATTTAGCACACTTGAAAGAAAAAAATGTTTGACTAGACAATTGGCATTAAAAAAGCAACTTTCCCATGGTGGAAAAATCTGTCTCAGGCTAAATGCCACCCACAATTTCACAATAATTAAAGTATCAAACTAAAACTAGTGTCCACCCAATGAAAACTAAATTAAGTCATCATTCAAATTCCACTTTATACATTCCGAGATAAAACAGCTAATTCAACTAATCCAAGAGCATATCTTAAATAGACCTCATGTCATGTGTTGATGAAAGCCTCTCTAGAGCTGTACATTCTATCAGTCGAATCCATTGGAATTACAATAAATTTGTGAGTGCCAATGCCAATGCCAATGATTGGAAAACTCATTGATCGGATACCACAGCTGTTTTATCATCAACAGAATCGTTATGCACAGGAGCATTCCCACAGTTCAAGTCCTCATTACCCTCGCCAACCTGGTCATCAAATGCAAATATTGGTAAACGGATACATTTACTACACCCGAGTAAACAATAACCCAATGAAGTCAATAAAAGCATACCTGCTCGGGTTGTGGAAGAGGGTGCGGTTGGTGGTTTCTCTTAGCATTAGATAGATCCCTCATACCCTGCAAAAAAATTTAATCAGAATTTGCAACTAATGTACTGGCAACTACACAATTAAACAATAACCCAATCTAGTGAATGACAGCATACCTGCTCAGGTGACGCAAGAGTATGTTGTTCGTGATTTCTCCTAGCAGTAGATAGATCCCTCAAAGTACCCTACAAAATTTCAATGTCAGAACGTCCAACTGCTGGCAGATCCAAAATTAGAATCATTAGCTTTACAGTTGGATAAATTTGAATTTAATGCTTACAAGAATATAGATGCACCTCGACATGCTTTGAAAGGGTTAGGATTGAGTCACTTTGTGGAGGGAAAGTCGCCATGACTTTCTCTCTATCTATCTCTCTCATCTTAACTACCCTTTCTCTTTCATCTTTCTCTCTCACAAAACACCCTAAAATACACTTAAGTCGCCATAACTTTCCCTCCATAAAGTCACTCAATCTCAATCCGCTTTGAAGTGGGAGGTAAAGGAGTTTAGATAAATATTTGCCACTCATGAAGAAAATAGTTAAAAAGCGCATTGAAATCAATATCAATAAACAAGAGCATTCCTAGGTTTTGATGATCATAGACAAAGCAGATATCACACATAATACTTTTAGGGAGTAATAGTTCGCAATGCTGATATTTTAGAAGGAATGAAAATGCAAGTCTTCGATGTCTTCTCAAAATGAAACCAACTCTCAGCCAACAATTAAAAATTCTGTTTTCCATTTCCAATAAAATGAAAGAACAGGTGACTTGATGCAGGGTCCGTCCCTAGGTCCTAACAGCAAGGCTGGGGGAGCCTTCTGCTTACAATGAGAGTTCTGTGTCTCACATCTAGCTGATATGAGACTCACACTTCTACATCAATGACATCTGGTGGGAAGAAAAGTTTGTCCACACTGCAGGTGGACAAGCCATTCTTTAATAACGAAGTGAAGTGCGATCCAAGACCCACCGTTTGACCCATAGCACTAAAGAGACATAGGGAAAAGTTTATCTTTTTTTTTCTTTCAATTTCAACTGCTTTAGATAGATGAACATGAACAAGAGGTTTTCTACCCAAAACAAAACATATGGATGATGAATACTTACCCTATTTGCCCAGAAAAGCCCACAAGCATTGCATAGTGTCCTAGGGCCAGACGGCCCCCTTCGCATCATAGGGGTAGATTTTGAACTGATTCCACAGTGTGTGCATCTGTACAACCATGTAAATCAAGAAGATAGTAAACATCTAATGGCAAATCTAAAACAGCACCACCAGAAACCCATATTCAGTCAAAAACTTACGACGTTTCTGATTGAACCACATCTTGCCCTGACTCTGGATCAGAACCCCAACTATTACCTCCATCTTGTTTCTTAGCTGATGTAAATTGACCCTTACTACGTTGCATCCTGCATTTTAAAAATAGAAAAGAAATAGGTAAGGTGCAAAGAAAGTTGAACAGCTAAATTGATGTGCGATAATAAAAATTGCAGGACATTAAATTATTATGAAGTAACAAATACCAAGGCACCAGGCCATCTGTCAATACAATCCAAATAACTAGAACATCCCAATAAAGAGGAACACTAGCAACAGTCTTTTGGAGCTACACTTTAGCATTGGTATATTTTTTAAGCCAATAAACTTTTGAAAAAGTGATAAATATATGAGTGTTTTTCAAAAAGAGTGTGTTGAATGAAGATACCAAAGAATCAAATCACAAAGTACGAAATATAATCTTTCATTCAAGCAGGCAAGCAATATAATTGTTGGATGTATCAAGCATCCAACATATTGATGGAGGATGCTATTACAGTATGAATTATACTTGAAGTCACTTTGTATTTAATTAAAGATTGAAGATGTCAGGAAGAACGAAAAAACATGTAAGCGCTAATGTTTATTATCTTAACCTTATTATGGTCAATATTTGTCTCCTAAATCAGAAACATGGAAATACAAAAATAATGTGGTTAAGGACAGAGACAAAACATGGATTGGGGTGTCTACCCCCAAAAATGCATATGTGAAATAGTAAATGGAAGAATGACATTGGCTGCTACAGAAAAGACAGCAGCAGAAATGAAACAACTTGGAAAACTGTAACACACCTAATTAATATCCTAATGGCTTTAAACCTTTGTACTTCAAAACAAATCATCAGTAAAAGAAGTTTCAATACACAATTGAAAACAAGAGCTGTTTGATCAGCAGTCTGTTTGGAAGATAGGCAGCGGGAAAAAACAACAAATTTTGAGAGGGCGATGTATGATGAAAACAGGCAGAATGGTGCAAATCAGAGGAAAGAGTGTCACGCGTTACAGTCAGCAAGAGCTGTTTGCAGGACTTATCCATAACAGAGAAATGCTCTACCACCAGCAATTGGGAGCAATGAGGGTTCACTGTATGGTGGTGCATCAGTGTTTAGTGTTTTTACGTGTATAAATATCTGTTCTATTTAATTTATATCATGTCTACACCTTAATTTTTGCCTATCATATCATATTAGATTCACATACATGTGTACATAAAAATAGGTAGAAACCAAAATCTATTCTATCATCCGATTTTGAAAATAGCTTCGTGTAAATCACTCATTGAAAGAAATACAAGGGAAGAGCTATCAGAGCCTATCACTGAGGGTACATTTATTTCAGCCTAGAAAAAATACTGCTTCAAGGAGTGAATTACAAGACATACAAACAAATGAAATGAGAATGAATAATGCACATGCATTAGTTACACCCACAAGATTCAACAATATTCTTCTGAAATTAGAAGCTTATAAGATATCAGTTTCCATAATATGTCAGCATAGCATGTCAAAATTAATCATCAAATCACGATCGATTCCTTCAACAATTTTGGGACATTTTTTGTGTGCAAATGTGATCCTTGTATTGGAGCGGAAGGAGCAAAGTTTTGAATTTAATCCACAGCAGAATTTCCCTTTTAATCATGTCATAGAATAGTCCTAGTTATTCACATGGTAGCAAAAAGAGAGATTTTTATTAATTTTCAGACAAGAGAAATGCTAAGGTCAAACTCTCTTAACACACTCTATTAAACACACTTCAATTAATTAATGCAACACCACCCACATTTTTTATTTTTACCTTTTAACCAGTTCTTCAAGTTGGAGAGCGGTTGTTTTAATATTTTATTTATTTTATATTATTATTTGGGTTGAATTTTTCATCTTCCAAATTCCCCCACTCCTCCAAAACTGTATCAGGTATCTATCAAAAATCAAAAAGAAAACTATGTGAGGTCATCATCTCTGTAGCTTCTGTCGTTCATACTACACCGGAAAACAATTCCAACATTAAATCCCTCTTTGCAGATGTATCAACTATGTGTGTGGTATTTTTCCTTTTGAAGCCCACCATTCTCCATTCCTTTGATTTCTTCTCTTCTACAATCAGTACCAACTGTACCCTTGTACTAATTACAAAACTTTCGATTCACAAATTGATTCATCTGTGGTGTTTTAATTGTAGAAGATGATAACTTTATACAATTTTGGTCTTTTGGAGGAGAGAGTGAATGTGGAAGACGTGAAGTTCAACCCAAATAATAATAGAGCATTGCTATTCATTTGAGAGAATTCATTCCTAACCGATCACGAAAAGGGTTGGACCAATTAAATTTCTTCCTTACTGGAAAACATAAGATGTCATGGGTACAGTTTAGGAAATATATCAAGTAAACAAGCGCTTGTGATGACGTTGTTGGGTTTTTTGTCGCGGTAACTAGCAATTTCCATAATATAAAATAAATAAAAAATCTCTCTCCAACTTGACGAACCGGTTAGAAGGTAAAAATTAGAAAAATGGGTGAGGTGGCATTAATTGATTGGAGTGTGTCTAATAGAATGTAGTATGACTATAACATTTCTCTTCCGACAAAACTTCAATTAACATCATGTTCATGCATACTAGCTCACAGAAAAATATATATATTTCACATTACCTCACAGTGAGAACACACTGTAGAGCACATATTGTTGGATCTCTACCATACCAATCAATATTCAATAATATATTTATTACTTACAATTAGCCGACCCCGCTTAGTGAGATAATGCTTGCTTGATGTTGTATGTATATTACTTACAATTAAAATGGTTTAAAAAGCAAAGAAACAAATCCATTCCAAACCATCATGTGGAAGAAAGATCATAACTAAGAAGCATCAATTTTTAAATATAACAGCGCACGACAAATTTTAACTAGAAAACAAGTACGCTTACAGTAAGATTCAGACCTTAGTGCAACTTCTTGACGCACTTCATATCTAACTTTCTTATCAAAGTTTCGCTCTTTCCTCTTCTGACGAAACCTAATCAACGACGCTGCTCGTTGTGGCTGACTACATCTTGTAGGAAATTCAGCACCACTCTACACAAATACCCAAATAATTTCAAAAAATAAAATAAAAAATTGTCAGTAACTTCATCCTGAGATTCAAATTCTACAACAATATAATTATATATCAATATTTATATTTATACCCTCTGATTTAGAGGCGATGTGTCCAAACATTGTGAACCCGGATTTAATTCACATCCACCTAACAGTAACAACACTGATTGAACCTGTGACAAAAAGAAAAATCAATCTTTCACAATTCACAACGAAGAGACTAATTAAAATTGAAAAGGGGAAAATAAAAAGGGGAAAAATTGAACCTTTTCAGGGGTAACAGAATCAAAGACATAAACTTGGCCACGAAACGAAAGTGTGAGCTGGCTAGAATCATCAAATTGTTGAACAGACATATCAGGGTGGTTTCCATCGCCGGAAACATAAACATTTTCGAGTGAAACATCAGTGATTTGACCTTCACCTTCGCCGGAAGCGTCTTCGAGGGTTGGTGAATCAAAATGGATGTGATTGTTGTTGTCAGGATCTTCGTTGTTCTTGATCTGGTCGGACATGTTCATAGAGTTGTACATTGTTGGTGATAGCGTAGAATTTGGGTATTTTGATGCATTCGAAGGTGAAACCCTAACCCTAATGCAAACCCTAACCTGATTGATAGAGGGGAAAGGAAAGAATGTGTCTGTGTGTGTGAGAGAGAGAGAGAGAGAGAGAGAGAGAGAGAGAGA
>Ga0315914_1004978_pt1 | contig 19603 bp, 13 predicted proteins | sample MpolenodulesMG_FD_203920 | JGI IMG/M metagenome (GOLD analysis project Ga0315914, IMG submission 203920) | Medicago polymorpha root nodule microbial communities from Los Angeles, California, United States - elongated nodules | ecosystem: Host-associated > Plants > Roots > Nodule | place: USA... | reverse complement strand
GTCTTTTGAGCACTTATTAAGAATGTTAGAAAATAAAAGTTGGCATTGAAAAGTGCATATTTTTTAAGCTTTCATCCTCCAGGATATAATTACATTACCACATTATACTTACTCCTTTAACAAGTGTCATAAACATAATTGTTAACATTTTCCTTACTTCCTTGAAGAAGAAAAAACGTTTTCCTTACCTATATAGAGAGAGCGACATTTTTGTTTAAATTGAAAATGATAAAATCGTTCATTCTTTTTAGAATATGAAAAACCACATATAGTAGTTATATTTATACTTTCAAAAATAAGATAATTTTTTTCAAGCAAAGGATAAAATCTTAACCTAGCCATTCATGATAAAGAAATAGATGAAGTTCACTCTTTAAGACTTACCGTGGTCGATAGAGGCTTGAATATTATTGGTAGAATTAAATTCTTTAAGACAACCCTTCATGATAATTGCCGATACCAATTAGATATATGCCTTTTATAGAAAGGTGGCACATAGAGACTAGCTTATTTCATATATCATTTTGTGATATGCTCATTACATTAGATGACACATCATCTCTCTACTGCACATAAACTCATATCAGTGATGAGACATCCGACATATCTCTACTAAGATAGATCCTTGAGATTTGAAGGCCTTGATGTCATAACTTCACATGTAGATTCATAAGTGAAATTCAAAATTGAAACTACATTTTGCGGCTGCAAAGCTTAAAATCAAGAGGTGTGTTATTTGAACAATCATTTGATAGACAACTTGTCTGACAACCATAAATTTACAAAGAAAAAGTAGGTTTTGGCACAAAAATCAAAGCAATAGAGAGATGAAATAAAAACATAGGTGAATATGAGAGATAAAGTTGTCATAAAAGTTGTTACAAAATGGTTGTACAAAAACCAAATACTCGACTAGGCCTAAATCCACACGGCCATGTGATTTGTGTTCTTGTTGTATATTGTAAGTTAGAACGAATGCATTGTGACCTAGGTGTTTAGCTTTTAATAAAAAAAAATGAGCTGATTTTTATGAGTATAGGCTAGTCCCATAGAGAGAGACTACAAACCCACATTCACTTATTATCACAAGATCATGTGCAACAAATTCCTCGTGTAATTTCCCATTTTCTACCTATCATTAGAATTGTATCCTTGATTGTCACGACCAAGTAAACTCGCAAGTGTATCTACAACAATTATGTTGAGACGCCCATATCATTCATTATTATTCTTAATTATTGGGCTTACTGTTTCTTTACTGTGTGGGCAGAGTCAAGGATAAACAGAGGCGGAGCTGCCTATGGGCCAAGGTGGGCCACGGCCCACCCCAACCCTGAACAAAATCATTTTTAATAGGTATATATATATGAAATTATATTATAAATATAATCTGTTACGTAAAATTAATAAGCTTGTAAGCGTGTTCCAGTGGTTTAGGCGAGACGTTTTGTACCTACTTGTTCACAGTTCGATTTCTGCCTTCCATAATTTTTAATTTCTTATCCTTTTTTTTGAATAATTTACTTAAGAAAATATATTGTTGGGGTTCGAACTGGTGCACAGGCACTTGAAACAACAACAAGTTCTTTACCATTTGGACAACAACATCCCAGTGGTAAGATAATTTGATTTTGATTATTATATATATAATGTTATATCGCTCAACAATAAATAAAACATAATTATTTTTCAATTAAAGTATATGTGTAATAAAGTAAAAATTATATGATATTTATGTTAAAATATTCTAAAAACATAGGTTTAAATTATGTTCTATAGGAAGAAAAAAAATTAACAGTCCCTCGAATTAATTAATATATAAATTTACACTTTCTCTAAAAAAATATAAATTTACACCTGTTAAGAAAATCGGCCCACCCTAAAAATTATTTCTAGCTACACCACTGAGGATAAAGGTCGTTGTTGAAATATACCTTGAAATCTCATGTTGAACGTGAAAAACTTGTTTTGGCTACCGTCCCTTGCGTTGGGTGCAATCAGTTTTAGATTTCTAAATGTTTTGCCTCTGGCTTATGTGCCACAAGGTACAAGTGCATGAGGAGAAGACGAGGCTAGTATAGTACAAAATTTCAGTTTTTAAAGTGTTGTTTCTTTTATGTGTAGTCTTGTCAAACCAAGTTAAGGACCTTTGAGACTAAGGGTTCAATGTCTTTGGTGAGATTCTTGGATTGAGAAACATTTTGTCAACACCTTAATTAGTTAGATTTCATTAGAGGAAATATAAACAAACCTTCTCCTTTGTTTTCTCATAGGATCTATCGTGGACTTAAATTGTTTGAAAAATGGATCGAAAATAGCGATTGTTCTTTGAGAGACTGTGAAGGTAACTTCTTGTAACCTCTTAGTATTACTTATTTCACAATGGATGATATAGTTTTTTTCTTCCCCATACATATAACAAGTTAATCTAAAATGGGTATACAAATATTGGGTCGTTGTTTTCTCTACTCTCTTTAACTTTGATTTTTCATTATGCTTGTGGATATTTTCTTAGTCACCATTTTTATTGTCGTTGTTGTGTCTGTTTCTTGAAACCACTTTAGATTTTGTTACTACTTACTCTTTCTCCACACATCTAATTGCTACGACAAACAATTCTAAAGGTTTTCAAAGCTCTGGCGCATACGCATGTCAAACTCAAGACAAACTTGATACCAGGGCTATGAAATGTGTCTTAATTGGTTATCCGGAAGATGTGAAGGCTTACAAGTCATGAAAGACGAAACCTTTTGGAGGGTCAATAGTCATGATAGCCATGGATGTTACTTTCAATGAGACCCACGTAAGTACGAAGTGCACAACCCCGGAGGCAGTATACTAAAAAATAGAGGTGATTAAAATTTAGTTTAAGGTGGGGCCTTCCTTTGATGAACAAGATAAGACAAGGAAGATGAGACTTCGACATCAAGTTTAAACAGAAAACAATCATAGTGAATCCTCAATATCAATTTGTTAAAGATATCGAGAGGAGGACCATTGTTACCCCTATAATACCAAGTTGTGCTAACTTTATTTGTTATGCTCTATATGTGGCTGAATAGCTGCAAGACTCAGAACACAATACACTGAAGGAGGCATTTGAGAGTGATGAAAGCAAGGAGTGGTTAAAGACGACAAATAAGGAAATCCATTCATTTGAGAAAAACCAAGCTTGAAAGCATGTTGAACTACCTAAAAATCATATGGTGGTTGGATTACGTGGATCTTCAAGAAGAAATTAGGTATTATGGGAATTTAAGACCCAAGGCACAAAACAAGGCTTGTAGTAAACAGTTTCACTTAATATAAAGTATCGTTTCATAAGGGTGCTTACGGCTATTGTGAATCAATATAATCTTCACTCGGAGAAAATGGATGTTAGGAGCATGTTCTTACATGGAGGCCCCGAAGAGAGGACCTTAATGGAACAGCCAGAAGGTTTTATGGAGGATAAACCTAAGGTTTGTCTTTCAATTTTTTTACATGGGTTGAAACAAAGCCCAGGGCAATTGTCCCATCAATGTGATAAGTTTCTTTTGAAGACTAGTTTTGTGAGAAACATGTATGATTCTTGTGTTTACGTGTTAAAGAGGGGCGAGAGAGTCGATCTATACCTATTTCTATACGTGGATGATATCTCGATGGCAAGTTCCATCATGGAATAGACCAAAAGCTCAAAGAGATACTAAACAATGTATTTGGGATGAAGGATCTTGGAGCGGAAAAATGATTCTTGGAGTGGGTATCATGAGAACCTATGAAAAAGGTGAAATGTCCTTGTCTCAACATAATACTTGAAGAAGACGGTGGAGCAGTTTAAGATGAGTGATTATAAGACCGTCAACTTTGAAGTGCGTTTTAAGGTACTTGAACGAGTCATTGAAAGGCGATTTAAAATACACAAGAACAACCCAAAAGAAAGACGCTTTGAAGGGGTATGTGTATGCGGGCTACGTGAACACAATAAAATCTCTGTCAAGTTTTGTGTATACATTATTTGACATAATGATTAATTGGTAGACAAAACAATAATTCGTGGTGGCAAAGAAGCCATAACCAATAAGAGAAAATATAATGTATTTACCTTGATGAAATTTTTATCTTGACCTGTAACCAAGAAGCCAAGTTTGGAGTCTCACAAAGGATAGTAAACAAAGTTTGTGAGTGTAGTCCTTGTTTGTTGGTCCATAATAAAAATAGTAATATTTATTTTAATCCTTGAATGTGTAACGAGTACACAATAGTCATTTAATATATCGAAATTTCAAAAATAATATTTAATTGTGCACCATGTTAGTCAAATTGGTCCTTTACGTTAAAATGTTTCGTTAATATTATCGTATCAGTCTGTCAATATATTTACTTATCATCATATTAGTCATCTAAGTATTTAGTCATGGGTTTTGCTAGAAGACACATTTTATGAAAGTGTGTTTTAACAAGTTATTCTATGAACATTTGTTAAAAGACACCAACTAATTTTTACGAAGGTGTCTTTTAAGAAAGTTATAACTAAAAAGTGAAAATCACACCTTGAGGTGTGAGATGTTAAAAGACACCTTCATGGGTGACTTCTAGCAAAATCCTTTAATTATTATCATATCAATCTTTGTATAAAGAGTTTACGTCAATATTGAGGGACCATTTTAACGTCAGGGGCTAATGAAGTGCACGACCATAGACTATTTTAAAATTTTGATATATTGAGGGACTATTGTACTAATCATTACACATTTAGAGATCAAGATGAATATTATCGGATAAAAATAATAAAAAGAAGAGCGTGAGGAAGCGCGTGAAGAAGAGAAGGAGCGTGTAATTAACGAAAACAGAGTTCCAAAGTGTTTTTGCTGTGTTGGTTGCTATGCTATGCTACTATACTCTTCTTCTGACACAGTGAGAGTAACTCGGGAAGTGAGCAACCACGTACATCACAATAATCCAAAACCCATCTTACAACTTCTTCACCAACCCACACTTTCTCTTTAGTTAGGGTTTCCTCTCTTCACATTTCCATCGCCACTTCAACACTCTTGTAAGTCTACTCTGTTCACATTTTTCTTTTTCTTTGGTGTAGTTTAGTTTAATGTTCTGCATTATTCAAGTTTCTGTACTTAGTACACTTGTGTATTTATTGTTATGGTTGACCAGTTTGTTAAATGCTTCCTTTCTCACTAGTAGAGTGATGTTTTTTTTATAAGCCAAGTTTTGTGTTGTTATGACCTGAACAAAAACACATTATCTTTGTTTCAAAATCTGGATTTTGTTTTTGCTATTTATTATTAAAGATTAAAGACAATAATTTTGAGTTTATTTATTTTGTTTTTTAGTTGTTTCTTTTTTTGTTTAAAGTTGCCTGGTGCTTTCTCTAGTCAACACAACATGCAGACAAATTTTCCTATTTTTTTGGGTTTCTTTCTTAGAAGTATAGTAGCTTGCTTATGTTGTTGGAGCAGAATCTATGTTTTTTTTTTCCTTTATACATTTTTATTATTCGTTCTGTTCAGTTGTTTTGTTTTCAAAGTACTTGTAGATCTGGGTCAAAGTTGGTCAAAAAAAATGGAACCTTTCAAACTTTTGTATTTTCTTCCATTTTCTAGCTCTAAATGTGTAAAGAGTGAAGGTCAAAACGAAAGTTAGAAAAGTTGAAGATTGTTTCTTTTGTTAAATTTATTTAATGATGATCGTTATTTAAGGATTTTGGTATGAGGGTTGTGTTTATTTATTTTAGCTATTTATGTGTGTTTTGGATTTGGTTGGTGGTAGTGGAGTTTGTTTACTTGGAGTTTCCTTGAAGGGATTATATACATTTTGTTTGTTACCCTTTTTTGTTGAATGTTGATTCAATGGGGTCATCAGCTGAGAGCAATTGCTTTTTCCAGTACTATATAAAGTATAAATCAAATTCCTTTTTCTTTTTATTTCTTACTTAATCTTAGATTCTTATTGCAGGAATAGTAGGTCAGGAGATTTGAAGAAGTATTCTCCATTGCATTTCTATCTCCTGAGACATTAAATTATGCAGACACCAAAAGCAAGGTAAGATTGTATACATTTTAATTTTAACATTCTTCCTGCATGCCACTGGATGTATCTCTTGTAGATTGTTTTATTGCAAAAAATATAACGAATTTGAAAAGTTAACTGTGGACAAGTTAATATAATGAAATTGAAAAGTTAACTGTGGACAAGTTTACTTGATTAGTAAACTCTAATTCTATTGCATTGTGCCATTAAAGAATTTCTTTGAAGGGATTTTCTATGTTCTTTAGTGAATATTGAATTTCTTTAAATAAACTTCTTCTAGTTCTTATTGGCCTCGAGGCAATCTTCTATCCCTCTTTATTTCATTCAATGATCAAGTATGCTTTATGGTCCAATGGTTTTTTTTTCCAGTTACTTAAGTTGGAAAATGTGTTGTTTAGCTAGTACAATGTATATGAATGGCAGTGTTTGTATATAGTGTTGCATAGCTTCCTCCAGATGATTGATTCTCCTCACTTGACCACTTCATCATGTTATGGTTTGGATTTACGTTTATTATACATTTGATTATTCATGCTAATTGGCTTATGGCTGGCAGATCCAGTGCTCCGGAAATGTCCCAAAGGAAATCACCTGCTACAACTCCTCGAACTGCTCGCCAGTTGAAGACACCAAACTCTGGTTCTAACTCGGCCTCCTCCTCACCAAACCCCATAAGAAAGACGCCAAAAGACATGAGTCCGAAAGTAAACGAACGCAGGTTATCACACAGTCCAATATCTGAGGTATTTGAAATTAATCCCTTTGAAGTCAATTATTATAAGTAAAAATACATATTTTCACACTTATTATGACATTTAATTATCTTGAATTGATGTAAAAAGGAAATACATTTACCAATATGCCCCTCGTTGTACTAATTATCTCTTCCCAACTTAATTGATTAATTTATGAGTATTTTTGGAATAATAACATTAAATGTGGATAAATTACTTGACATTTGCTTATATTTGAGTCCAACAAATTTAGGCACTCTTTTGCTAATAATGTGGATGGGTTAGTTAGACTTGCCTTATGGAGCTATCAAGTTTGTAATTTTTTTTTCTATATCTATATACAAAATCCAAAATATTTTTAATATTCATAGTTTTATTTTATTATTCACTTTATAATGTGTCTCTTTTCTGGCTTTAGAAGAAGCGGCCTAGCAAGGTTCAGGAATTGGAATCACAGATTGCTAAGCTTCAAGAAGATCTGAAGAGTGCTAAGGATCAACTTAACTCATCGGAGTCATGGAAGAGAAAAGTTCAAGAGGAGGCCGAAGAAGCAAAGAAGCAGATACTGTCCTTGTCAAAAGAGCTGGAAGAATCCCGTCAACAGTTTTCGGACCTTTCCGCTTCCGAAGAAGCTCGACTTCAAGAACTCAGCAAAATATCTCAGGATCGAGATCGTGCATGGCAATCTGAACTTGAGGCTGTTCAAAAGCAACACTCAATGGATTCATCCGCTCTGGTGTCTGCCATGAATGAAATACATAAATTGAAAAGTCAGCTTGAAAGAGCAAGCGAGTCTGAATCTTCTCAGGCTAACAACGCAGAGTCTGATCATGCTCAGATTCAGGACTTGAGGATGGATCTTAGTGAAGCTATCTCTGTTATGGAAAAACTAAGAAATGAGGCAAGTAATTGCAAAGAATCTGAATCACGAGCTTTAGAAGTGATTGGCAAAATGCAAATGCAATTGGAAACAGTAAATAAGACAGTGGAAACACTCCGATCAGATGGTACAAAAGCAACTGAAGCTCACAAGTCCTTAGCTTTGGAGTTGGAGCAATCAAGATCTCAAGCAAAATCCTTGGAGGAACTTGTGAGGAAACTTGACACTGATTCAACCAATGGAAAGGGACTTCCTCATGAAAATGAAGAGATAAATGGGCTCACAGCCGCACTTATCTCTGCCAAATCTGAAGTAGAGCAGTTGAAATCTGCATTGGATGTTGCCGAGATAAGATACCAAGAGGAATACATCCAGAGCACATTGCAGATTAGAAGTGCTTACGAACAACTGGAACGTACAAAATCACAATCCAGTGAGAGAGAGGCTGAATTATATGAGGAGTTGAGGAAAGCTATAGCTGGTATTGAAGAGCTAAAAGCAAGCCTGATGGAAAAGGATTCTCAATTGCTGAGTTTGACGGCGGAGAATGAGGGGTGCAATTCCAGTATCAATGAAAAGCGATCTACTGAAAGGGAATCTGAACTTGCTGCAGAACTCAAAAAAATGGACACTGATGTTGCAGAGTGGAAAGCAAAATTATTAGATAGAGAGACCGAGTTGAAAAAAGTAACTGAAGAAAACAGTATCCTCAAGATGGAGATAAAGGAGTTGGAGCAGAATAAAATCACTGAAGAGGCTGTTGAGTCGGTTGAAACAGCAAGGGCTGCAGAGAAAGAGGCTTTGAAGAAACTTAGCTATGTAATGGAAGAAGCGGATAAAAGTAACAGAAGAGTGGCTCGTGTAACCGAACAGCTAGATGCTGCTCAGGCTGCGAATTCAGAGTTGGAAGCCGAATTAAGGAGATTGAAAGTTCAGTCTGATCAGTGGAGAAAAGCGGCTGAGGCAGCTGCGTCTATACTTTCTACCACCGGAAACAATGGAAAATGTGTAGGGAAAAACGGCGCTCTTGACAGTAGTTTCAACTCTATTTCAAGCAAGACAATGAATTCACCTTATTTAGAAGACACGGATGATGAGTCTCCAAAGAAGAAAAACAAAAACATGCTGAAGAAGATTGGAGTGTTGTGGAGGAAGAATCATCATTAAGTAGTTTTTAATTGTATGTTGTTTCATTGTACTCTTTATTTTTATTGGATGTTGTTATTATTGTTAGGTATTATTACTAGTGTCTTGTACCAACTTTCTTGAATCAAAGCTGTTCAACCGTTATAGGACCCTACTGTATTTTGTTTCTACAAGTAGATCCTGTTTTATTGTCATCAAATCCTTAGCAAGTAGTAACAAAATTATGGATGAAAATGTGTTTGGAAATTGTTCTGAGACCAATGTCAGCATTATTTTAATTCAAATCTCTAAGTCCTATGACAGTGGTTTGAGTTTGCCAGTTGCAACTTTTTAAAAGACATCGACCAAAAGAAAATCGATATTTTTTTGATTCGAAACATAGTGAGTTTTTAAATATAAATAAATACATTTTAAGATGAACAAATTGAAAGGAGCATGATGATTTATTTTAGCTTTAGTCCATGAAAAATTCATGACCATTTAATATTGTTTGGTGAAAAATTCTTACTCAACCAACTGTGTCAATAGCTTTGGCATGAGGAATTTGAAATAAAACCCTTAATTAAATGTTTCTTATGAAGGAAAATAATTTAGATTAGGTGGCACACTAATGCAAAGTCACTAAGAAACGGATGTCGGATGTGAACGGAAGGCGCAGCTGAATTCCTTCAAAAACAAAATGAGCATATAAAAGTTAAGATATACTTAGACATGACAACAAAACCCGTGTCCATGGTACCCGCCCAAACCAACCCCAATTTGACGGGTTTTCCTCGATTTGTCTGGATTTGGGTATGAGTTTGAGTTTTCCCCGATTTCAAACTACGGCTACGGGACGGGTAACGGAGATATATGTACCCACCCCGAACCCATACCCAAACCCTACCCGAATGTAGAAAAGTCATTTTTTTTGTTTTTGTTGAGGGAGTTGATAATGATATGCCATGTTATTTGGTTTGATAATTGTCATGATATAAGAACTTTCATTGATAGTTAAAGGAGCAACCGAATTATTCAGTAAGGAAATGGTAAAATGAGCGCAAATTGTTGGATAATGCATTACAACATTACCATTGAAGCTTAAAAAAACTCTTTTTTTATTAAAAAAAATTGATTCACTGCGGGGACGGGGATGTGGCGGGAATACCCGAACCATTGGGGATGGGGATGGGATTTAATTTCTCATTCCTGTTGGGTATGGGTAGGGTAACAAGTAAGTATATGGGAGTAGGGGATGGGGATGGGGAAGGCAAAACCCGTCCCCACCCTGCCCCATTGCCATGCTTAGATATACTTCATCCATCTCATATTAAGCGACATAGTTTGACTATTTGTACTATCTACATAACACACTTTGATTATATTTTTTTACTAATATAAAAAATAAATGGTAGCATTTAAGATATTAAATGTTAAAATTATGCATTTTTTTTATAGTGGTCGGGGTTTGAACCCCGGACCTTGCATATATTATGTATTGTCATACCAACTGAGTTAAGCTCACAAAAACAAGATTATGCATTGACATGTGTGACAGAGGGAAAACAATTTAAATATGAAACGATTGTTCACATTGCCAATTTAAAAAAAGAAACGAAGGATAAATAATATTCAGAAATTAATAAATTTTCATTTTATCGGAAATTAAAGTTAGTAAAGAAAAATAAGAACTAGTATTTTTATAGGTATACTAAAATGTAGGTATAATAGCAAAAAGATGGGTATTAATAGGTGCTGTTTGATTTAAAACTCAAATCAGCTAAGGCCCAGCCCAAAAATAGAGCCTTTGGTTCAACAGTGCTTCCCTTATATAACCACAGAACTCCATCAAAAATTTAGGGTTTACACTTTTACACTGCTGCCGCTTTAGCATACTCTTCTTCTCCGATTTCCTCCAAGCAGAACTAATTCTCGAACACCATGGGGTAATACTTCGTTATTACATTCTTAAATTTCATTATTCTCATACGTATTTACATGTGTTATTGTTTTTACGCCTATCGAATTATTATGTTTGATTCTGAATCTGGATATTTGTTCTTGTATCATCTTATTCTGTTTGGTTTTTGAGAATTTGGAATACTATAACATGAAATTGGTAATTAGCGTAATTGATTTGTGATATTCTTATTGACTTTGTTGCTGCTTAGTATGGATCTGTTTATTGAATGTTTTCACTGCTTCGTTTAGTATGAAATTTGTATTTTTCTAGTATTAGGCTTGTGATTTGTGATTCGCTTGGTATGAAAGCATGGTTGAACTTTATTGTTGAATTTTCTTCAGTATTTTGATTGAAAATTTATTATCAACTTTAACACTAGTGCAACACACTTTTTTTTTGTTGCTTAAGATGAAATATTTTAGTTAATTTTGGGCATTGCATTGTTTGATTTTGCTGCACCAAATTACTATTTTATTCTTATATGCATAAGAATATTAGTGATAACGATTTATTGTTTATCTTTTTACAGGAAGACAAGAGGAATGGGAGCTGCTCGCAAGCTGAGGAGACTCCGTATCAAGCAAAGGTGGGCTGATAAGCAATTTAAGAAATCTCATCTTGGGAATGAATGGAAGAAACCCTTTTCTGGTTCATCCCATGCTAAGGGAATTGTTCTTGAAAAGATGTAAGATTTATTTAACCTTTTGCTACAGAATATATCATTTTAATTAAATGTTGTCTCACTTATTACGCATATGATGTTAAGAATTTGTATGGTCTTTTATGTGCAGTGGCATTGAGGCTAAGCAGCCCAACTCTGCCATTCGTAAATGTGCTAGGGTTCAATTAATCAAAAATGGGAAGAAGATTGCTGCCTTTGTCCCAAATGATGGTTGCTTGAATTACATTGAGGAGAATGTAAGTGATGATCATGTTATTTGATGTTTTGATGTGTTACATTCTTTGAATCTGTTATTTTAATTGGACCTTTAATGCCATGTAAATTGCAATGTATATCCACTAGTAATATGGTTGTTGATGATGGTTTGTAGGATGAAGTCTTGATCGCTGGATTTGGACGTAAAGGTCATGCTGTTGGTGATATTCCTGGTGTCAGATTTAAGGTGGTGAAGGTTTCTGGTGTCTCTCTCCTTGCTCTTTTCAAGGAGAAGAAGGAGAAGCCTAGGTCTTGAAGTTGTGGGATGGCTATCCTCTTTTTTCTTTAGTTTCATTTAAAAGTTTTTATGAATTATGCTTCCTCAAACTAAATGAGTTCTATGGACAATTTTGTATCCGTTTTAGTACTAGTAATCTTTCTGAATTTTGTTTGATTAATATGATAAAATGTTTTATATTATTTTCTATTTTCTCTTTGTGCCCCCATCCAATCTTGCCGGTAAATAAACTGCACCGCTTGATTATTCAATTATATTGCAAGAGCAGTCTCTCTATTGAGTAATCAAATGCGGATTCATGTCAAGGGTTAGAGTTTGTAGGTATGTACTTCTGTTTGTGATGTCAATAACTATTTGGATGTCTGCTATTGTTCTTGTAGACCAAAGTGCTGCTGTTATGTGTGTAAAAAACCTATTTGAGGCGTTTTAAGATTGTATTGTGGTTGCATGCAGCTAATGGTCATATGAAGAAGCAATGTCCCAATAATACTGTATGGGGTGAGAGAAAACATAGCCTAAGCTGGTTTAGTAGATTCACTCAAGCGCAAGGTTTTCAGTTACTGTGTTTTATGAGAGAAAATGATAGACAAGGAGGGAGGGTATTGATGTTTTTACCACCGTAATTGTAGAAATCTGGATCCTTTTAAGAAGAGCTAGTTGAGGTGTTTGAAGGGGTAAGTAAAGTTTGACGTTAATGAAAGTCTAGAACTGAGAATCGAAAGGGAACCCTTGAGTCATGCTTAATTCCTAGAAATCTACGCAGTTGTTTTCACTGTTTTTGTTTCCCCGAACTTCATATTACCATTTGTATCAATGTGATTGTTTATCTGCACAAATTTGTCGTGAATTTTTATCTACACACAAATTTGTCTGGTGATTTTCTTTATTCCGTCCCATTTTAATTGAGTCTTTGACTTTTACACTTATTAAGAAAAAATGTATAAGTAAAAGAGAAAAAAAAAAGGGTTTGAGTGCCCTTATAAACTGTTGGTGCATTTTTCTTATCATAAATGCAAAGTAGAATATATTGAATTGAGAGTGGTGAAAGTAGTATTAATTAATGTTATAATTGGACAAAAATAATTAATATTGTATTGAAAAGTGAAATCATAGTCAATTTTTCTCGGACAATATTTTTTTTGCAAATGACTCAGTTATTATGAGACGGAGGGAGTATCATCTAACACGGAGCCGACATAGAAAATCTTTGCGCGCAAAAGGTTGTGAAGGTTTCTGGAGTATCTCTCCTGGCTTTTTCATAGAGACGAAACTTAGGTCTTAAAGTTGTGGGATGGGTCTCCTCTCTGTTTTCTTTAGTTTTACCTAAAATTCATTATACTTTTGCTTCCCAATACTTGATTATTTTTGAACTATCTGATTCACATTTGATAATATCATTTTCTTCTACATTTGGGATAACATCCTTTTTTTTTGAACTATCTGATTCACATTTGATAATATCCCTCTTTTCTACATTTGGTTGAGCTGTATTTGATATCAACGCTAGATCTCGTATCAAATGTTCTATTGATACTGCTGTTAGATGCTGACAATGCTATCGGAGGGTTAAGGTGGTGTATGATGGATGCTGAGTAAAGGACATATGAGAGTTCGATGAGGTGTATGGTGAAATACGAAGAATCTTTGACGCTACTATGAATTGAAGCCGCGCTCTTCTTCCCAGCTCCATCAAAAAATTAAGCTCATGAATGCTTCAAGCCTTCAACAATCTAGTTAACAACATCTCATTTATCTCGTTCACTAAATTAAAAATGAGATTAAGTAGACATTATTCTAAATTATCTAAGTAAGGCACCTCGTCCATATAGCCTAAGTAATACGTATTTTTATAGCCACTCCTACCATGCGATCACTGCCAGGTCATCCTTGGCTCGAGAATGGCTTTAACCTAGTAGACACTCGCAATGATCGTGAATGGTTCTATCCTAGAAGAGAAATTTTATTTGGACAAATTTTGTTTTCGGTATAGATACAACTTTTGTTTTATATTGAGTCAAATCAATAGTTATGAATAATGTATTTTTATAAGGTACCAAATATGTTGTCAATTTTTTCGTATGTTTAAATAACATCCCTCATTCTAGAATGTGGTCAACAACAATCCACAATGGCCCTTTGTTGAATCTCATTGGGCAACATGTCATAGAATACAAGGTCCTACCCTTGCAAGTTAGCTTTTTAAGTAGTGCAGTAAATGTCATATGATATGTAAGTTGAAGCGTCTGAAGTGCAGCGTCGACATTACTAAAGTCTATAACAAAGTTTGATGAGACTGCAGAGTATGCTTAATTTCTAGTTTACACGAATCTGTGTTTACACTCTTGTTTGTTTACAATGTAGCTTTTGCCATGTTTTAGATGATTCACGAGTTGTTGTAAACTTGATTTAACTTCTTTTTTTCATCAATTTCTTCCACTTGATAACTATACTCAGAGCATTGTAAATTTGTAGATCATTAAATATAGATATGTCTCTCAATTAAGATTCAAACATTGATTCATCATAATGAGATTTATAAGGATGGAAGAATGAAAGTGACTTCATTCCACGGTCACGGTCATTTTAAAAGAAAGTATTTGACTGAGTAAATTAAAATTTAACTTGTATGAATTAGTTTATGTAAAAATAAACCGGTAATTAGAAGCTTCCAAGAAATGTGAATACAAGTAAAAATATACTCAAACATACTACAATGCTTTTAAATAGCTTCATATATCTCAACTTAACTTAGTTATTAGTTATTTATATTTAAAAATTAAATTTTACAATATTTATGAGTTATGGCTTATTGCAATATACATTTATTTATTTCATATACACCGCATAATAATTTTGAAAACCTTTAAAAAGAGAAATGATATTTGTACAACTATTTTTTGATAATTTTTGTGACAAATTTCTCTTCTCATATTCACATGAAGTTTTTACTTTCTCTCTCTATTGTTTTGGTTTTTTTGTCAATACCTCGTTTTCTTTGTAAATTTATGGTTATCCCATAAATTGTCATTCAAATGGTTGTTCAAATAACATAACTCTTATTACACTTCATTCAACGCATAATAAGTTTATTGTAAGTTTAAAATTTTGGTTCTACATTTTTAGTAACATTGTTTTGGTCCTTGTAAATATTTCATGTTATTTGATAAAACAGTACTCAAAGAAACAAATATTAATCATTGTTGTAATATTTGCCCCAATTGTTGTAATTGTAATAATTATAATCCAAATGAAAAACTGTAATCCCATGTCTTCTGATACTCCTATCATGTAAAAAATTGTGATCTAAGTAGGGATATTTTAAATAGCTCCATATGAAAACCTGTAAAGCTAAAACCACACCTTATCGAAACCATAAGAACCACACCTTGTATGATGCCACCATTCAAATAAGCTACATAAAAAATTATTAAACAAAATGGCAAAAAAAATACCATTACATGGATTTAAATCTTCAAATGTTATGAAAATAAAATAAGATTACACAACACCAAGTTCATTTTCTTCTTGTTCAATATATCCGATGCTAAAAGATTCATGGCATTGAACCCAAGGAAAAAGAGGCCGCTCAAATAGAAATAAATAACAGTAGAACAAGTACTTAAAGACTTGGTATTCGTAGTCTGAACACCATGTATCAAGACCAAGACTTCTACAATTGCACTTTTAGCACAAAGCAGCAAACTAAAAGAATAAGTAGTTCAACTTATCATATGATCTCAGTTGTTTTCTTTTGCAATGCTTTCCAGCACAGGTAAGTTGGTTGATTTTATCTCTGAAATTGCTGGTTCTGTCAAAACAGTACAATCCATGTTGCAAAATGAATCTTTTGCTGCAAAGGGTCTCCTTGCTGAAGTTGCCATATCAATGCTGGTAGGGGTGAGACATTGATACGGGGTAGACACACCTTTGATTAATTCTTGGTTTTTAGGATAATCAAAAAGCTCCTTGTGATTCGATAACTCCATACCAATGGATTTATCTTGGAAGCTGATATCAGTCTTACAAAAAGAAAGAGAATCACCGCTGCTCTTTTCCTGAGTCTTGGAATTTATGTTCATAAGTCCAACTTGTTCGATCAAACAATCAACTTGATTATCATGATAGACACTGTCTTGGTGATCGACACGGGTCAGTGGACGCGAATCATAATTAGTTCCCTCCATTTCATGCGATAGTGATGTATATTCAACATTTTTAACAGCACCCTTGAGCATTTCAGAAGAGCTTTTGACGTTCTGATCTGCACTAGATGTCTTAATTGCAACATCTAATGATTCATCAATATGATTTGGATGTGGGTTTTGCTGGTTATCTAGTTTTTTGTTTGCAGTTGGCGTGATAGATCTCACTGCTTGCAGCTTTGCTTTGATTTGACCTTCACTTGAACTTCCTGCTCCATGTTTTAGCAAGCCGTGAGACACAGAAGAGTGTGGTTGCGCTCCACCACGTGGAGTGCGCACTGAGGATTTCGCCTGCATAAAGAGACGAAGATTAAATTGGAAACATGAGAAGGCCATAGCTAATAGAATCACATATTACACATGGAATAACCAATACATGGCTTTCAAGGTGTGTGACCAAGGTCATGATGATACAAATTTCTTCAGAAAATGCACTCTCAAACTATTTTATGACTCTATCAAACATAAAGAAGGCAGAAAAACTCACCCCATCAAAGAAACCAATCTTTGGTGAAGGCAGTCGCAGGCCTGAAGGTTTTGCAGGAGCTGGGGGATTAACTGCTGCCACAGAAGCAGTCCTTACACTTTGACCGATAATTCCAGTTTGCTGAGCCTCCTGACCTTCTAAGCTAAAATCACTCCGAGAAATCTGAGAACTTATACCTTGATCTGCATTAGTATCTGATAAAACCTTTCTGCTACAGTTACTATCAATGCTGGACCTTGAACTATCACACATGTGTTTAGGCATAGAAGTTGATACAGATGCCTCTGAAGACCAGTCACTAACAGAACTAGCGGGGGAAATACTAGAAGAAAGTTTGTTAGCAGAAATCAAGCTTGAGAGACTAGAATTCCCAGATTCAGTTTTGTTTCTTGAAGCGAAGCCCGATGGTGTTCTGGCGGGAAGGCGAGATGAAGGAGGCTTTGAAGTTCCAGCAATAACGTTTCTTCTTGCGGAATTAAATGGAGATTTACCAATATTATCAGATAAGTTGCTACCGGAAGATTTGGAAGTTGCTGATTTTGTCTTGGTTGATATTGACTGGCCAGAAGTTAATTTGGATAATATTGTGGACTTAGGTTCCGTACCCCTTGAACCTCCAATAACAGATGCTCTTGACACTAAACTGACTCTATCTGAAGAATTAAAATTTACTACAACTCAGAAAGGCATTCCTTATGCAAAAATGAGGATTAAAAAAAAAAAGTAAATCATGCAATTGCAAGTACTAACCACCATTTATGTGTTTTGCCTTGTCCTTTTCGCTTATGATATGTGGAACACTAAGCGATGCTCTCTTGGATGAAATTGTGGAATTTGCACTAGGCTTTGTTGGCACCTTCGACGGCTTTGAAATAGATGAATCCCTCCTTCTTGCGACGGGCTTTTTCAAAATAAGAAAATCAGTCAAGTGTGTGTGTAGACAATTAGACATAGCCACTTAAAATTTTATTTCACGATTTATGAGTGCTTCTGTCTTCTGCTAATCGTAAGTTAGTATAACTAGGAAAGGCATTTCAGCAGTTTAAATTAGTTGCATACCTGTGGTATTTGTGTAAAAGTAGGATTATTCTTGTTTGTCGTCTTCCCGATTACTCTCGCAACAGCTGGTAGATTCCTTGAAGCAGGTGATGCCTTCATCTAAAATCAATCAAAAGTTATCGCACACATCATTTTTATCATTTATCAAAATGGAAGGCAATTAGGATACAGTTAAACAATTTCAGTCTTAGACAGGACAACATGGCACCTATCCTAGAATTGATAGTGCAATTCTGTGATGGGTTACTTTGTGGACATTGATATACATTCAGGTCAAAGTTCCAAAGGTGGAATTACATCCCAAGTTTTGAAAGGGGAAACAGCCTATCCCCAGCTGAACCAGCCCATTGGGGTGGCACATCTGGCATTTTTCTTCATGTAATGATGAGATGAGACAGGGTTAACACTTATCAGTAGGATCATAAGGCATTACATCACAATTTGATCTATGTAACCAATCTCACTCAGTAAGAAATAATCATGTTGTCGCAATAAAAAGGATATGTGTGTACATGTGAGAGCAACAAAAATATTCTAGTTTTGGCCTTTTTTTAAAAAAAAACAAAAATATTCTAATCACAATCATATGTGAGCCCAACAAAAATATTCTAGTCACCATCATTAATGCAAGTTACCTTGTTGCGCGGAACCACACCAACCTTTCTAGCAGCTGGAAAAAAAGGAGTCAAGAATCATCAATTGAACAAATTAAGCATAAATCAACACACCCTCAATTTTGAATAAGCATTACGAATACAAAGACTCACAATCTCTAGTTGGCAACCCCGGAATCCCAGAGCTAGACGACATTCTGGTAGCTGCACTAGCAATTTTGGACTTATTGCTAGATTTCTGAATCGAAGCTCGAACATCCTCAAACAAATCACCCTCCAAATCAACACTTTCAGTTTCAAAGGTTAAACTATCGCTCCCTAACGTCGAAATGGATTCACATGATTTGTATACATCCTCTTCAATCCTTGGTAATATTTCCTTCTCAACACCTTCAATTATACTAGTTAACTCCTCAGCATCCAAAACCCCTAAACATTAACACCAATAGAAAATAAATAAAAAACAAATTAAAACTCAAAATCCTATTTTTATGAAAATTAAAAATAAATAAAAGTACCAGCATTAGTGAAAAAAGCAGTGTCCCAAGCTAAACTCTTTCGCAAATTGAACTTAGGGTTTTTCTTCTTTGTTTCAGATGTTTGAGGTTCGTTTTCCCACTGTTCAATTTTTGTAGCAGCGTCTTCAAATTTTTTTGAATTCGGAGTGTACCAAGCTTCGTTTTCTGAAAATGAAAGTTTCACTCAGATTCAATTGGATGCGATTCGTTTGATTTGAAAAAATGAAATGAAAAATTAGGAAAAAAATGTGAACCTGAATTTTGCTGGTAATTGGAAGAAACGGGATCGAGAAGAGAATCATCAGCAGAGAGAAAGTCGATGATGCTGAGACGTCGATCTTTGACATCGTTGTTTGTGGGAGAAGCGTCGGAGTCGGAAATCATCGCCGGGGAAAGTGATGTGAAGAAGTAAGAGCGTTTTCTGTTTGAGAAATTTGAACTTTGGAGTAGCGGCTAGTGGGATTTCAAAGACAAACAAAAGGTACGTTAAAAGTTTGAAATAATATATAGGCTTAAGTACGTGGTTAGTCCCTGCAAACAGGGCTCGTTTGAATTTTCGTCTCTGAATTTACTAATCCTTCCAAAATTCCTCTGCAATTATTAATCATTTGAGTTTTGATCATAATCTCATTTGATTACTTATGTGGCATATGATTAGTGACGTGGCATAATCTGATTGGGAAAGAACATGGATGACTCGGCGAATTTCACCCAAAATGACCATTTTGCGCTTATTGAATTTAGACAAAGGTGAAAAGACCATTCTACCCCTTATTCTTCTTCTTCCCTCTCCAACCCAGATTTCTCTTCATCAACATT
>Ga0315914_1004977_pt1 | contig 19605 bp, 15 predicted proteins | sample MpolenodulesMG_FD_203920 | JGI IMG/M metagenome (GOLD analysis project Ga0315914, IMG submission 203920) | Medicago polymorpha root nodule microbial communities from Los Angeles, California, United States - elongated nodules | ecosystem: Host-associated > Plants > Roots > Nodule | place: USA... | reverse complement strand
AAGGTATATCTTTAGTTGAGATTTTGAAGACCTTTGTTGAATGCATAAAATTCAGCCGATACTTGTGTTGAGTTGCCTTGTATGATTGTTCGTTGGCAGTAACCATGAAATTTTCAAAGGCATAAGTTGAGCCTTCTTCTATCTCAAACTTAAACTTTGGTATCAAATGTTTCCGGATTGAAGCTTGAATGTTGTCGTCCTGTCAAAAGACATAAACAACAAACAATCTTAATATATATAAATGTTAAACAGTGCTGATTAACCCTAATCCCACCACTATTTAACCTAATCCCGCCTTTTTTGAGAGGTTTAAAAAATCTTTATGAAAAAAGGCTCTGCATAATCATAAAACCGAATCAGTATGTATAAATTAAAAGAATTGACAGGAATAGTAATTGAATTATAGCAGATTGTTATAAAAAGTCACTCTTTATTGCGCTCTTAAAAATTGTTTTTCTCGTTACCTTGGCATCCACCAAAACCATATGAATGCTTCCTTCCTCTGAGATGTTGGTACGGTCTGGAATTGACCATAAATGAATTACTCTGGTTGTCAGGTTAAACTCAGTCTTTTCACACACAATGTCAGAGATTGCAGTAACTTGCATCATTGCCATCCTACAATTGAAGTGATACACATTAGTAACATTGCATACACTAAATAATCTGAAACATAAATGTAAGTATATTATTTTTGTAAAATACTACAACATACTTTGCCTGATGTTTGTTTCTGATAGAGAGGATAGAGAGGGGAGAATTTATTGTGAATAAGAATTTGAGGAAAGTGTCTATTTATAAGAAGGGAAGAGAATTAGAAAGTTACTGGTTTCTCACGAGGAACGACCAATGACTTGTAGCGGTGGCTATTTTCAAGGAATTATCAAACCCCACTACACATTAGTCATGGTTGGAGTGGCTATTTTCAAGGATTCTTAAGCAACAACATTTGTACGTGTTCTTGTTCAGGATTTATCAATTTAAGGATTTATCAATTTTCAATGATTTATCAAAGCCCACTACACATCATTCATGGTTGGAGTGGTTATTTTCAAGGACTTTCAAGCAACAATTTGCACGTGTGTTCAAGCTGAAGAAAAACTACTAAGCATGATTCAAGGAAATAATAATAATAATAGGGAAAATTTCCCTATTTTTAAGGGCTTAATCACCGTAAATAATAATAATAATAATAATAATAATAGTAATAATAGGAAATAAATACAAACTCAAAAGATTTTTATATGAGGCAGAAAATATATGAGCGTATTCTTTCAATAAGAAGGAAATTTGTATTTATATTGGGAAAAAATCATTGTATTCCAAACAGATTCAATATATATACAATATAATCACAATTTCAACACAAAAATCTCATCCTATATCAGAAAACATGGAAAATCTAAATATAAAAATTCAAGGATCGGTAAACAATAGGAAAATCATAAAATCCCCAATTTTTTTAAAAAATCAAGGTTTGACAAACAATAGAAAAAATCATCGAATCCATAGAACTCATAGAATCCTAAATATGAAAATTAGATTAGTGACCTTCAATTCTGGAAACAGAGGAAAAGGGATTCGCTTGGGTTTTAGAAAGGGCGTTTAGTAATGGATATATGAAGTAGTGGAAGCAAATTAAATCACCAAAATAGTTACTGGTTAAATGGCTAAAATGGTTGGGTGGAACCAATAAGTTGTGGGTTCAAATCCCTGCAGAGCCTTTTTTCATAAAGATTTTTTAAACCTCTCAAAAAAGGAGGGATTAGGTTAAACAGTGGCGGGCTTAGGGTTAATCAGCACTGTTTAACATTTATATATATTAGGATTAAGATAAGATAACATTGGCAAATAAAGGTGTGCCACCCTTTTTAAAAATCAAATGCGACCTCACTTCTAAACCCACCACCCACCATCAACTTCTCTCCACCTCTCTCCGCCGCCGTCCTCCTCTCCATCGTCGACCACGGTTATGCCATAAGTCGCCGCCGTCAATTCTTCCTCTTGCCTTCACAATATTTTTTTTTCAAATTTGATGAATTTGATTTGGAATGAATTTTAGGATTCATTGAAGGTTGTTATTGTAGAGATCAGTAGACTAATAATAACAACAAATATTCTTTCACTTATCTCTTGAGAAGTATGTTGATTTGGAACCCCCCAGGCACCTGCAGCGGCCATAACAGACACAAAACAGCAGCAGAAAACAGGTATCAGACCAGAAAAAAATAGCAAAAATAGTTGTTGCACTATCATGACAGCAGCGCCAGTGCCCCCTATGCATTCATTCCATTCAAATATGCTGGCCCCCTATTGCCTACATTAGTAACAACTTAAAAATTAGCATCGCGATACTTGTTAAATGTATGAATAGTTCCTTATGAATTTTATTTTGAAATTACCATTAGCATGGTTGTGTAATTGACTTGATCCTCATGTGCTTGTGGGGGCTCATAAGTTTGAGGCGCAGAACAAGATACTCCATCAACCTAGAATGATCACGTAAAATTATTAAGCTAAGATACATGTAAAATCATGGCAATAGCAGAAAATATAAACAAGCAATAGCAGCTTTGTCAAGGCATATGATCAATAGCATAATAATACTATAACTAATATTAGTGCTTCAATTTAAGTAATCTCTATTGAACATATAAACATGTAGTAGCAGAAAATAGGTGAACAATCACCAAAACAAGTAAAATTAAAACAAGTACTCTAAATACCAACTCATATACCTGTGAACTTTTTTCTTTAGGTGGAGCGCGGCTAGATGTAGCATGACTATGCTGTTTTTCCAGACAACTTTTGTGTCGCTTAATTCGCTTTAAACCGGGTCGTACCCTGAACCCCTTTGCTTGCATAACATCTGAACTCACAATTTCTGGACGAGCACCACTATCACTGTTATTGTCCATAGCTTGTGCGCGAAGTTCCATTATTTTCTTGAACATGTCATCTACACCATTATCAAGAAACTTGAGCCATTCTTTCTTGGGTGATGCTTCAGTTGCCGCTTTAATGAACTTAGAGACAACTTGTCTGAACATTCGATTTCTAGACAAGTTAGGATCTCCTTCAACCTCCTTGCCCCTAAAATCTTGCACAATGCCATAACGAGCTTCTCTTGTCCACCTTTTTAAAATATAGTTCTCAGGAATTACCTTAACATCATTCAATTCAAACACTTTTAAAGCATGTGAACAAAGTATGCCAAAAGTATCAAACTTCCTACAACTACAAGTGATGGAATTTGAAACACGATTAAATGAAACTCCCCAAGATCCTTCATGTTTTGGAGTGATGTAGTTTCCTACAACTACATGTGAACATGTCTTGCAGTGATGTAGTTTCTTACATCCACCTCTGTAAATCCAACATTAGCTTTATGCCCTGCTTGTGTGCTCAAAAGTTGAAATGTTGACTTCTGCCTTAATCCAGAATCATTAGCCAAATCAATCTCATATGCTTTCACTTCATTTATCTTTCTATGTGACCGAAGCATGTGTGTTGTCTCTGAATTTTGTAGATCATGGTTATGTTCTTCTTCAAAGTCATGGATGACCAACTTTCCATTCTTACAAGAAAGTGTAATTCTTACAGGGCAATTTGTTCTAATATCGGCTCTCGTATATTTTCCTTCATATGCATATCTTTTCCCTTCCTCTTTAGCCCTTCCTTACAACAAACCAATCGACATGACGATACACTACCGTCTCCTTTTCTGTTTGCGAAACGTACTCTAACTCCGAAGCCCACGCGGAAACTATAAGCAAGCCAAAATTTACTAACCTCTTCCATAAAATCAAATCTCATTCCAATCTTTGGTTTCCAATCAACATCAGAAGATGCCATATTTGATCAAACTATCCAAGGAACCTAAAAAGTAAATAAAGAACATAAGGCATAAAAAACAATTCATAAAAAACATTAAGAAAGAAAATATTAAAACAGAATGAATGATAAGAACAAAAAAATTCAAGGATCAACCAATCCCCCTTGCCTATTTCAAAACAACAACAACGTGAGTCAAGCTTTTAAAAAAAAGAAACAGAGTATATGTAGACATTGCAATGGGTTCTATACATCCTTAAATAAAACCCTAAATTTCCTAAAATCAAATCCTAATAAATTGAAACTAGTTCAAAAACGATTGTTTTATCTTCTTGATCAAGTGTTGTTATTTTCTATTTTCATATAAATTTTGATTTTTTATTATGGGTTAATCTCATTTCTATGAACATTCCAATCATTCTAAAGAAAAAGATAAAAGAAAGAAAAACCTTATGCTTACACATTCATGGCAGGTTGACGGCGGCGACGGTGACCGACGGTGGACGGAAAACTGATAATGATGATGATGATGGTGAGTGAGTTTGTTTTGAAGTGGAAGGAGAAAGCAAAAGGGTTGGCGCGCGCGTTTTCTATTTCACTGGTCCTCTCACTCACGTGTTCTCTTATTCTCCTTTAATTGAAATTTTTTTTAAAAAAAAGGGTGTGCCACGTGGCACACCCTAATTGGGTAATGTTATATAACATGGCCAATGTTACACAAGTGGAACCCGCAAGTAGTAGCATCACGTGGTGCACAACTAAAAGGATTGGTTTGATAAAAATTGACTTGGTCATCACTCTCCCTTCTTAGAAGTAATACAATTAATTTCTAAAATTTCTTTTAATCAAATACTTAAAGTGACCAATAACTCATCATATAAAATCATCCAATGACTAATACAAAATAAATCTTTATATAATATATATATATATATATATATATAAAATATTAGGATGTTACAACGTTACCTCAAAACATTCCATATCCAAACACACTCTAAGGCTTTGTTGAAGAATTTGGAGGGGAGGGTTTCGTGGAGTGGAAAATATATAGAAAAATGAAAAAATCTTTTACATTTTTTGAAAGAGCAATTTTTTAGAAAAAGATAAACTAATTCTTATGATTAATTTATTTTTAGTTTTAAGAAAATTATAACAACATAGATTGAATTATCATGTGAGCTTAACTCAGTTGGTAGGGATAATGCATAATATATGCAAGTTCTGGGGTTTAAATCCCGGACACCAAAAATAAAATAAAATAAAATAAAAACAACATAGATTGAATTTGAAAACTTATATAAATCCTCCTCCAATACAATTTTTGAGTTTCCCAAAAGATGAGGGTTTTGTATTATGAGTAAAAATTAACCACGAAAGTCATCTCCTTCTAATGTCTTCTATTTCTTCCACTTGCTCCTTTCTTTTTTTCAAAACCCTCCCCTCCAAACTCTAAAAAAAACCTAAGAAAATGCCCTTTTTTTTTCCAATAATATTTACCTTGCAATAAATGCATCGTTGATAAATACATAAAATTCCTAACTTGTAATTCTTTTTTTTAAAATTATTATGTTATTGGTACAAAATATTCACACCTTTTAATGGTAATTAATATATGTTGGAGAACTTGTAGAGCACACAAAATAGGATCTTCCTCCCAATTGTTCAGGAAAAAGCCAATTTTGTAACCATGTATTCGATCAAAATAAGAATTACCAACTAATCAAAATTTGTTTAATAACCTATAAACAGCCGCACATTGTGTACAAAGTATTACATAACCAAGCCACATTATGCATGCATGTGAATCAAGCACAAAACTAAAGCAAACTCGGCATTCTCATCAAATATTAATTTATTCATGGGTCCTGCTAACCGGTGCCCTCGAGCACTGGTTAAGCATACCATAAAAGGTAATTATTACTATAAAATGAAACTATTTTTGACTTTATTATAAATTAATTACACAATTTCAATGCATTAACTACTATATAATTTCCTTTTTCATATCCTTAACCAGTGCCCCGGGGGGCTCCGGATAGCATTTCCCTTTATTTATATATAGCCATAGCCCCACTTAATGCATTAAAAACTAAGCTTGAGAATGTTCTTTGTGAAGCTACATTAGGACACTTGTTTTTCTTGCAATAACAAGTAATTAGGCTCCAACTTTCTGAATTATTAAGTTAAACCATTTTTTACCTACTAGATAAGATTTTAATCCTATTTAATTAATTATCACTTTGCAATTGAATTCATAGTTTGTATCTGTGTCATTCTTCATAGGGGTGGCAAACCAGGCTTGATCCGTCGGACCGGCCTGTTTGGCTCGCTATTTTTGACGGGCTAAGTCGAAGTTTTGGACTCGCTTTTTATAGTTGACTTGGCTCGGCTCGTCTCGTTGAAAAGCGGGGCGGGGTGGCCCGCTTAACTCGTTGAAAACAATTATATTACGACGAGAAAAGAAGGAGGAGGAGGAGGTGCACCATATATTCATAACTTAGATGATGATTGACTTGGAGTTGATTGACTTAATAAAAGAATTATGTTGTTACTGCGATTATTTTGAGACTTGTTTTATGCTTTTGGATTAATCTTGGTTGTTTAGTTTATTTTGAGACTTATTTTATACTTTTGAATTTATTTTGGTTGTTGGATTTATTTTGGAACTTATTTTATGTTTTTCGATTTATCTAGGTTGTTGAGTTTATTTATTTTGAGACTTATTTTATCCTTTTGGATTTAATTTGGTTGTTGGATTTATTTTATGATTTGTTTTATGTTGCATATTTGCCTTATTTTGCTATTAATTATAATGTTGAATTCGATAATTTGTTAATTATCTTGTTTTTCACAAATTTATTTGCCACCTATTTTTTATATTTTTTTATTATAAAAGTAACATAGTTTTTTTTGTAACAACTAACAATTAAGTTGTAAAAACAAATCAAAAAAAGTTTTTTGTTTCGCGGGCCGGCCCGCCAACTCGCAAATCCGCCACTAAACGGGGCGGGGTGAGATTTTGGACTCGATCACTAATTTTGACTCGGCTCGTCTCGTCTCGTTTTTAGCGGGCTTAGACTGGACGGGCATAAACGGAGCGGGTCGGTCCGCTTTGCCATCCCTAATTTTTCATTATCACTTTCAGTTCATTCCACACGTTTTCAACCTTCACACTCCACCTACAAAATATCACGTATCACTACTAAAAAAATAAAAATTAGTGAGGGATATTTAGTGAGGGAAAACGTGAAATCCCTCTCTAATTCCGTCACTAAATTTTGCAACCAAGAAATTTGTGAGGAATTTAATTTTTTCCGTCACTACTTTCCCTCGCTAATTTTGCTTTTTCTAGTAGTGTATAAATATATGCACATATAGCTTAATTCTTATAAGTCAAAACCAAATCCAAGTCAACAAAAGCATCATCTATGCACACATTTGTTTTATGCAACATAAACTCTTAATATTTTTTAAACTCTTCAATTATTCTACAATTGAAATTATGGCAATCATTGGAAAAACATTGTTTATGCTCTTTTTCTTATCTTCAATTTTCTCAATAGCCTCATCAAGAAAAGGACCTTCCTCAAGCAACATAGATTGGTGGTGCAATTTAACACCACATCCTAAGCCATGCAAACACTACACAACACAAATGAACAATCATTTCAAAATCAAACATAGAGTTGAATTCAGGGAAATGCTTGTTAAATTAGCCTTAAACCAAGCTCTTACCATGCAAAAAGAAGCACAAGAAAATTCCCAACAACAACAAAACTCATCTGTGCATAAAACGGTTCATGGTGATTGTTTCAAGTTATTCGAAAACACAACTTTTCATCTCAACTGTACACTTGAAGGCTTAAACAATGCAAGCAAAAATTGTTCACCGAATGATGTACAAACATGGCTCACAACTTCTCTCACAAATATTGAAACATGTAAAAGTGGAGCTTTAGAACTCAATGCTCAAGATTTCAATTTCATTATGCAAACCAATGTCATTGAGATGATAAGGAACATCTTAGCCATCAATATGCATTTCCTAAAACATAACAAAGGTAATAACAATTTTGTATTCTCCAAATTTTTAGTTAATGATAAATTGATAATATTGATGTCATCATACTTAATTGCTTATTGTACTTATTATAAAAAGGGTTTTCCTAGAAGTCACCCATGAAGGTGTCATTTATATAAATATGTATAGTTATATGGTCATACTAATCTAAATGTCTGGTTCTGTCACTTGCAGAAACAGAAGAAGGGTCATTTCCAAATTGGTTTTCTATGCATGAAAAGGAAGCTTTTGCAGTTTAAGTCTCCAGTAAAGTACAATATTGTGGTGGCAAAAGATGGTTCTGGACAGTACAAGACTGTGCAAGCTGCTCTAAATGTTGCTGCTAAGAGAAAATATAAGACAAGGTTTGTGATACATGTGAAGAAAGGTGTTTATAAAGAGAACATTGAGGTTGCTGTTCACAATGATAACATTATGTTGGTTGGTGATGGGATGCAAAATACCATAATAACAAGTTCTAGAAGTGTTCAAGGTGGTTTTACCACTTATAGCTCTGCAACAGCAGGTGAATTATATTTCATTTCCTGTTTTATGTTCTTGTTATAAGAGAAAAACAATATTCACTGCTAGAAAAAGTTTAACTAACAACGAGTTGGTGACTAGTAGGCGGTGATGGAATAGTGTTTTTAGATCTCCAAATTTTCCTCACTGATTTAGTTTTTTTTAGATGTCTTTGTGTACAAGTAAATTTCATGCAACATAAAAGATGTGAGAGAGAAAAAAATTGAGTGAAAATCTACAATCATTAAGTGATTTTTTGAAACTTAATTTTAAAGCCCTAAAATCCAATACTAAATCAGTGTTTAAAATTAGTTGTCACGGAAATGTGCTCTTTATATCAGAGGTATATATGATATTCATAGTGGTCTAATGGCTTTCTTGCACGGACACTTTAGAGTTTAGATTGTTATTTATAGTTTCTAATTTTTACATATTTCTCTTGAATCTTTTAAATTCAGGCATTGATGGACTTCATTTCATTGCACGCGACATAACCTTCCAAAATTCTGCTGGTCCTCATAAAGGTCAAGCTGTGGCGCTCCGATCAGCCTCAGATCTCTCTGTCTTCTACCGGTGTGCTATATCGGGCTACCAAGACACCCTCATGGCTCACGCGCAACGTCAATTTTACAGACAATGCTTCATCTATGGCACCGTAGACTTCATCTTTGGCAACGCCGCAGTCGTATTCCAAAATTGTAAAATTTTCCCAAGAAAGCCTTTAGATGGCCAAGCAAACATGATCACGGCCCAAGGTCGAGGTGACCCATTCCAAAACACTGGAATTTCATTCCACAATTGTCAAATTAGGGCTGCATCAGATCTAAAGCCTGTTGTTGACAAGTACAAAACCTTCTTGGGCAGGCCTTGGCAACAATATTCAAGAGTTATGGTGATGAAAACTTTTATGGACACTTTAGTGAGCCCCATAGGTTGGTCTCCATGGGGTGACACTGATTTTGCTCAAGATACATTGTATTATGGCGAGTATGAGAATTATGGACCTGGCTCATCAACAACAAATAGAGTAATATGGCCTGGTTATTATGTGATAACAAACCCTAATGAAGCATCAAAGTTTACGGTTGCTGGACTCCTTGCTGGACCAACATGGTTGGCTACAACTATTGTGCCATTTACATCTGGTCTTGGATCTTTTATGTTGTGCTATAGCTATTTCTTCATTGCCTCAATTATTGTACTTAATTCTTTGTAATTAAATTCATTGTAATTCTTGTAAGAGCATACTCATTCTTTTGTACACTGCGAGAGATATTCTTTTTCATTTTCATATACTCATAAAAAATACAGAAATGCTAAATGTCGCGAGAATTATCATCCCGACAAAATCACGAATTACTATTACAGCTAGCATTATACTATTCCTTTTTCTAAAGGAGAACCATAGGCACCGATGCAACAAAACATCACTGGTCCAAATGACTCACAAGCCTTTTTGCAGGCTACAGTCTCTTTTCCATCCATGATCGTAACCTTCAGCCCTAAAGGACACATGCCGAGGGAATCCCCGACGCAACCGGTACTTGTGCAGCTATCGCCGGAGCCTCCGTGTGGAACCATCAACATAGGCACATTGTAAACGTCAAACAAACTCATGTCGAAGAAATCGAGTCCACCGACGTCGACGAGAATGAACTCCACCAAGGTAGCTGGTGGAGCGGTCTGTTGTTGGGGCATTCAACATCAACCATCATCACAGTAGGCTTTCAAGTGCTAGCCAGGACATATCCATATCAGGTTCACATATGTTAGAGAGTTGTGTTGCGCACAGAGCATGTTTGGTGAAAACAAACCAATAAATTACACATTCGTGAAAGTTTCTTTTGCTATGTATAGCATAGCTCTAAAAAATATTATTCATATTGATATAAACATTAACGTTGTACAATCATACCTTGAGTTTGAGGAAAGCTATTAAGAATAAGGCAAATATTATACGAACAAACAAAAAGGTTGTCCACACCGTCTGTTTCTACGGTTTGCCATACAAATCTATTTTTTTAATCATTTTTAATTACGTTGGTTTGCGTGCCAGGCTTAATTGTGTCACACGAGAGCTACGGTGTGAAAAAGGTTGTAGGTTTTTGTTTGTCAATATAACACTCCTCTAAGAATAATGATAGTTAGTAGTGTAACTAGAGCAAAATCGGCCGGGCCTACTGAGCCGGGCCGAGAAAGCCCGAAAAATGAAGGGTTTGGACAACCAAATTTTAACCCGATTAGTACGAAGGCTTTTTAGCCCAAGCCCGTATAAGCCCGATCCCGTATAAGCCTGAGCCCGGCCGGGTTCTGGGTAGCCCGAAAGCCCGATTAGTTTTATTAATAACTAATCAGTTTTTTTTTTCTTTACCCACTCCACTGTTTTGTTTTGTTTAAGTATTCATAACCTTTATTTTTATGCAAATCTATTATGTATTCGGTAGTACTATTCTATTTAATTTCAATTGCTCTGCTATAGTTTTATCATTCTATTTCAAATTAAAATCCTTTATTGTCAAGTGTAATTGATGTTGCGATGTTATTACTCAATTCCATTTGACTCCCTTGTTGATGCGCCTCTATTTCCAATTCAATTCCACCACTTTGTTGTTACTGTGCATGTTCAATTGTTTGGGAATTATCATTATTATTATGTCGTGGTTGAACTGTTCTTTCTTATCCATTTAAAGTTTCCAACTTATCACAGGTTCAGTCCCTTTTGTTTGATTTTTTATATGAATTCTACGGGTCGTAAAGTCATAATTTTAAGAATTCTACGTGGAGTTGTCTGGAAAAAAAACAATATGTGGTGTGAATAATTTTAAGTCCTTTTTATTTTTAAAATTAATTTTTTTTATTAATTGGGTAGGCCCGAAAGCCCGTGGCCCGCAAAGGGCCGGGCTTGGACAACTATATTTGTGCCCGTTTATCATCCAGGCCTTTTTGGTCCGACCCGAAAAAGCCCGAGCCCGACATGGGGTAGCCCGTCACGGGCCGGGTAGCCCGTTTTGACACCTCTAAGTGTAACTATGATTTTCCCTCAAAAATAAAAAAGTAGTGTAACTATGATTTAATGTATTATAAATAAGTAGATATTGGGATGCAAAACAGGTGCCGTTTAATTTGGGAAAGGAGACTTTTTCCCCACCATGGGAATGTCCCTTTACCCAGGACACCTGTCGGTTTTGAACTGGCAACAAAAAACAAAAAAAAACTCAGTTTATTATTTTAATGTTTTTTCAAGCTTACTATTGCACCTCCCCATTTCTTCAGTACAACACAAAGTACTTGTCACACACTAGTGATTGATTAAAACATCAAATTATGTTCTTCTTCTCGTGTACCGCAAAGAACTCACAACATAAGAAAACCCAGAAAAAAGCTTAACATCAATTGTTCTTCTTCTCGCTTACCCGACTCAGTTTCGAACAAAGAACATCAAGTCTTCTTCTCTGGTTCAACAACTTGTTAATTTCTGCAAAGGTAGTTTTAGAATTAGGTTAAAGTGTTGTTGAATCAAGCATAAACAATTAGATCTGACACAGATTTCGTTCCCAGAAAGGTAAGATTTACATTGATTTCTTATCTTGCAACATTTCTGAAACAGAAATGTAGATGCAGAAATGTTGTAGGTTTTTTTTATTTTTTTTAACAAATAAATTATGTTGATTCTGAAATGTTATAATGTGAAATTGACATTTGAAAGTTACAAATTTTAGATTGGAATTAGTTCACTATTATTGTACTTTGTTTTGATGAAAATTAATTTGGTCAAGTAGTACAATCTCCAAACATAATGGTTCTAGATAAAATTTTGGCTATTTTTCATGAAGAGCCAGAAACCGAATTCGCTAGAGGTGACCCAGAAGAGGTGAACATTATTTTTTTTGTTTAACTTAAAAGTTTAGTGCAGTATTATAAATTTTCTGTTCGATTATTTATTTGATTGAGGGTGTATGTGGATTATTAATTTATCTTGAAAAGAAGTACTAAAGTTAAGTATTTTTTTTATTTTTGTTTTTTAAATTGAGTTTAGCTTATCTTGAAAAGAAGTACTAAATTTAAGCGGTTTTTTGAGAGAGAGAGAGAAGGTAATTTTGTGATTAAACTATTCAATCCATCAAATAGTGTTCTGCTCTCCATCTCTCTCGAAATGGAATTTTCAAATTCTTGAGAGGATCCAAATTAATTCAATGGATGTAAATAATGTTATAAATTTGATGTTAAAATTTGACTTAAAGGGCTTGGACAGCAGTTATGGTACAGAGGAAGAAAATACTTAATGCGACGAAGATGCAGATGAATCCAACAATGAAGGATTTTCTTGCAATTACGATGATGCAACTGTTGTGGATAGTGTGAGTGATATAGACAAATTAAACTTAAAGGAAATGAGTTGTGAAGAAATAATGAGGTACCATTTTCTTGATCGGGAAATAGCATTTACGTTTTATAACTGGTATGCATGTTTGCACGGATTTGCTGATAGGAAAAGTCGGGTTGTTAGGAACACTAATGGCCAAATAGTTCAACAAACCTTTCTTTGCAATAGGGAAGGTCTTAGGGATATCAAATATGCTAGTATGAAAAGAGATCATAGACCTAATAGTAGGTGTGGTTGTTCAGCCAAAATCCAAGTCCATATTGATTTTAATAGTCATCATTGGTACATTAAATTGTTTGATGATGTCCACAATCATTCATTTTTGGATGATAAGTATGAGCGTATGTGTCGCGTCATTTTTCGGAGATCAAGATTATTTAATTAGCGTTTGACTCACTAATTTATTTCACAACTGAACTTTTTAAATTTTTAAGAGAAGGGGAAAAAAGTTCAAATTACTCATGTTTTGAAAAGATTTAGGGTTCGGGGGTTAGTTACATAAAGGGAAGGTATTAGCAGTGAAACTCGATCTGGATACTTATGTTGATGGTGACGGCTGATTCACAGTTTTGTGTGATTGTAGCTTTAGGGACGGTTTGTAGTGGGGTTTGGGTTTAATTTTGTGTTGTGAAGGTGTTGATGAGTATGGTTTGTATTCGGATGTTTGTGTATGGTTCGAAGAAAGAAAAAAATTGTTGTGTGTGTATTGGTCGTTTGTTACTGTTTGGTTATTGGTGTCGATTTGGATTTTGATTGGGTTTATGGCAGATTGATGACTATGTTGTTGAAAACGGGTTCGGATTTTTGAGGGTTTGTGGGAGTTTACGTGACTTTTGTGGTTCGATGATGATAAGTTGTTTGGGTCTGATGTTGTGTGATTTTTATCTCTGTTGTGATGAGGGTGATTTGAAATTGGTTTTGTGAAAGGAGTTGGTATGTTGTGCGTGAACAAATGGCCGCTAGTTTTTTGCAGGTTCTTTGATTAATGAAATTGTGCGTTTTGAATTGCAGAATTGTTTGTTTCTGGCTCGTTCTATGAATTTGTGGCCGTCTTTTTCTTGTGTTCTTCTAGTGTTATTTATAGTGAAGGGATGACTATTAGGGTTTGTTTAAGAAGCCACAAAAATTATGCTTTGGATTGGGATGGATTTGAAAAAAGCGTGTAGTTCTGTTCTGCATTTGGGAATGAGGCGCGTGACAGACTGTAATTTGTTGGATTGGGACCTTTTTTGACTTATCTTGATATTTTGGACAGATATTTTGTAGGCTGGTTCGGTGCTCATCCCAGGTGTCGGACATTTTTTTGGCATCAATGTTGCACATGCTGCACACTATTTGGTGGGCTAGGAACTCATTGCAGTTTTCAACAGTGACGCCAACATTGCATTCAGCCAAAGTACGTATTCATTCCTTGATTGCAATGTCTGGTAATATCTCTAAGGGGAACTGTCTTCAGTCTGATCTCGCTTTCCTTGATTCTTTTGCGGTTTCCCCTCATTGTCGTAGAGTCAAAGAGATTATTATGGTTTCGTGGAAGGCCCCCACCGCTCCGTAGTTGAAGGTTAACACGGATGGTTCGGTGGTTGGTGGATTTGCGGCGTGTGGAGGGTTGTTTCGTGACCACCTAGGCACGTTCCTTGGTGCTTTTTCTTGCAACGTTGGATTACAGTTTGTTTTCTATGCGGAGGTTCTTGGTATTATTCTTGCTATTGAGTTTGCTGCCCGGAAATGGTGGAGGAACATTTGGATTGAGAGCGACTCCACAAGTGCTCTTATGATTTTTTTCAAACCATCTTTTGGTGTCTATGATGTTACGTAACAGATGGCATAATGCTCGCATTCTTGGGATTCAGGTTATTTCTTCTCACATTTTCCGTGAAGGTAACTGTTGTGCAGACAAATTAGCTAATTTGGGACACTCCATGGTTGGTGAGATATGGCTAGACACCCTTCCTGATGAGGTGAAGGCTTATTTCTTTAGGGACAGATGCGTTTTATTTAACTACAGATTTCCTTAATCTGTTTTTGGTTGTTTTGGTGTTTTTTTTGTTTCTTTTTCTTTGTTTTCCTTTGAGGGTTTTGGTCTAGTCGCCCCTCCTTTTATAATTATTTTCCCCCATTTTTTAATAAAATTTTGTTTAGTTTGGCGGCATAGGATGGAGGTATCTCGGGGTGCCAACCTAGTTGGGATGTCGATGACGCCTCTTGATGTCTGTTCTTTCTCCTTGCTTATCAAAAAAAAAAGACAGATATTTTGGACAAAACAAAAAAAGAAATAATTAAATAAATAGACTAATCAAAATTAAATAAAATTAAATTAAAATTAAAATTAAATGATTTTAAAAAAAGAATAAAAGATGGAAATTTAAACTAAAAATAAAAATAAAAATAAAGAGAGAAGAGGGCCCGACTCGGAACCAAAAAATGAGGTATTTTAAAATACTTCTCTGTCGAATTTTTCACTGAAAAGTCAGAGACTAATCAGGATCAAAGGACATGTGTCAGTGGTATCTTAGGTCAAAAATTGGGGTATGATAGTATGTTACCGGCACATGGGAAGATGACTGATCATGACAAATACCAAATGAAAACAATGCGAAAATCTGGCATTCCTACGTCACGGATATATGGTTATTTTGCTACACAAGCTGGTGGGTATGAAAATTTAGGTTATACAATAAGAGACATGTACAATGAACAAATTAAAATGAGGGGTAGTAAGCATTCTGATGCAGATGCTGCACTTGAATATCTTAAAGGGGTGTGCACTAGGGATGATATGATGTTTTGGAAACATACTTTGAATATGGATGGAAGTCCTAAGCATTTGTTTTTGTGTGATGGAGTAAGTCGTATGGATTATTCTCTGTTTGGCGATGTGTTGGCATTTGATGCTACATATCGAAAAATAAAATACAATACACCCTTAGTTATTTTTTCTGGTGTAAACCATCACAATAAGAGTGTTATATTTGGCAGTGCAATTGTCGGTGATGAGACAGAAGAGAGCTATGTATGGCTCTTGGAAAAAGTTTGTTGAAGCAATGCCTGGCAAATGTCTGGTGTCTGTGATAACCGACGGTGATTTATCAATGCGAAAAGCAACTAAGAAGGTTTTTCCTGATGCTCATCATCGGTTGTGTGTGTGGCATCTTATTCGTAATGCAACTAGCAATGTTAAAAATCTTTAATTTGTAGTTAAGTTTAAGCGTTGTATGTTGGGAGATGTTGATGTTGATGAGTTTGAACGTAAATGGGAAGAGCTTATATGTGAGTTTGGTTTGGAGGGTAATAGTTGGATGTTAGAGATGTATAAAAAGCGAAAAATGTGGGCAACTACGCACATTCGGGGTAAGTCTTTTGCTGGCTTTAGGACGACTTCAAGATGTGAAGGTTTGCACTCATAATTTGGAAAATATGTGAGTGTTCTATCAAATTTGGTTGATTTTTTACACCAGTTTTTCCGTTGGCTTAATCACTTGAGGTACAAAGAAATTCATAATGATTATGAATCTTCGTATGGAGAAACGGTTCTACAAACCCAACACAAATCTTTAGAGAGTTATGCTGCAAAATTGTACACCAAGTCAGTTTTTAGGATGTTTAGGCCTATGTTGGAAAGGGCGTGTTGGTGCAAGGTTGTAGAGAAGGTGAGAAATGGTTCTGTCTTTAACTACACTATTTGTAAATACCCAAGAAATGATGTTATATGGACTGTGTCATATTGCCAAGATAATTTGACATTTGCTTGCTCTTGTATGAGGTTTGAGACACTGGGTATTGCTTGCGAACATGTTTTATATATTTTGATTTATCTTAATATCGTTGTCATGCCTCCTTCTATTGTTATGGAAAGATGGACGAAAAGTGTCAAAGATGTTGTTAACGCTACAAATGCAAGTAGTGGTAGTCAACGTGATCCGGCTTTTGCGACAACATACATTACTTTGATTGAGCAATGTAAAAGGATGGTGAATGTTGCATTTCAATGTGGCAAGCCAGATGAAATTCGTAGTAAGAATGAATTTGTAGAAAGGCAAACAAAAAGGCTGGAGTGCTTTGCTAGGAGTGATGATTGTGAATCTTCGATGTTAGGAACACAAACTGGTGGTAGCATAGGGAACCCTCCACGGGTTAGGCGAAAAGGTGAAGTACCTGCATCCTCATCTCAAACTCCTATTGGTAAGCCTAAAAGGAAGACTCAAAAGTGTGGAATGTGTGGATTTGAGGGACACAATAGAAAGTCTTGTTAGCTTAGAGACGGAGCAATTTTGAATTCACAAATTGTCGAAGACTTTGAAATGACTAACCATGACGAGGATAACTTCAACGAAGATATTGAATATTGCAATATTGATTTGGCACGTCATTTTATTTTGCATTTTAACATAGCTACACTCTATTATATAATAAACTTCTAAATGAATAAGTGACTGATTCTGTTATTATAAAACGTGTAGGATGTTTTTTAATAAAATGCAGGGGAGTTGATTACGGAGCAAATACTGTTATTAAATTGAAAAGGTATTTTAATAAATATACTTTGTGTTGATCGTATTCTACTTCATAGTTCATAGGTAGAAGATTTATTTTTTCTGGTTTCAATTAATTGCAGGTATTCATGGAAGGAGACTGTTAGATTTAAAGTAATATTTGGTTATGGCTTGGTGGAAGCTTCATTTATGGAATATTTTATTTAATATGTATAATTGTGTTGGTCGTATTATGTTTGCTATGTCGTATGACGAATTCAAACCATTTAGTATTTATTTATGTTGTTGTATGTCCTTGATTATGCCCAGGAATAGTGTGTTGAATTTATGGGTGAACTGAATGAATGAAATGGTAGTACTTTTCGAATTAGAGTTGTGTCGTTCTTTTTGTTGTTACAAGGTGATAGTACCATAATTTTTATTGTTATTGACCTCTGAAACAATCAACAACACCCTTGGTGAAAGGTTAAATTGTCGTTTTGAGAGCAGTAACATGAAGGAAAGCCAAAATGTTGCTTCTACACAGTTACATCAGTTACATTTTCTGTTAGTTACTTCTCTCATTTTGTGTTAGTTGCTTCTCTCATTTTCTGCAAAACAGATCAGTTTTTTGAGTGTTTTTAAAAAACAATCGGTTTGAATTTTTTTTTTATATCAGCATCTCACACACTATCACCTACAGTACATTATGATAAAATAATTATGATCAAATAACTAGCAATGACATATTATAATTAACGATAAATCTTGCAAATGTCATCGATACAATTACAAACCATAGTCTATTAATACGATACACACCCTTCGGATACTACAATATATCATCAAATTGGGTTCATAGGTGATAACCAAAATACACAAAATGAAGTTGTAATAAGAACTACTCAGATAAGCAAAACACCAAAAGAATCTGAGTATAACAACATAAATTGCCTAATTGTCCAAAGTCACTACTTGAGGAATAGGTATTTTGAGGTAAGACATGATTTTTGCTTTAACCACCACCCTTATCTGATAGTGTGTTTTTTTTTATATACAAAACATCGTTAAATATTTACAACGCATTCGTTGCAGATTTTATATGCTTATATCTCAAAAATCAAATTTTATATATACTGATATAATATTATTTTTTTTAAGAATGTTTTATGAAAAAGTTTTGATATGCTTAAATTTTAAAAACTAATAATTATTTTATAAATATCAACTTAATATGATGTTTTTCTTTGCCGTTGGATTAATCCAACCGCTTAAAGATGTACTTGAGAGAGCAACACTATAGAAAACATATGAGTGGATAGATACAAATCCTAAATACATGTTCCCACTAGATACAAATCCTAAATACACACGTTCCCACTTATGATTCCATTTTCTACTTAAAACACACGTTCCCAAATCCTGATTCAATATACTCAGTTCTCTAAAACCTCTTATATCATTTACTCCATCTCTCTAATAAGACACCATAGTCTATACCTTCATATCAGTCAATAGCATGGTTGATATTAAAATTGAAAATGAAAACAAACGAAAACGAAACGACGGGGAAAATGGTTCTACGTCGGTAACATCTCCATTGTCAAAAAAGAATGACGTTAAAGAACCTGTGAAGACCTATGTTGGTAATACTTCCTTGGTGGATTTGGGCTCAGAAAGGTACTTGGTTCTTTTCGTTTGCATCTCTTTTATAAGGTTTTATTGTATGAAAAATGGTAGTTGGTACAAATTAAAATTAGTGAAAACCCCCACAATGACTTGCGGCAACCATTTCTTAATGCGTTGGTGATTCTAAACACTCTCATTTGTTTCGGTGCTTCACCTCTATCACATCCACATATCCAGTGAGAAATTTTGAATGAATTTATTTCATATAAAAAGTTGCAATTAGCTATTCATATAGAGCAAAATTACATGAAAACCATAACATTGTAAAATCTGAGCAAAAGATATTTGTTTTTTGTTAATGTGATGCTTTGATGGGTTATTTGCTCACATGATTGCCTCGTAATATAAAATCTTGGGATGACAGTTGTCCATTAAACACAATTGTGCTATGTAAAGCTATAGATAGATGTGCCATTTGATTATTGTACATTGGCTAGTCTTTACATCACAGTTGAAGTTGTACAGAACAAGGATGATGATGAGTGGTGAGGGCTGTAGTCTAGTGTGAGGAAGTCAGCGTACATAATGTGGATTAAAACCGTGAGACAGAGAGTTTTGAGGGCCTTCGTGAATATTCGTGCAATTATGATTAACTCTCTTGTTGTATATATGCATTTCATCAATTTAGTGTACTGTCGTAT
>Ga0315914_1004976_pt1 | contig 19609 bp, 9 predicted proteins | sample MpolenodulesMG_FD_203920 | JGI IMG/M metagenome (GOLD analysis project Ga0315914, IMG submission 203920) | Medicago polymorpha root nodule microbial communities from Los Angeles, California, United States - elongated nodules | ecosystem: Host-associated > Plants > Roots > Nodule | place: USA... | reverse complement strand
TTCCTACCCTCAAAACATTCAAAGCATCAATATACAAGCCTAGATCTAAGAATGAGAAAATACTACCTCTGAATCGGTTTGAACAGAAACGGCGCCGCTGTTGTTGTCGTGTATTCGCGAAGGTTGGTGTCGGAAACTTCGTGGCTGGATTCCGGTCTGTTTCTGTCTTCCAGTCGCGGATTTGTGTGGAGGTGCAGCAGCCGTGACAGCTTATTTCGGTTACCGTGATGTTTTTGTGTTACTGCATGTCTGTTTTTTTTGCAGGTTACGAGTCTCTGTGAAATTGTGCTCGGATGACTTTCGGATCGAAGAAATTTGGCTTATTGAAATTATGTTGTGAATCTGGCTGCCGAAAAGTCCTTTTTTCTGGTTGTGTTTGCAGGTATTTATAGGGAGAGACTCTGGCCTTGGGGTTTGTTGAGAACAGGCACAAAATCTGTGCTTCTGGATTGGGATGAAAGTAAAACGGGTATGCTGTTCCTGGACTGATGCAGATGAGGCTGTGCACTGGATTGGGATGGCCTCAGGCGCGTGACAGGCTGTGTCGTGGATGAGGACGAAAATTTTGGACCGGGATATGGACAAAGTAAAAATAAAAGAAAATGAAGACTAAAACTAAAAACAAAATAAAATGGTGAAATATTTACAAGCTTAATTAAAAAGAGAAAGTAAAGATTTTTATAAACCACATTTAATTAAAAAAATTTAAAATAAAAGATGGAATTAAAATAACAGAAAAAATAAATAAAGAGAGAAGAGGGCCCGACTCGGAACAAAATGAGGTATTTTAAAATACCTCTCTGCCGAGATTTCGTTGAAAACGTCAGAGATTGTCAGATTAAACCGCATACGAACGTAGGGCCCACCGACACGTGTCAGCGACAGTTTGGGTCAAAAATTGGGGTATGACAGGTATCATCTTCAAAAGCAGTCAATCGCGCCAATCGCTCGTGTGTCTTCACGATTAGGGTTTGTAAGTTTTCGATTCTTCATCTCTTTTGGCATGCACGCATGTATCCGGTCTTCTAATTGCTTTATTTTTAGCTATTTATCATTTTCTTAGTTGGACTGTGTTGATTCTATGTGTACGTAAATTCAGTTTACATAGTTTATGTAAACTCAATTTACTTAGTTTAAGTAAACTCAGTTTACTTGAGTTAAGTAAACTAAGTTTACGTGTTCACCCACATTGTAAAACTGAGTTTACTTAGTTTATGTAAACTGAACTCAGTTTACATGAGTTTACATAAGGTAAATAAACTATCGTAAATTTATTTTGTGCAGCTAACGTAAATTCAGTTTACACAGTTAATGTAAACCGAGTTTACTTAGTTCAAGTAAATTGAGTTTACGTGTACATGTATAACTTGAATTACTCTACGTAATCTTAAATTACGTTATTCCTTTTTAGAATATGTACTTAAACTAAATTCACTTGTGACCTATGTAAACATAAATTACGCTACCCTGTCCACGTAAACTTAAATCACGTTATACCATGGAACAAACAAAACGACATCGACAAACACCCATGTGAAATTAACAACATCGAATAAATCATAGAGCAAACGATAAATAGAAACTCGAAGAAATTTATGAAATTCACTTACTTGTATGAATAGAGTACGGATCAATGGAAAAAATGTTGATTCAATTGGCGATTTTAGTAGGTATTGATTGCATATCCATGGTGGTCTGTGGGTGAAAAAGGATAAAGGTTAAAAGTGATAATGAAAAAAAAGTCTTAAAAAATTTACATGGAGAAGGCAATTTAGGTATTATCGTATTAAAAAAAAAAGGGTGTAGCTAGAACTATATGGGATGAGACTAGAAAAAATCTCTAAAATTGAGTAATGTTGGGGAGACATATAATTTACTACATTCATATCAAGTTTAATTATAGCCAAGCAAATGTGGTTGCTGGTAAGTTAGCTAGAGATGCAAAAAATTTAACCAGTCCTCATACTTTTATTGATGTACCGCCATGTATAATTGACCTGGTATCTAATGAAAATATGAAATGCTATCAATTTTGTCTCTTAAAAAAAAAAACCAAAGAGAAAAACTCACTACTTCCCTATAAATAGCATTGAAAGTTGTTTCTGAGCTTAGACACATTTACTCAACGAATCTGATACTCTCAGATAATTTGCGCACACATAGATGATGATGTAATTGCCCTAAATACAATGGATCAGGACTGCCTAGAGTAATCCATTTTTGATTTGAGGCTAACTAGATGTAATATGTTCACATGTATTCATTGAAGACGATCATATTAGGGTTTGAAGGAACCCAAAACCTTAATTCAACACTATAAAGGCTAACCATAACTTTCATCCAGATACACATTTTTCTACCCTAAAAACCTTAAAATATTCCACAAATTCTTATCTGATCGTCAAAATGTTTAAAAATACACCACCCATTCAATGAGAGGAAGGACATGTTGTTCAAGTCCACTAACCTCATCGTATCAAAGTGAAGAAAATAATACTATTAATTTTGAAATAAAAGAATTAATATTATACTTAAAAACTCATTTGGGTCAGTCAAGTGTTGTTGGTTTGAAATCTTGAAGCGTGCTACTCACAAATTCTCATGTTTAAACCTTGTGATGTCGATTTAGTGGGCTAGATCATACTTAAATGTGACTCTACAAATGAGATAGCGGAGTTGGACACATTGGATTAGTCGTTCACAAATAAAAACTTATTTATTATTTTTTTGAGTAAAAAACTTATTTATTATCAAAACCACTTTTATTTTCCTAAAGAAATATTTGCTAAATCAAATCTTATTGTTTCATTTTTTACGATAAAATCAAATCCTATTGTAAAACGCGTATTTTGACATGATATTCTTTTTTTCTTCTCACAATAAATAGAATAAAACGTAATCTTTCAATTTTACCCAATTTTATTTTCATTCTCTATCTCTCTCATTGAAACCAAATCACATAACAGAACACAACAACAACAACAACAACATTAACAACACACCCTTCACCTTATACAAGTACAATCACACACAAACAAACACAAGTCGCTGACATGTTCTTTTCTTCTTCTCACACACAATTTTATATCTATATTTTTCTCATTGAATTTCTCCAATTAGGTAACACTTCAACTTCTGCTGAATCAGATTTCACCATGTGAAACAAAGTACAAACAACATAAAGGTGAGTTTGTACGTATATCTTTGTCTATCTTGTTGCAAAGTCCCATTCTTTTATATATTTTTTACATTAATTTTTTCAAACTACAAATCATGTTTTGCATGACCTTGCTCTGTTTTTTGTTTCCTCTGTTTTGCTTCAAAAGGAATGAACTTTCATTCACAAATTATAGTTTTTTGTGAAAATTAAGAAAAACCCATTTGAGTATGTGTTTTGTGAAGGGTTTTTTTCATATAAAGATTGAATTTTTCGATTGTGACTTTTGGGTTTTTCTTATTAAGGTTATGCAAACTCTGTTTTGGGTTTTTAACAAAGTGTTCATAAGGTATTGTAATTGAATTTCCATTATATGGTTAAAAAATTGATACTTTTTATTGATTGATCAATTTAATTTTTGGTTTATGTTTTCAGATTGTATAGTTCTGAAGCAATGGTCCCAATTTGCAGTGCTGAATTTTCCAATGATAATCATGAAATTGAGTCAAATTTTTCTGAGTCAAAAATTGAGGCTGATGAAGAAGAATTTTATGAATGTTTTGAGGAAATATCTGATACTGTTTCACATGGAAGTAATCAAATTGAGTCTAATTGTAGCTATCTAGAAGGTGAAAAGGTGAGAGAGTTTTGTTCTGAAAATGTTGATGATCATAGTGGAAATTTTGACCTAGAAAAAGAAGAGGAAAAATCAAAGTTGGTGTTCAAATTTCAATATCAAAATTGGAATTGCAATTTTAGTGAGGAGTTGAAGGGAAATTTGGGTGGAAGTAGTGATTTTGACAAAAGGGGTGGTGTTTCTTCAAGTGTGAACAAGTATGAGTTTATCTCAGGAAAGAGTTTTAGTCAATTCTTGGATGAACCAAAAGCTTCAAATTTTGCTGTCAAAGAGTTTTTCATTCATCCGAATGATAATGTTCCGAATGATAATGTGGCCGATGATTCAGCTGGTTTGTTATCTGAGAATTGTGAAGAGGTTGTTGGTGGTGAAATTGTTGATAGTTTCTCAGAAAAAGTGCACATAGAGGAGGTTACGGAGAAGCTCAAGAATTCGGAAGAAGAGGTTGTCGATGGGAAAATCGTTGATAATGTCTCCGAAAAGTTACACAAAGAGGAGGTTTTAGAGAAGCTCAAGAATTCAGAACCATATGCACGAAATTTTCTTTCTGACGATGATTTCATTTGTTCGAGCTCTGATACAGATTCTATAAGTTCTTTGGATGATGGTTTCTTGTCGGACACAGATTTTGGAACAACTACAGATTTCGATACATTGGCGAACAATGAAGAAGAAAATGTAGAAGATTTGGACTTTAAGGATGAGGAAAGCATAGAAAGTTTGGATTTTGGTTATGAGCCGGATGACTTTGGCGAAGAAGATGAAGATATAATGAATGAGCTTGGAAAATTAGAAGAAGAAATCAGACAGGAAGAATCGCTGAAACAAAATTCGAAGAGTTTAACAGCTTTTGATCTGGATGAGTCGAACAGGTTCGACACACTTTGGGAGCATCAGGATTTGATAGAACAGCTGAAGATGGAATTGAAGAAAGTTAAAGCTACTGGTTTACCTACTATCTTTGAGGATTCTGAGTCACCAAGGATTATGGAAGATTTGAAGCCATGGAAAATTGATGAAAAATTTCAGCAAGGTAGCAGTACTACAAATGAGCTTCCAAAATTCTACAGAAGTTACAGAGAAAGAATGAGAAAATTTGATATCTTGAATTATCAAAAGATGTATGCTTTAGGTAAGTGTTTTTTCTTTATCCATTGCTTTAAATTTATTTACCTTTCTTCACCAATTTGCATTTTAGTTTTATTTAATGTTTTAAAACTGGAATCGAATAGATGGTTCAACCAGTTGAATCATGAACCGACATTGTCTATGGTTTGATTATTTGAGCAGTTCGACTGCTGTTTTGCCCTGGTTTGAACATTTTAAAGACATTGAACCATGACCTAGAGGTCTCGCCTGGTCAATGTCTAGTTCGGTTCTTAAACCATTGATTTTACTTGTTTGCTTCCTTGTTCATGACAATTTCATTTAACATCCTTGATCATCAAAACCTACCTTATCTAAACCATTAAAAAGCATAGAGATGAGGACCCTACTAAATCTGGTTAGTTGAGCATTCAGAAAGCATGAATTACCCTATTATATGTGACACAAAAGTAAATTTTATGACACACTTTTTCTCTTTCTTTTTACTCTTTTCTATTATTGGTTTTGTTTATGGCATGTTTTATTCACCTTCAAATATTCATTTAATTGATTTCTTATATATTTTGTTATTGCAACAAAGAGTGGTAGGAATGGAGGTTGGACATTAAGGAATTGAACAACCTTTTTATGTCACATGCTTGGCTCTACTCTTTGTACTCATTAATGCCAATCCCCATTACTTGTTAGCTTGCATTTTTCCTAAAGATAGCCATATGAGTCTTTTCTTGTTTGTTAACTCTAATAAGTAGGAACACTACTCTTTTGGTTGCATATATTTATTGATCTTCACATGTTTTCTTTCATTTCAAGACCATTGATATTTTAAAACTCCAATATCTAATTAGTGCTACATCGTTCCCTAAATATTTCATATAACAATATTCCCTTAATTTATAGCCTTAATTTATACCCTTAATTCAAACATGTGTGCACTAACCTTAAACATCAATTAACAAAGTATATATTTGCAAAAAGCTAGCTCACTTTCTCATTGTGATCTAGCACTGATTATAATGCTCCACCCAATTTTTCTATGACCCTTTTATTTTTATGTATGTATATAAACAATTCTTACCATGCAAGACAAGTTTGGAAAGCTATTTTCCTTTCTCTTGGAAAGTTATGTTGAACTTTGAATAATCTATTTGGCCTTTTACATTATGCTTAATTTTTAAGACTCAAATCATAGTCATCATGATATTAATCTTTTTAAGTTTCTTGTATGTTTTTATAGGTCTTATGAAGTCAAAGGACCCACTAAAATCATTTTCAATTCACAAGAAATCTTCATCAACAATCACATGCATTCTTCCACGTGGCATTAATAGTTTCTTTAGACGTAATAGAAACATTGATGCTGACCCAATGAAGAAGTTCATAAGAGAGTTATATAGTGACTTGGAAATGGTTTATGTGGGACACTTGTGTCTTTCTTGGGAATTTCTTCATTGGGAATATGAAAAGGCTTTGAAGATATGGGAATCTGACCAATATGGATTGAGAAGGTTCAATGAAGTAGCTGGAGAATTTCAACAATTCCAAGTTCTTCTACAAAGATTTATAGAGAATGAACCTTTTCAAGGTCCTAGGGTTGAAAATTATGCTAGGAATCGTTGTGCCATGAAGAAACTTCTTCAAGTTCCTGTTATAAAAGGTGAGAACTTTAGAAGTAATGTGAATATGGTTAGTCTATTCTTGTCATGTTCAATTTAGTCTCTAAAACAAATATTTTTTTTTAAATTATATTTGAATTTGAAAGTTTGCAATTGCATTAGTACATGTGAAACAAGTTTAGAGACTAAATTGACCAGCTTAAAAGGATTAATAGAATACTAGAAGATTTTAAATTTCAAGACTTTATTGAAATATTAATAATTGTATGAACTAAATTGTCGACCATGTCCTATAATTTCAAAAAGAGTAAATACTCAAATTGATTCTTGAAATTATAGGATTTTATCGATTTCGTACCAAAATTACCCCTTGAATTGTAAAATGTTAATCATATCCGTCCCTCCGGTGCATTTTTTACATGCATTTTTTTATATTATTCACTTAGTTTCAAATTCATCTTGGATATTAAAAATTTAATGAGTCTAAGCTCTACAAGTAACTAGACAGGATCGAATTTGATTACAATTTTACAAGGTATCATTTTAAAATATTAATGATGTACAAGACTATATTGTTATAGTTCTATTTCAATGAACAGTTTGAGTATATACTCTTCCAAAAATCAAATAGTGATTCACTATTCAAACTTTTGGTAAGTTGGCTCCACTTTCTTTGAACCATGTGGGGGACCATATAAAGTTCCATACATGAGACAAAATAGTTCCGAATGGCTTTAAAAATTCTTCAATTATTTGTTGCAGAAGACAAAGGCAAGGATAAAAAGAAGTTTAGAAAAAGAGAAGTTGACAATGATGCCATCACAAGTGACATGCTAGTAGAAATATTAGAAGAATCCATTAGAACAATTTGGCGTTTCATAAGAGGTGATAAAGATGCATCAAATTTGACAATTAAATGTCTTAAAGAACAACATGTGGAGCTACAAGACCCTGCTGATTCACAACTTCTAGTAGAGATTCTAACGGATCTTCAAAAGGTAATTCAAGCTTAAAAATGTTTTAACTATTCTCTTAAAATAAGTAAAAAAATTATGCTGTTCTTTATAACCTTTTTGTTTTATTTTGGTCTCTTATTTTTGAAAATGTATAAAACTTTAGTTCTTGTGCCTAACTTCACCAATCTTATGTACATCTAAATTGTATTTTGATGACCAAAGTTTCAATTACATAAATAAACAAATGTTCAAAATAGGGAGAAAAATGAAAAATTCATCGTATTTTGGTGATTAAAAAACATATTTAGGCCACCAAAATATTGTTGTGAGAATTGGTAGCATGACTCTCATTCAAGAAAAAAAACTTGAGTTCAATTTTGGGGTCTCCTATTTGAAAGAAAGTCCAATCCCATATAAAAAAAAAAAAGAGATACCCCATTGTTGACTCGATGATTACTCCCATAATTGACCTAAGCCGTGGAATACCTTATGGCGGTTATTATTTATTAGAGGTTAAAGATTCAAGGTACAACAGTTTTTAGAATAGAAAAAATATATTTAGACCTATTTTGTAATGTCATGTAAATTTTTCATTTTTTTAAAGGTTTTACAAACTAGTGCCTTAATATTGATTAAAGAATCAATGAAATGAAAGCATACTTGATAATATAATAAGTACATTATTTTTTTCATATAAATTTATCATAAAGGTCCACATTAAACTAGTATAGATGTGTTCTTTTTTCTTTATGTAAAACGTTGTTTTTTGGATTTGCAGAAGGAAAAGAGATTGAGAGAGGTTTTAAGGAGTGGAAGTTGCATATTGAAGAAGTTCAAAAAGCACGATGAAGATGAAGCAGATCCAGTTCTCTACTTTTTCTCTCAAGTAGATTTGAAACTTGTTTGTAGAGTGTTGAATATGTCAAGGATAACGACTGATCAACTAGCATGGTGTCGTAGCAAGCTAGACAAGATCAATTTTGTAAACCGTAGGATACATGTAGAACCATCATTCTTACTTTTTCCTAATTAATGATTAGATTAATTGCTAGATTAGTACATATGCTCCTTTATATTTAGGTGGTCATTATTGAAATAGTCAAAATTTTTGGCCTATGTCTAATTAACTAGTTGCTTGGCCTAAGTTGTACAATTAACTAGTGCCATGCAAATATTTTTAGATCAATATAGAGATTTAAATATGATTTTGCTTCTGTCACATGTCTATCGTTTTTGTTTTAATTCTTATGATTTTTTTTTCTTGTTTTTGAAGTGGTCGTTTTAGAAATATTATTTATTTCACTTTAGTCTTCGTTATTTAGTTTTTGTAATATATATTTCTCATTTTAATCCCTATAGTATTTATTTCTTAATGCTAAAATAAATTGATAAAAAAGTGTAGGAGATTCAAAAGCCACGCTGAAAACCAAACCGCAAATAAAATGACCCCTAATGAAAACTAAAGAGCAAACGACCTAACCAGAAGTCCAAAAAGATAACATGCAGACATGCTATTAGCCTAAAGAAGCGAGGAGCATCCGGTAAACATCACTAACGAGGACGCCATTGAAAGAAGGTCCTGAATCCTGATACCACACAACTTTTTCATGGAGTTCTATCGTTAAAGCAATTAACATTCTTAGTTTGGGATTCATTACACGTGTGGGAAGAGGTGACACCTCCATTTGGTATGAAAAATGGCTTTTCCATGGTTGTCTTTGCGAGTAAGTTCCTCATGTTGAACAAGATGACATTAATCTTCATATCAAAGACATTTGTCACAACATGGTGTGGAACTTTGATATCATAACCACGTCCCTTATTCAAGATATGAAGATGGAGATTGAGAGTACATTTCAAAATGATGAATCTGATGACATCTTGGTGTGGGGGGGTCATCTATCTCGGGAACATGTACCACTAAATCAGCCTATTATCGGTTAGCCCTGGTATCAGGGCCTGATCCAAATGTGGTTAAGAGTTGGTCTTGAATTTGGAAATTTGAACTACCTGAAAATGTTCGCCATTTTGTGTGGATTGTTATGCATCAGAATTGCCTACCAATAAAGTTTGGTGCGCTCATCATATATCTTTAGATGCTTCTTGATATATATAGATGTGGTGCTTCATCAAAGACCATTTTTCTGAAAAACAATGGAGCTTTAGCACCAGCTCAAGTTTGATTTTCATAATGATCATATAACAAATGATCTTGAGATCTGGTTCATGAAGCATGCGACCGGCCTATATAACACACCTTCTTATTGGATGATGGCTTATTTGGAAGTCTAGAAATGAGGAAGCTTTCTCTGACATTAATAGCCCCCTCTAATTTATTCTTAGCCAAATTTAATATCTTTATAATTCCACCAAGAAGATTTTTGGTGTTCATTCTCTTGTCCTTACTCCTAGATTGGTTTCTTGGCACCCTCCTCCAGATAATGTGATTAAAGTTAATATTGATGGTAGTTCGATTAGTAACCCTGGTAGATCGGGATTTTGGGGTCTCCTAAGGAATTCTTTGGGTGGTTGGATCATTGGTTTTGATGGAAGTTGTGGTTATACTACTAATATTAATGTGGAACTTCGTGCTATTTCTTATGGGTTACAAATAACTTGGGATCTCGGTTTTAGAGATATCGTTTGTGAGTCAGACTTTCAAACAACTTTGACTTTTATCAAAGGGCGGGGTCCTACCTACTCACTGTTGTGCTCATTTGAATGATAATATTCGTTCTTATATGTTGAGAGATTGGAAATTGGAATGTTGGTTTTGTTCATATCTTGTGTGAAGGGAACTCTTGTGCAGATTGGCTCGCTAAACTTGGCGCCTTATTTACTCATGAACTTAGGATCATCCCCCCACTTGTCTTTCTCCTCTATCGAGATATTGTCTAGCCGATGCTATAGGAACTCAGTCCCAGTTTTCTCTCTCTAGGTTTTCTCTTCCATTTTTTCCATTAAGGGGTGGTTTTGGGTCAAATTTTGATCTGAAATCACCACTTCATCTCTCTCTCTCTCTCTCTCTCATTCGAAATAAATGATTTTCACATAGATTTAAATTTTCTCTCTCTTGATTTCGTCGTCTTGTGCGGTGTTCATTTGATTCCTTTTGAAATATCAACTATTCAATTAATGATTTGAATGTTAACATTGCAGATTCGAAAACATGAATATTTCGATAAGTTTTACGTAGTCATATACTAATGGTAGGTATTTTATCGTTGTATATTATGAGTTAATTCAGAGATCCATCCGTTATATTTGTAGCATGTTTACCGATACACCGTATCAATTTAAATGAATAAATACCATTTCATTTCTATAAAAAATGAAATTATATTTATTGTCTATTGAGTGGATCTTTGACACAACCCGTGACTCACACACCAACCCGTGAGTTAAACAACCAAACAAGGCTTATAGTTTGGACTTGACCCGAAACCCATAAGACAGAACCAAAACAAAAAGCCCAATAAATCTAGGGTTTTAAGAAACGCCACCATATTTATAGCCACAAACACAATACAACACGCCCCTCTTTCATTTTTCTAGGGTTTGTTTCATCACAACAACAACAATCACCATGGTTCAGAGACTCACATACCGTAGGAGGCACAGCTATGCCACCAAATCCAACCAGCACCGTGTTGTTAAGACACCTGGTAATGTTTTCTTTGTCAAATTGTTTTGTTTTTTTCGTTCTGATCTAGTTTACGATGTTTTTGATTTTTCTTAAAAATTGGATTTTTTTGTTGTTGAAGTGTTTTTTGATTAATTTGTGAAAATGGGTTTGTGTTATTTTAGGTGGAAAGTTGGTTTATCAGACAACTAAGAAGAGAGCTAGTGGACCTAAGTGTCCTGTTACTGGAAAGAGGATCCAAGGGGTATGAATCTCTATGATATTATTTTTTTAGATATTAATAATCTGTTATACATAGGATCTGTGATTCATTGTGTTGATTCTAGTTTTTGTTTGTATATGATGTTGTGAAAAAATGTAGATTGGTACATGAGTATTTATGATATGACTTGTGTTATTCACTAATGGTTTGTGTGAATTTGTCTGTGTTATGTAAAATAGGGGAAATATAGAATTAAAAATTGAAAATATTAGGATTGTTGTGTTTTGCAATTATTAATGTTAATTGGACGATGAACTTAATAAAGGAATGTAGTGGGAGTGGGAATCAGCTTTCACCATTTTGTTCAATGTTGGTTTGTTGTAGGATTGTTAAACAAACCTAATATTTTCAATTTTCAAATCTACATTACACCTATTTTACATAGACGCATTCACACAAATTGTTGTGAATAATACAAGTCATTTCATAAATACCTCCGTTACAAAATTTCTTAACGTTGGGTTTTTTTTAGTAGGATTGTCTTGTTTGTTGATTAATGTTAATCCGTGAGTGTGTTCTAAAATCAATTACTTTGTGTTTTTTTGGGTTTACTGAGGGGATGTTGTGAGAGTGACAGTTATAGCTTTTACTGTCTTTGATGCTTTATCTGATTGAAGTTTGTGTTCATCTTCTATTAAAGAAGAGATAGTTTGTTTTCTGCATTAATTCTGTGATGATTCAGTTTATTTGAAGACTTAAATAACTCAATTCACGAATTCAGCTGTGTTTGTGAAGCGAACTAGTGTAGTCCATCTGTTTTTTTAGGTAAAGGAGTTTAGTCCATTGTTATTGAAGATTTGTTAGCCTATGTTGAAACATGATAGATATGATAATCGATTCCCACTATTACCTTTGACATAGAATCATTAATTTCTATAATGACAAAATTTAAATGCAATTCTATTGAGATTGACACTGTTCTTATTGTGTTTCTCACCAAGTTGCAGTAATTTTTAATAAAAAATACCCTTTCAATATTAGTGATGACAGTTTATCTTGTTTAGATACGAACAACTAGAACACTGCCTATCGCGATTTGTCCACTGTATAATTTCAATGACGCAACTCCACAACATTCTGGAAGGAACATATCATGTACTGTGTTACACTACAGAACCTCAAGCCTTTCCTACCTAACTTTTAATTTTCATTCAAAGATTTCATTGCCTTTTCTCCTTGATGGTCATGACCTGCTCTTTATCCTTAGTTTCAAGTTGATCACTGTTTGTTTCCTTCATTTCTACTAAGAATTGTTGATGATCATTGCGTATTCTCTTATCATGATTGTTCTGATCTGGACGTGTCGTGCAGATTCCACACTTGAGACCTACTGAATACAAGAGGTCTAGATTGCCTAGGAACCGCCGCACTGTTAACAGGGCTTATGGAGGTGTTTTATCCGGAGGAGCTGTTAGGGAAAGGTATGTTGCTCATAACATAATTACTGATTTATATTCTAAATTTTGAATATTGTAGTAAATTTTAACGCCATTCAATCTTTGTGCAGGATTATCCGTGCCTTCCTTGTTGAAGAGCAAAAAATAGTTAAGAAAGTTTTGAAGATCCAGAAAACAAAAGAAAAGCAAGCATCCAAGAGTTAAGCTGATTTTATCAATGGATGCAAAAAGTTGAAAATTCCTTTTGTTTAGATTTGTGCTCAAGAGTTTTGACTTTGAATGGTGTTAATTATGAATGTGGAACTTAATTTCAAATTGATTTTATGGAGTTTTATGTTTTTCTTGTACTCTAGATTTTGTTATACATTGAGTATTAGATTCTGTTGTTCCAGTGCACATTTTAAATGGAAAGCCTCTACTGAAATGGTTTCTACTATCTTTTGCTATTTAGTTTGATATGATTGCTTGAAATGCTCATTTGAATGTGCTGTAGCTCTTGAAACTCAACGAATTATCTATTGTTTTCAAATTTCAATGTTTAAAGAACAAAAAGGTTGCATTTCCAAAAAAAAAAAAATTTCCTTATTCATATTGTCTCAAAATTCAACTTGTGTTGCTTGTCTTCCAATCTTGATTTTAAGTTGCTGGTCTTCCAATCTTGATTTTAATTTTGTGTTGTCCATCCGTATTTGTGGAAACTATACATTCAAGGGTTTGGGAACTTCATCAAATTAAATTGTTTGATTGAAAATTGCATGGACATGTTTTGGGAATTTGCCTTGGAAATCTAGAGCAAAGACTTTGCTATTTGAATCCTACATTTAACTTGTTACAATGTATAGATAAGAATTTGTAGGTATAAGCTTACTAAATTTGACAACAAACTCCTTGATTTCATAGGGATGACATTGTATAAAAAAGATTGTCAGTTAATGCACCCTTCAAGATTATCATGAATAATTGAGGGATGTAGTTGTCATCATTGTAGGATCTTCACAAGATGTTTGTAACTTGATCTTGAGAAACAAGAAAGCAATGAATCACCAAAATAGGATGATAATGTGTAATTTCTCACCATTCAAAATAAGAAACATATCTAGATTTTTTATGTTTTCTTCTCATTTTGAATAGTGGGATGTTACACAACTCTTTCATGTGATTAGTCATACATGAGAGGATCCAATTGCCCCTAGATTGTATATTGCATGGAGAGCAATTGAGGTAGGGCATGATGTTTGCCATTGAGATGTCACTTAATTTTTTGTTGAAAGAGAAATCACTATTTGTTTCTTACCTGCCCTACCAAAAATTCCTGCTCTTAGTTGGAGGGTTTTGGTATAATATTTGTAAAGGAGTTAGCTTGAAAGTTATCATATATCTGCACTCAACGAGGTTACATGTCTGGCTTGGTTCCTTGAAGAGTTTTTCCAAAAAGTTGCTAAAAATTAACGAGAGAAATTGGCTCAAAGCATTGATTCTCAAATGGTCGTGAATGAATCTTCTCCTTCTCTTTTCTCTTCTGATTCTCTATCTCTCTTCAATGTAAAAAAACAAAAATGTAATAATCTTACCATCTCTTAAATAAATTAAAAAACAAAAATATAATAGAGAGAGAAAGAGAGTAAGATTAATGTATACTACGTGTTAGAGCCTTAGAGGACATCCTATATGCTTAACTTTTTATGAACCAAAAGAAGAAATTTTTTATGTTGAAAAGATTTATTTTTTAAGTTTTTAAAGAGTTTACAACTTTCAACACATTATTACTATATTTTAATTTTTTAAAAGTGCCTTGCTTGTTAGTATTTTATTTGTATATATTGATTGATAACCCATATTCAACGCTAGGTGTGTGCATAGAACAATCAACGCAATGCACCCTCTTCCTCTTCTTCAAGACAGTGTCTCCAGATTTTTATATTTGAGATCTAATACAATATCACCCTTAGTAGTCTAAACTAGGGTTGTTCTTATGTTAAATCAATTGTAGTTGACACACATGGTTGAACTTTCTGTTCATAATAGATTCAAGTAATTGGCAAGTAATACGTAAATTTTACTATAAATTCACAACAAAGTTGATTGTTCTCTCCGACCTTGCATGTAATTTGTCTCTCATAATCAGAGCCGTTACTAAGAAACTGGAGGCTTGACTTTCATAATAAAAATTGGTCCTTAATAAAAAAACGCACAATTTTTTTAAAAGATTAATCTTTTATTTAAATTGAAAATAACATTTGTATAATGATTATTAGCCACCGAAATCAAAATTAGCAATTATTTTTACTAAAGATATATTTATTAACTTAAAACTAGAAACATGGAACATTATTTTTTACTTAGAAATTGAAACATGAAACATGTTTATTTTTCTTGTTTGAGTGGGGGTGGGATATTGAGCAATAATTTTTTTCCTTGAAGTCCAGCTCGGTTGAGCTCTTTGCACTCCCCAAGAAACAGCCCTGCTCATAATCTAAATACTCCTCTATAAGTAAAAAAAATTGTTTTACAGAATACATATTCTCAATGTTCACCGCAGTAAACCTATTTTAAAACTATTGAAGTTGTTTTGTTTTTTGAATATAATGTTTTTTTTTTTGAGTATGTTAAAAAAATTGGATCCTTCAATTGCTTCTACCCATAGCTCAGACTACTTAAGTTGTTTATCAAACACTTAATAAAATAACTCAAATCGAAGATAACTTGAGGCTAATGAGATAAATTTAGAACCTTACTGTCTTTTTTATCTTTTATAAATTTTTACATGCATTTAAAAAAGTTTATTTAAATTTGTCCAAAAGAAAATATTTTAGCCTGTGGTGATCAATTGCCCCATTATCAACAACGTGCATACGCCCCTTATCACCGTAAATTTTTATATTATATTTGTATTTTTTTGGACTGCAGATTTATTATCAAAGTTTTAATCCAGTAACTATAACATTTTCCTCTCAATACATAATATAACTTCCCCATTCAATTTCTTATAGTAGCTGATCTCAAATAATATTTTATGTACTTTAGTAGTAAAATAAGATCTGGAGAAAAGAAAAATAACAATTTAGGGATAAGAAATAAAATAGCATGAAGAAATAAATTAGTACTATAGCTTATTTTTTTAATAGTTTTGTCTGCTCAAAAAAAAAAAAGAGTTTAGAAGATCGAGAAATGTACACAAATGCAGGGCCAGGCTTAGAAGCATCGGATTCAAAAACTCAATTGAATGAAGAAAATAAAAATAAAAATAAAAAATTTGTCAAGAATGGGATTCGAACCCATGCCCTTTCGGACCAGTACCTGAAACTGGCGCCTTAGACCAACTCGGCCATCTTGACTTATATTACATAGAATAGAAATCTATTATATAACCTCAATCACAAGCAAAAAATAGTTTTTGGAGGAACTTGATATATCCAATAAAGGAATTATTAGTATGGATGGACTAACTCAACAAATAAATTATTAGTTTTTGGAGGATTCAAACTTAAGACATATAGTCTAGAGATGAACATACTCCTAAATCTTTGCAATGAATCTAAATCAGTAAAAAATAGTTGTATTCTTTTTTACTACTATCTTTCCTCTTGAAACTTGAATCAAATCAAACTGTTAAAGAACAAGTTAGTTTGGTTCAATCAAGTTGACATTTTTATAAATTTAAGAAACTTATTTAAAATTATCCGAAAGAATTTAAATTTTATTTAAACATTATAATTTTTTACAAATGCAAACATGTGAATTGATATGTTAACAAACTTAGTAGAGAAATATTTGTTTTAAATGTCATGCATTCATTATCCTAAAAGTTAAAATATTATTATTTTGGGTTCAATATGTTTTTGGTCCCTATAAATATACTAACTTTTCATTTTAATTTCTCTAATATTTTCCTTCAACTTTTAGTCAAATCATGTGTAGCCTTTGTACTTTTTCATAGGTAGTTGTGAGTATTTTATGTTAAGCACCACACGAAAAGCATTTAAGAAAATGCACCTAAGTTCTAGCAAAGAAAACTTAGATGAATTTTCTTAGGTGCTTTCCATATGGTTTCTAAACATACTACTCATGAAAAGTGTATTTTTAACTAAGAATCATATCAAAAACACATAAAGAAATTCACGTGAGTTTTGTCTTTATTTTAAACTATTTATTTGATTTCCAATTTTCTCCTTCCATAAATTTCATTTTAAACTATATATCATTTATCATAGATTTTGTCAAATTTAATAGATAATTCATTCATTTTTTAAATATTAAATTGATAGAGAAAATTTTAGATGACTATTTGATTAAATTATTTATTTTAACCAATTTTATATATTTATAACGAAATAATTTTGTTTTCTTACATGTGCTCATTATTTTTATTTTAAACACGCACTCTTGATAATTTTTCAACTTAGATAATTAGGATTTATTTATTTTATATTTTAAAGTAGTTTTTTTTAATACTCGATACCAGGCTCCATGACTGAATAATCTAAGGGATTCCAATCCCATTGTCCATTTATAGGCCCCATCAAATCCATATTTTAGGTAGAAAAAATAGTTTATTTGATAAATTACAGGTTATATCGCCACAAAAAAAATTGCATGTTATAATATGAGCGATCTTTTTTCTTTTATTACTTTTGAATTATATGAATTTTCAATAAATATTATGCATATAACACAAACACTAATATTATTGATAATTTTTGGTAATTTAGATAACTAGAATTTATTTATTTATTTATCAAAAAAACTAGAATTAATTCATTTTGTATTTTTGGTAGATATTAATAGTTTATTTATTAAAATACAGGTAATAATATGTGAACTTTTAATAAATATTATACATAAAACACAGACATTAATATTTTGTATATAATCTGGACAACTCTGAAAAAATACACTATTAATTTAATTGTCTATAACACAAAATGAACAATTAATATCAATACCATAAACATGAAAATAATATATGACAAGAAACTTATAATATTTTTCTTTTGTACTTACAAAATAAAACTTATAATTTTTGCCTCAAATAAAAATAAAAACTTAATTTTTCTTTTTAGGTACAATAAGATTATTCTTATTATCATTAAATTAAAATTAGTGAGGAATTTATATAGTAATATGTAACGTGAATCATCAATTACAAATATGAAAAGAAATACATATCATAAGTAGCAAATTAATATCATAAAAATAAGAGAAATACTAATATGCACGACAATTTTTTTCGTTGAATTAGCACGAAGGTCATTCAATCAGGCTCTCTTAATTTATTTTTTTGAAGCAAAATGCCCCGTTAAATTAATGATGCACTTTTTTAAAAAGAAGTCACAAAATTAAGTATCCTGTGGTGGTGAATTGTGCATCTCCAAATCATGTACTGAATGTGTTTTTCTTGTCTAATACTACCGATATTTATCTTCTTTTTTGACTAAAGATAGTATTTATTTTATCTTATTTTATTATTATAATGCTTCAGAATTTGTATCATGATGAATAAAAAGCAAATCGGTGTTTTGACACATTTGTTTTTACAAAGCAAATTGCATGTAAATTACTGTCGTGCTTGTCGTGTGGGAAGGGATGTCGTGCTATGTCGTGCTGTATAGCAAGACTCATCAAAAGTTCTAATTGATGTTATTTGTCATCTTCAACCTATTTTAAAAGTTATTCGTTTTTTTTTAACTACCACTCCTTCAATCAATATTCCTCCACAACGATTCTAGTAAAACAAAGCCTCGATACCAATATTTCATTGGTACCGTCAGTCATCTTTCTATCACTCAAGTGAAGTTTAACATTATTCACTAAGAGTGTGTATCACATTTTCATTCCAACCTTTATCCGTGTTGACGAAAATCACGGGTAAAACACAAATCTATCTAACTATTAATAAATCTAGTTGAATGGGTACATTTTTTTTATTATAATAAGGAGAGAATTTGCAAATGGGGCTAGTTACTCGGTGCAAAAGAATTTAGCGAGGGGTTCAATATGAATCTTTTACAAGGAGATAAGTGCAGTTTAAAAATGATAAAACTTACAAATAGTAAAAACGGTTTTAAAATCCCAGTTAAGTATAGCAACGTGTTGTGTAGCCGCCTTTACTAACAGTCAATTCTTGAAAAAGACTACATTCCTGTAGACAATCTACTTTGTAACCTATGCAAAACTTGTGAGCAGTCCGTGACAAAGTCATCTGTCGAGACATAGCAGATCGAGAATAAAAAAACATACATAAAAAAAGTATATCAATCAGGTTGTACACTGTTTCCATCTTCATTTAGATGTTTTATGATTCTGATTATAAGATGACATGTAATAGAACTCAGTTGTGTTGTTTCTACTATTTAATCATAATATATTTAATTTCTGTAATTTAACTAGGTTGTGTATGGTTTAATTCATAAATTAATATTGCATAAAGATCTTAACATATTTTGTTGTTTTTATTGTTTTCTTGTTACAACAATTCACACAATATTTGATTTGAAATAAAAATTTAGAATAATGAAGTCAAACAATTAACTTAAAATAAACAACAAAGGAGGTTTGATAACTCAACTAGTTTCAATTAAAGAAAAATGAGTTGTAAGGTTTGGGTTCAAACCCAAACAAAGTAAAACAAATTAATCTAACTATTAACTTCTATCACTTGTCATTAAAAACAACTTTAAAGAAATAAAAAATCTTGATTGAATTTTGCACCGCAATTATAATTTTTTTAGATGATTTTTTTTTTATAAGGCAAGAGTCTAATGACATAAAAAAAAAGGAATAGAAGACATCTCAACAGAGTTGGAATGTCTTGCAGATTCAAGTCTATGTCCGATGCTT
>Ga0315914_1004973_pt1 | contig 19622 bp, 12 predicted proteins | sample MpolenodulesMG_FD_203920 | JGI IMG/M metagenome (GOLD analysis project Ga0315914, IMG submission 203920) | Medicago polymorpha root nodule microbial communities from Los Angeles, California, United States - elongated nodules | ecosystem: Host-associated > Plants > Roots > Nodule | place: USA... | reverse complement strand
CCCACCCCCGTCTCCTTGGTTTCGAAAATCATATCCCATTTCATCCTCGAAAAATTACTCTTCTCATTTCTCAAATTGTTCTTTTTAACAAGACCTAGCGGCAGTTGATTGATGCTAGAAACTTTTTAGAGTGGTTTAATCACTTTTTAATTCAGTTTAACAGATCTTAAAAGTGTCAAACAACAGTTAACTGCGGATGGACCAACGACAGTTGAAAAAAGAAGAATTTGAGAAGTGAAAAGAAGCAATTTTCTAAAAATTGTCTTAGAATTTGCACTATCTTTTTCCATACCTTACTTGTCCTTTTGAAGAATTTGTGTTAATACAGAACGATATTTGTACAATCATTTTATGACAACTTTCTCTCTCAGACTCACATTATGTTTTTACGTTCTCTTTCTATTGATTTGGTTTTCGGGTCAATACCTAATTTTCATTGTAAGTTAATGGTTGTCCTAAAAGTTGTCACACAGATGGTTGTTCAAATAACATATCTCAACCGGCAACCCTGGGTAGGTAAAAGGAAGGGAGCCAATTTACATTTTAGGAATAAAGTATAAGATGTCATTCATGGGGAAGGTGTGCATCACACCCCTATTTTTTTTCCTTCCTTATTATTGCTTTTGTAATCTATAACGAGTATATTGACTTTAAGATATAAGACATGTTAAACTTTGGATATATCTTTATCTTGGCCTACTTATATAGTTGACAGCACTACTCATTCTAATTCATATGAAAAGGTTGCAAGATATATATGTTGTTAATTGAACTCAAACATCATATTCTAGGGTTTTGAAAATCACACGTGGACATCATGTCATTCTCACCACTCAATACCTATCTGCATGCCCTCTCCCTCTCGTCACGCTTTCGCTACATAATATGTAGGCCCTTCCCATTTCTATTCTCTCTCTCCTTTTGGCTTAAAAGGCTCCATTGAATTGTCAAGTGCTGCACTCTTATATATAAATGGAGCCAAAAGAAAGAACCACATCATGTATAGGCAGCATCCTCCACCAACCACAGTACTTTTGATACCAAGTCTCTAATAAGAACAAAAGCTTAATCTAATTAATAGTACTACATAGTTGTATCTGTGAGCTCGTACAATATGTATATACTATATACGTATATGATGTCTATAAAAGATAGTTTAACCAAGTGGTAGGGTCGCGTTAAAACAAAAAAAAAAAGTGGTAGGCCGGTTCAAGGATAAAACGATCAAGGTCTTTTAGGCCTCTAAAGTCTAAAATATAAAAGATTTATTTAATAAAAAGAATTCATATTCTACAGGCATTAATCCACTTGGGTTGATCTGAAAGTATTAGCTTAAGGTCTTGAAGTGTAATCATCTTAAGGTCTCTAGCTGTATTTTTTCTAGTGTCAATTTTGATTGCTATTTTGGCTTCTTAAATAAAATATTATTGTAGTGACAACAGATATTTAATCAAGTGATTTTATTATCAATTAAAAAAGAAATATTAAACAAAATCAACTACATTATTTTCATAAATAGTATTGTATTATAGAACATATGGAAAAAGTTTAAATAAAAATTAGTAACATTACTAAAATAACATTATGAGCTTATTTTCATAAATAGCATTGTATTATAAAACATCTGGAAAAAGTTTAAATAAAAATTAGTAACATTACTAAAATAAAATTATGAGCTTAAAAATCTTTTATTTTATAATTTACATTAGATTTCAATAGGTGTTGGACCAGTATTTTACTATCTAAAGCTCCAGATAACTGTGTCTTCTTTTATCTAGAAATTGAAAGTTGAAAAAGAAATGTTAAAGTCAATGAGTGTTATGCGTGTACCATATAAAAAAATTGAAAGGATATGAAAAATTATGACACTTAAACTGGTTATTATTTATTTATAATAGCGTTGTTTTTCTAAGTTGAATACGGTGGTATATAATAATATTTAAATAATTGGTAGGGGATGTGGTTAATTTTTTTCTTTTTAGTTTCTTTGACATGACATTTAGAATTGTTAGCTATATATGTATAGTTGATGATGATGAAAAATCAAAAGTGCTATTATTTCATGTTGTAATGTTGACGCTCGCATGCATTATGGTTTCGGTGGTGCAACGTGATAGGGACGTGCATGACCATGAAAATTTAGTAATATAAAACCATGATTAGGTCCTTCAAAGGAAGAAACATAAGAGAAAATTGTAAATCCGATGTCAAAAACGAAATAAACCTTACTTAAAAAAAGTGAAATAAACATAAGAGAAAATTTACCTCTTAAAACGAATAATCGGACCGAGTTAATTCAAACCTCAACTCTTATATACCGCGGTATTTCTACCAACGTTAAGCTCACCGGACATAACAACCCGAATTTTAGATGACTCAAATTCATGTTTTGTATTGAATAATTATGTTTAATTTTTTTCATTTCACCTTTTTTTTCATATAATATTTTGTCGTACCTTACTATGTTTGTATTTTTTTTTATATAAAAAAAGCTGCTCGTATATTAGGTTCTTGTTGTGAACCTTTTGATTTTATTTTGAAATGATACATATATTTATGAGAAATATCATACTATATTTATTGTGTAGTAGCTCTTATGATAGGAGTACAATCACCATATATCATATCATACTATAATGTCATATAATTGGGGGTATATATCGAATATCGAATAGAAAATAATGAAAGTCTAAGGGATAATGATTATGGCTTAGGAACAAAGTCTAAATGGACCCCATAATGATTAAAGAGAGGGCAGTTTTTAACATCGTGGGTTGGGTGGGCATTTCCGCTGACCCAAATATGCGTGCATGCTTTAAGATTTAGGAATCTATATATTGGAAATTACTTTTTCTCATATTATTACATTTAAATGCAAAATACGTAAGTGGATATGTGAATCGATCTTATGCGTAAAGTAGAAGTTACAAAGATCTCATATATGCATTTCTAAAGTAGGCACAATACGTAAGATACTGACTAAGCATGACTTCATACTCATTTCATTCATATTATTCACCCTTATTTCGTAGAGAAATAAAGAAAAATAGTAGATGGTTAATTTATGTTTTTAATAATTTTAAATTGTTTTATTTTGTTAATTTTTGGATGGCACATTAATAATTGTTATGCTGATATTATCTTTATCAGAATTTAAACTTCAGTCATTTTACTCAATTGATCTGAATATTAGTCTTTGATTTGTTCTTCCTCCCATTTATATTTTGGATTTGAGCACCCTTATGCTCAACTATAGATTAATTTTTACTCTTAAAAAACCTTTGACAATAATATCATAAATGTTTTAGAGTTAGACACAAATGAAAATGTTTCTTTGTCAAGTTAACTGATTAAGAAAAAAAATTATTTTGAATAAAATGATGTTTAAAATTGAGTTAAATGCAAAATGATTTATGTTTGCAAGCATTCATCTAAAAGTGAATCTGAGTATAGAAATCAATTCTAGGATTACAAGGTATAAATTATAGTTTCAAGTATAATCAAGTCCAGAAACAAAGCCAATGCAACTTCAAGGTATATCTCCAAAATAAATTTTGGCTCTACAAAAATGGAATAAAGCATATACTATATCATTTAATTTCATGAAGAAAACATGTACGTACATTGATTCAATAGTGTAGAATCTTTACTTGGAAGTGAACTAAAGCGACCCGTCGCGTAAAGATAGATATAGATATTACTATTTTAGGATGTAAACATAATGATTTTGAGAGCATATCATATTAAAATAGTGCAAATTAAAAAAATATAATGTATATCAAAATAAAAATTGAAAAGATGGAACGAAGAACGGTGTATAGTCTAATCATAACCATCATTTCTTATAATCACGTACTACTTGATATAATGTAAAAGCCATCATATATATAATTAGGTTAATCATGGGTCATGGCTAATTATAATGTGAATAGACATATTTCCATTGTCACTTTTTTTCCTTTCTTTTTTGATTCAATCAAATTATTACTTTTTTGTTTCATGTAACAAGATGATGATGATGAATAAATATGCAATGAATGAATTACTATTGCAGATAGAGATAACATGCAGAGGACAACAACTTTTACCTTTCTTGACGTTGCAGCATGTGAGGGATAATATTTGGACACCAAGGGACACCACAACAAGGCCTTTGCTTTCAGATTCCTCAACAACAGATCATGTAATGGTGCTTCATTACGATAGAAGCACTTCTTGAAAAAAAGCACTTCTTAAAATTAACTTAAATTAATGTGCCTCATTGTATCCTTGTTCTTTCCTTCTTTTTTAGTTTTCCAATTTTTCTTTTTTATTGAGTTTTGGTTATTATTTATTTTGATTTTTTTCTCTTTATATATCATGAGAATCACATTAGCCTCAAACAGTGTTTATTCCATTACTGTTTCGGGGTGAAGGCATTGTTGCCCACAATTGTATTCCCATGTATGTTGGGTGAGGTGAGTGAGGAATTTGCCATCAAGTGTATTGTCAAGCACAAAACTCAATCTAATTTGATATACTAACCCATTTTCCCCTTTTAAATTTATTGTTATTGTCATTATAGTTTATTCTCAAACAACAAGCATGAATATTGTGATTAATGTCATGCATGTGTTATATTATAAATTAAAAAAAAAACGGAGATGTTAATAAGATGGACTATACACCTAAAATAGAGTTTGTGCCCAACATAAGGGTTTAATGTTTGGCTTCAAAGAGAAAGTGAGAAGAGAGAAATAGATGAGAAAGAGAATGAAAGAGAGAAATAGAGTAGATTTGATAGGTTGTTTGGTATAAGAGAAAGATAAAAGAAATTGAAAAGAAAGAAGTGTTGATTGTTTCAAAAAGTACAAACTACCCTTTGATATAAAAAGTTAAACAACTTAATTTTTTTAGTCATGTTAAATTAATTATTCAATTGTACCAAAAAAAAAAAACAAGTATTCAATTTAATTAATCAAAATAAACTTTCACATTCTTCTCGGTCCACAAATGGTGAGCCTCTTATCATCGAAAATAAAAGAAATGGTGGTGTCTCCCAACACTTCTTCTTGGCAAAAAAAAAAAAGAAAGAAAGAAAGAATGGTACCAAGTACAACACAAGAAAAACAAGATGACAATGGTAAAAATGGAAAGTGGAAGAATAATGTTCACTTCTTGGACTTTCTTCGTTGTTTAGCAGAGAAACAAAAAGTTGGTGGGGTCCATCGATTTTATTCTCTCTTCTCCGCTCAACCAAACAAGAGAACTCATATCTTTCTTCCCTCTTTCTCTCTTTTGTTTCTCTCTTTTCAAAATCACCTCTACCAAACACGGTACTAAAGTTATTTGGTGGTTCATATAGAAGAAAGAAAAACATAACTAACAAAATAATATATTTACAATATTATTATTATTTTATTTAGTGCATTTTTCTCTCTTAATTGAATCATCCACTATCCATACCCTAGAATCCTCTAAAAAAAAACCATACCCTAGAATGGAACCAAAAGATTATGAAAGTACAAAAGACAGAGGTACTTATTAAATTATTGTTATGTTTGATTTATTTTTATTATTAGGAAGTATGACTTAGTTTTCTCTTGGGACATAGTCTACACATTATAAGGCTTGTAATGTGGTTGCATCTATTTTCACGCTTTCTATTTTTTAATGATGTATAAGGCTATATAAAGTCAAACTCCTGTTCTCAATAAAATAAGACATTCTCTCATAAAACCAGTATGATAGTTATTAGTATTAATAATTGGTATCAGAGTTCCATTATTGGGGCCTGATCCACGGTGAGTGAATGTGAGGGAAATGATTGGGGTGATAGAAATAAGTGTGTATCAAGAAATAAATTGCAATTTTCTTTCAAGTAAAAGGAGTTTAGAAGAATGGCGGAAAATGATAATAGTAATTTCGTACATTCTATTATTCTCAAGTTTGATGGTCATTATGATCATTGGGCAATGTTGATGGAAAATTTTCTTCATTCGAAAGAATATTAGGATCTCATTAAAAAAGGGTTTTTGGTTGTAGAAGCAGGAGTAGAGAAAACTAAGGTGCAACGAAAATTGATTAAAGAGAAGAAGTTGATGGACTTTAAGGCCAAAAATTACCTTTTTCAAGCAATTTCTCGTGATGTGCTTCAAACAATCCTCAATAAGGACACGTCCAAAAAAATATGGGATTCAATGAAGCAAAAATTTCAGGGTTCAAACCGAGTCAAAAGGGCACAACTACAAGCTTTACGAAGGGATTTTGAGATTTTTCATTTGAAAGAAGGAGAAACAATTAATGCTTATTTCTTCCGCACTCAAACCATTGCTAACAAAATGAAAGCTCATGGTGAAATTATGAGTTAAACAGTCATAACTGAGAAGATTTTGAGATCAATGGTCTCAAAATTTGATTATGTGGTATGCTCAATTGAAGAATCCAACAACTTGGACACGATGACTATTGATAAGTTGCAAAGTAGTCTTCTTGTTCATGAACAAAGGATGAAAAGCCATGGAGAATAAGAGCAAGTTCTTAAGATATCTCATGAAGATAGAACTGGAAGAGGAAGAGAAAGAGGTAGAGGCATGTTTAGAGGAGGCCAAGGAAGAGGAAGGGGGCGACAACCCTACAACAAAGTTGTTATATAGTGTTTTCGGTGTCATCGGTTAGGACACTATCAATATGAGTGTCCTGATTGGGAGCAAAAGGCTAACTATGCTGAATTTGAAGAGAAAGAAGAAAGAAGATGTATTACTGCTGTCATATGTTGAAAAGAAACATGGGGAGAAGGAAGAAGTGTGGTTTCTTGACTCCGGTTGCAACAATCATATGAGTGGAAACAAGGAGTGGTTCTCAAATTTAGATGACGGCTTCAGACATACTGTAAAACTTGGAAATGACAGTAGAATGGAAGTTATGGGAAAATGATGTGTTCGTATGCAAGTGAATGGTGTTACTCAGGTAATTTCTAACGTTTACTACATTCTTGAGTTAAAGAACAATTTATTGAGCATAGGACAACTACAAGATAAAGGATTTTCTATTTTAATTCAACATGGGAAATTTATGATATATCATCTAACAAAAGGATAAATTATGGAGACAATCATGAGTGGAAATAAAATGTTCTATTTGGTGGCTTCCATGATATCAAATGAGTCTACATGCTTTCAAAATGTATCAGAAAATGAATCTTATCTTTGGCATTGTCGGTTTGGTCATTTAAGCTATTAAGGATTAAGGACACTTTTTTATAAGAAAATGGTAAATGAGCTTCCTTCAATCCAAATTCCAAAGAAGCTATGTACAGAGTGTTTGATCGGCAAGCAACATAGAGACTCTATGTCTAAAAAGAGATTATGGAGAGCATCAAATAAGCTTCAACTTGTGCACGAAGATATATGTAGACCCATTAAAGTAGAGTCAAATAGCAACAAAAGGAGGAAGTACCTTTTGTTGCTATTTGATTTTGGTTTAATGGGTCCACATATATCTGCGTGCACAAGTTGAAGCTTATTTGATGCTCTCCATAAGCTCTTTTTAGACATAGAGTCTCCATGTTGCTTGCCAATAGAACACTCTGTACATAGCTTCTTTGGAATTTGGATTAAGGGAAGCCCATTTACCATTTTCTTATAAAAAAAAGTGTCTTTAATCCTTGATAGCTTAAAGGACCAAACCCACAATGCCAAAGATAAGATTCATTTTCTGATACATTTTAAAAGCATGTAGACTCATTTGATATCATGGAAAACAGAACATTTTATTTCCACTCATGATTGTCTCCATAATTAATCCTTTTGTTGGATGCATTATCATACATTTCCCATGTTAAATCAAAATAGATAAGCCTTTATCTTGTAGTTGTCTTATGCTCAATAAATTGTTCTTTAACTCAGGAATGTAGTAAACGTTAGCAATTACCTGAGTAACACCATTCACTTGCATACGAACACATCCTTTTCCCATAACATTCATTCTACTATCATTTCCAAGTTTTACAGTATGTCTGAAGCCTTCATCTAAATTTGAGAACCACTCCTTGTTTCCACTCATATGATTGCTGCAACCGGAGTCAAGAAACCACACTTCTTCCTTCTCCCCATGTTTCTTTTCAACATATGACATCAGTAATAGCTCTTCTTCTTTCTCTTCAAATTCAGCATAGTTAGCCTTTTGCTCCCAATTAGGACACTCAAATTGATAGTGTCCTAACCAATGACACTGAAAACACTCTATAACAACTTTGTTGTAGGGTTGTCGCCCCCTTCCTCTTCCTCGGCCTCCTCTAAATACGCATCTACCTCTTCCTCTTCCAATTCTATCTTCTTGAGATATCTTAAGAACTTGCTCTTCTTCTCCATGGCTTTTCATCCTTTATTCATGAACAAGAAGACTACTTTGCAACTTATCAATAATCATCGAGTCCAAGTTGTTGGATTCTCAAAATCTTCTCAAAGATGATTGCTTGGCTCATAATTTCACCATGAGCTTTCATTTTGTTAGCAATGGTTAGAGTGCGGGAGAAATAAGCATTAACTGTTTCTCCTTCTTTCATATTAAGAATCTCAAAATCCCTCTGTAAGGCTTGTAGTTGTGCTCTTTTGACTCGGTTTGAACCCTGAAATTTTTGCTACATTGAATCCTATATATTTTTGGACGTGTCCTTGTTGAGGATTGTTTCAAACACATCACGAGAAATTGCTTGAAAAATGTAATTTTTGGCCTTCAAGTCCATCAATTTCTGCTCTTTAATCAATTTGTGTTGCGCCTCAGTTTGCTCTACTCCTGCTTCCACAACCAAAATCCCATTTTCAATGAGATCCCAATATTCTTTCGAAGGAAGAAAATTTTCCATCAACATCACCCCTAAACATAGTGAGTAAAACTCAATAACATAAAATTTATATCAAATTATTTTGATGGATTCGAATTGTTTTAGGTAGCTTCGAATCTTCAATCAAACTGATTTCAAATCCTTCCATTGAACCAAAATTTGATGGATTCTCCATCAAGATTGGTGAGATTTCTCGTTTTCTTGTTGATTATTGTATCAACATCATCGATGATGACGATTCTAAGTTTGCATATTTGAAGGTTCTTGAACCCGAATTGAAGAATTGTGACTCAGTTTTTCGATGTCTCTGCGGCGTTGAAATATTCTGTCATACACATAATTCTGGTGAGATTGTGCCGCTATATTTCCAGACTCGCCGCATGAGGCCTTTTGCCTCTTGGTTCTTCGTCGAAAAACAGAAGGAACGAACTACTATTGTTCTCAACAGCTAGATTCTACTTTTCAATTTACATGGTGAGTCGACTTCGATCCCAACAAAAGAACGCATTCGTTTTTGTTGTTCAATGTTTGCAGAATTCTTAACAATGTCTGTTTGTGGTGGATGCCTTGGGACAAAGGGAGGTAAGTTGGTTGCAGATTTCAAGAAAGAAGAAAAGAGTGTGTTATGTGTTCTCACATGTTGCTCATTTTCAACATTGTTCACTATTGGACTTAGCCTTCATTTGGAAAGCAACAGTTGGGCTTGTGTTGCAGAATTTTGTTTTACTCACTCTACCCCATTTTTCCTTAGTTACTACAATATAGTGAATAAATTGTATTTCAAATCTCAAATTAGTGATTTTCCCCATTTTGAGTTTGAGGGGGACTATTACGATATCGTAAATCAACTAGAGTTAGTTGATAGTTTACCAAGTTGGTTTGATAGTTAGGAGTTAGTTAGACTGACTGACACCTATAAATAACTCTCAATTGTACCAGTGTCACATTCTTTTATCAATCTATTCATTCTACTCTTATGTTTACTTTCTTGTTGATGACTATAATCTTTATTCCTATGATTCCATGATTCAAAACAAGATAAAACATGTTTTTTCATGTTCCAATGGTAAATCGGTATGAGAGGGGTTTTTAATAATTAATTATGGAAAGAGATAAACTCCCAAAATAATAATGATAATAGTCGTACTTGCGAGATTCACCTCCCTAACCAGTGCCCTTAGAGTGTGTTTGGATGAGATAATTGGAAAATTTTAAAGAATTTAGATTTCTAGGTAATTCAAATGATTCAATTAAAATGATTTCATTTCTCAATACTTTTGTTTGGATGGAGTAATAAAAAAATTCATTATCAACATTTTTGGGCAACTTTTGTAAATTTTAATTTTTAGGGACCAAATTTGAAAATTGAAATTAGGGGACAATTTGTAAATTTCAAAAATTTGAGGGGTCAAATTATAATTTTTTAAAATTTTGAGGGGCCAATTTGCAATTTTTCAAAATTTATTGGGGTCAAATTTTAAATTTTGGGAAATTTGAGGACCAAAATGCAAAATTTAAAAAATTATAACAATGAAGAATTTTGAAATTCTTAGCTTTTAGGTGTCATTTGAAATTCTCTAAATTTAACTTGAACACAATACTTCATAAATTCCCATCATTTTGAAAATTCTTCAACTTATTATCCAAACAATGGAATTCACCTCAAACGATTTGAATTCCCTCAAAACATTCCCTCATCCAAACACACTCTTAGTTTAATTTGTGGAGTGGCTGAAACCCAAAAACCAAATCATGCAATGGTTTACCTATAGAAAGCAAGATTTCAGACTCACTCTTTATGATGACTTAAACCATTTGAAAAAACATTAGAGTTGCAAAACGAGCTAAATCACACCTAGGATTGACACCCTCTCTCATGCTCGACTCTCATTTTTCCATAGTCATAGTTTTATTTTATCGTATGTAACTAAATCATACTTATAGCTATAAATAAATCCCATTGAATAGCTTTTGTTATTGATATTTTTTTACGAAACTTTTGTTATTGCTCGATTCTAATTTCTAGTTCAATTTATGATTCCTCATTTTTCAATTAGATTTGTTATATGCTTGACCTCAATAAGTATAGGCGACCATTCCAAATTAGTGATATTTTCGCAACTAAAATATCTCTGCTATTATTACTAATAAGTACTCAATAATATGTGTACTTATACTAGTGACATCCATGTACAACTCATTTGGGAATCTAAACAGAACTTAAAAATAAATCGAATTCATCAAAATTAGTCCTAAAAGAGCATGCATGAGTGGTGAGTAATCTAGTCTCACAAGCACATGGACCAAGGCAAAGACCAGACCGAGTTAAAAAAGTAGTTAACTAAAAGACAATTGCTTTTTTAACATTAAAAAGTTTCTAATAACAAAAGTAAATTACTGAAATACCCCTAGCGGTAGTTAACTACCGTTGGGTTATAACTATAAAACCAACGGTAGTTAACTGCCGCTGAATTTTTTGGTCATTTACTTGTGTTGCTAAGACATATAACATGTCAGAAAAGCAATCCTCACAAACATGAGAGATGAGGATAAATGTGTCTCCAGAAATCTTTGCTTTTACAAAACCACGTATGGGAGATATTTGAGGAAGCACTAGTCTAACTAGTTTAAGATCATGTTTTAATGAATTTATTGTGTGCTGTAGTGTCTAAAGTAGTATAATCAGATTATTTCTGAAAAGCTTTTTATCGCCAATAAAGTACTTAAAAACTAATCAAAACAATACCATCATATATACTTAAAATTTAGTTAATGTTACATGACAGGATGTGAATCAAGAAAACTTCAAATTTAAATGAAAATGAAACCAAACCTCAATTTCATTTTCATCAACAAGTCAATCACATGCACCACACCACAAATAAAAGAAAGAGAATCACCAACTCAGCACTGAATACACAATCATATAGTATAATAATCAGGATAAAATCTATTAATCACCATAAATTGTTAGTACAGCCGATCTGACTCGAGACTTTTCATTATCAAGGTCTGATTGAAACACTTCAGATGGCAATGGCAGTAAGTTACAGGTATTCTCGGGAAGACGATTTGTTTATACTCTAGCTTTATTTGTGACACATTTTTAAAGTGTAGAACTTACATGGATTTCAAGTTTCAACCAATAAATGATTGAGTGTTGAAAAGAGTGTTTCTAGCACTCTTCTTCCCATATTATATACTTCAAATGCAAACCAAGTCAAGTGTAAGATGACAGAAAGTATATCAAGAGGAAGTCAAATGAAAATGAAACCAAACATTTTTCCTTCACTACTGATATGGCTCGATATGAACCGTTGTCTAAACTCTAAACAAATAAAACCATACTCAAGACTTATAGCCACATACTAGGAAATGAGATAAAATCTTATCAGTACAAACACCATGTCCAAATTTATATCTGACTATGTTCATAATTTTGGGAAAACAAAACAAAAAATATTGAAGTTACAATATGGCAATGGATCAAGTAGCTGAAAGGTTAACCATGAGTAACACAGAGACCACATTCCACCCAACACGACATATTTACTGACATAGGAATAAGAATATATCGAGGAGACAAGAAACATCTTAGCCACTGTCTACCTTAAGACAATTTATACTACAGTTTGTGGAATATCATCGTAACTACAGAGTCTATAGAAAATTATCAGGATATAGCATAAGTGCAACTTTATAGATCTGTTCATTATTATTTTTAAAGAAATATGAATCAAGTAGTATCTAAGCTAGAATATGGATCAAGTAGCAGAAAGGTTAATCAGAATACAACCAAGCCTTATCCCATTAACTGTGGTCGGCTACATAGATCAAATTACGTTATAATGTTTTATCATAAACCATATTTTGAAGAAAGGTTAATCAGAATACATGAACAAAATTCTATGGAGACAATCATTTTAGTTTTTGCAAATACAAAATTACAATGAAAAGGACTAGATGCCCCATACACATCAATACCAGACATTTCCACTTCAATGAAACCGAGAAATTCTGCTATCAGCAGATGAAAAGGAAAGAGCCAACTATTCAATGAACTATCAAATCTTCATATAGCCCTTAGCTTGTTCGACGAAAGAATAACAAAGTATTAACAGAAGGGTCCTATTATCAATTATAGGAGAAACTAATTACACTATATTCTACATATCGACATGCATGACGTCGTTCTCATCAACAGAGTGCGTATGACTATGATCGCAATTCTTGATTCAAATGAATTTTGTCAGTTGGGTTAGGGCTATAGTGGATCCCATTGAATAACTTTTCTCACTGCTTGATTCAAATGTAGTTCTATGATTCTTCATTTTTCAATTACATTTGTCATATGCTTAAACACAATAAGTATTGGCCAACCTTTTATGCATTATAAATTAAGGATATTTTCACAACTAAAATACATTTGGAATACTAGTCAATATTCAAAAACATTATGTTTACATTTCAGACATCCATGTACAAAACAATTCATTTGAGAATCTAATGCGAATTTAAAAATAGAGCAGATTAAAATAAGTTCAAAAAGTAGCTAAACTTGAAAGCACGAGTGGCCTCACAAGCACATGGACCAGAAGCTCATACATACAACCTAGTTCCAAGGCAGAGACCAGTTTGAGTTAACACTAGTTCAATAAAATACTTCAAAATATCAAAGCAAATCATCATTCCCTTCAAATCTAGTCAATGTTACATGACAGGATGTGAATCAAGAGAGCGCAGAACTTGAATGAAAATGAAACCACACCTCATTTTCATTAAATTCGTTAACAAGTCAGTGAACCACATGCGTCTCAAATAAAGGAAACCCCCCAAACTCAGACCTAGATACACGATCATATACAAGAATTATGATAAAACTTAATCAACATAAATTGTTAGTACAGCTAATCTGACTTAAGACTCTTCAGTCTCAAGGTCTGATTGAAGCACTTCATGTAGCAATGATAGTAAATTACTGGGTTTATCTACACTTGTTAAATAGACTGTACCAAACAAAGAATTTTCTTATGAAATCTTACAATGCAGGAGAAGCCAATTTGGTTTATATTTCTAATTTCCCACATATTTCAATTGCAAATCAAGTCAGTGGAAAATGACAGAAAGTAAATCAAGAGCCAAGAGGAAGTCAAATGAAAATGAAACCAAACATTTTCCCTTCATCAACAGATGGTCACTAATCATATATAGCTTGACACCCTAGTCTAAAGCTAGACTCTAAATTAAAAATAAAAAATAATAATACATACATACTCAAGATTTAGGGCGCATACAATTGAGTATAAATTAACTCCATGTCCAAATTTATATCTGACTCCGGTGGTGCAGAAGAACAAAAAGATTATTCCTATTGTAGTATCAAAGTTACAATATGGCAATGGATCAAGCTGTTGAAGATTAAGAAGAGTAACTAACACAGACCAGATTCCAGCACTTCATTTTTAGAGACATAACAATAAGAATATGTCCAGAAGGTAAGAAACATCCTTAGCCACATTATATCTAAGAGTATTTAGTACTCGCTTTGATTGTGGAATATCACCATAACTAAATTCTACAGAAAATCTTACCAGTATGTACGACAACTTCAGAGATCTGTTCATTATTTTATAAAAAAATTAAAAAATTAAAGAATGCCCCTGTTAGAATATAAATCAATTAGCAGAAAGGTTACTCAGAATACATGACCAAAATTTTATGCAGCCCGTCATTTTAATTTCCATAGATACAAGAATACAATACAATGAGCAGGACTAGAAGTCCCTGTCAGACCAATACCATACATTTCCACTTAAATTGCATTATGTTAACGTAATTACTGAGAATATATGAAACCGTGAAATGGCAGCTAGCAGAAATTAGATTTCAATTTACAACTCAACCGAGTCAGCAAGCAATTAAGAATGTTTGGCTACAAGAATAACGTACTCAATGCCCATAGTTCAAGGACAAGCAAATGAAAAGGGAAGGGGAAATTATTGAATTAACAATAAAATATTCTTAGCCCTTAGTTCGTTCAATGAAAGAATACCAACCAACATATATAGCAGACAGGTCCTATCATCAATCACAGGAGAAACTAACCACACTACATATTTCTCAAATTCATCAAGACACATCAATCTTCGCATTAATCATATGCTTTGATAACATTAACTTGCAAATAACTTCAAAATAAAAGTCTAGCAGAAACACAATGAAAGAGCGAAAATTTCAAATACCAATACTTAATTATCATTGGCTTCAAATCGTGCATCAAATTAACATTTCAAATATCAATACTTAATTCCTTTCAGAAAAATATAAATATCAATACTCAATTATCATTAACTAAACTCAACATTGGTTAAGCATATATTCCAATTAGGCAACAAAATCACAGGGGGAAAATATAAAGAAAACAAAGCGTAATCAAAAAGTTTCAACTCCCATTTCAAAAGTAAAGATTACTATACTATGGCTATTTCACTATTGTTCAGTCACCAGAGATATACATAAACAAAAAAACATATATTCTTTTTATCCACAACTTCAACCCACCAAACACGAGAACAGAGAAACTCAAGAAAACTAACTACCAGGGTTTTAAATAAAGGTCTGCAGCCACAATATGAACAACAAAAAACGGTTTCTGATGTTTCCAAAACCAAAATGTGATTGCATCGATCGCATTTGACTGCAATATCAACCATCACAATGCAATTGTTACCGCGACCGCTATTTAAAACCCTGCAAACTACTACAAAACATTACATTTACATACACACATTGTTGATGAATCTCATCATACCCTGCAACCATTACATGCGATTTAAAACCCTTTGCGAAGTTTCTCGATTGCATTGTACATTTTCCTTCTTGAACCAACAGCACTGATTCCCATATCTTTGAGATCTTCCAATGTCAACAAGGGAAGTAAATCATCATCCACTTCATGCATCTCAAACACAGGAGCATATCTACTTAACCCTAAATCAAATAACCATGACCACACTCCCTCGTTCTTTCTTCGCTCCCTCGATTCCGATTCAACGCCGCCCTCATTTTCCCAAACCCTAACTCTATTATCATTGTTTCTATCCATTTGCATGAAATCATTCTCATCAACAGAATATGTATGGCTATTTGGATTATGATCGTGATCGAAATTCTTGAATCTTTTGCTTCCGTTCTCATCGATCGGTTTTGAAGCATGATTCGATCTCAACCGTTTCGTTGAGCCTCGTTTCGGTTTGTTTCTTGGATTGTTACCGAAATCATCGCCATCGCCATCGACGTCACCGCCGTTCGCAAGATTTGATACGGCTCGCGGTTTGGAGGTTCTTGAAGATTCCTTTGAGACTCGCCAGCTCCACGGTGGACGGTTATGGCGGCGGTAGTTGCCGTGTTGGTCGCCGATTTCGCCTAAACGGACGCTTGGACGACGTTGCCGTTTAGGAGGAGCGGCGATATCGGCGTTTTCTTGCACCGCCGTTGTTTCTGGTGCGATTTCCGGTAAGGATATGATCGGAGGTTCCGGCGGCGGCAAGTGTGTTTCCGGCGACATGACGGTGAGAGATATTGAAGTGGTGCGCGCTGGATAAGGATGAAGAGAAATTTTACGGTGCGGTAAAGGTTTAATAATTCTATGCACCTTCTTATTTTTGCACAGTTGGATGGTTATGACTTATGATGATACTTTGGTTAGAAGATGGAAGATTCGTTTTGGAATAAAGTTGTGGAATTTTTATTTTTTTCGGGGATCGAACGCTCAAATTTGTATATACTATACATTGTCATTACAAATGAGTTAAGCTCACGGGAATATAAAGTTGTTGAATTGAGAATATTTGGATGGAGCCAAAAAAAAAATCTTATAAAAAGTGCTTCAATAATTTATTTATTTTTCCATATACAAAAAAATTAATATGTTTTCAACGTACAAATGTCTTTCGGCTGTCTTTTACTTTTACGCACACAAATAACTGGTTTAAACGAACACCTTCAAATATCGACGTTGGATAAAATTGAAGATCGTAAATCTTGATTTATTATGAACATATGGTCATCCCAAAAAAAATGGACATATGGTCATATGTGTATAAAATTAGTTTGGTTGTTATCAATTGGATTTTGTTTTGTTAATGCATTAATGTCCTATGAAAGTTTAATATGTATCCTTAGCATATATTTCCTCTTGTTGCAGGATATTTCGGTCTTAAATATAAAATAAGATTCTTTTTTCAAATTCATTGAATAAATAATGTATTTAATTTATATTATAGTTCAAATACATTAATAATTCAATGAACCTAAAAAAATCTTATTTTATATTTAGGACCGAAAGAAGTATTGAATTAATAAAAAAAAAAAATCTTTGCTTATAATTGAGACCAGAGGAAGTGTCTAATTATCTTAAAAAATCTTGATTTATGGATGGAGAATATCCCAACCAATGATCCTTTTAATTGTATCGTTGTTACTTTAGTCTTCATGAATAAAGCTTGTTTAATTGCATTAGAAGTTGTATAGTCAATGCATCGAAAGTTTAAAAAGTGTTTTTTTCCACTTAAAATTTCCTCCTTTAATTTTCTTAATCATTATCCCGATGACACCGATTAGAATAACTCTTACTTTTTTTAACTTGAATGGATCCTCATTTACATAACTCAGTCATGATTAATTATCGGTCAAAACAAATAAAGTAAAAAATAATAATTGGATTTATAAAAAGGTCAAAAGTCGAAGAAAGAAAACCACAAAAATCAAATATGAATTAGAAATGTAACAAGAGGATAATCAATAACTTTTTTAAAAATTGTTAGGAGCAATCTCTATAAAACACTTACTCTCTTTTTTAAGTGAAATCGATGTAAATCTCACATTAGAAAATAATGTTTTAACATTTCTCATTTTTTATATATAAAAACAAATATTAGAATGAGGGGACAATGTTTCAGTGCAAGGTAAAGAAAACTTTAGATGTTAAAAATACTTGCAAAGAGATATGTATTTCTTTCTATCTCCAAAAACATTAACGAAACTTGAACCCTATGAAGCCTAGATACTTTAAAATGGGTGACGTACCGTATCTTCTACGTATCCTGCACCAATACACGCCCGATACTTTTCGATACGTATCGGAAGAGTATCAGATCATTAAATTTTATTTTATTTTAAAATAATTATCCGATACTTCCCGATACGTATCGGAAGAGTATCGGATAATATAAATTTTATTTTTTTTATATTATTTTGATTTATGTTTTTTTCTTTAAAAAGTAAGAAAAAAAACATTACATTACTATAGCACTAACAATGTTCTTTTTGGATATAGTATGGCATTGATGGTGCTTTTTTTGGGATATATTGTATATGTAATTGACTAATCATCACTCTCTTAATCGTCAATATTACTTATATTTATGTTGATATGCTACGAGCCTATGATTGGTTTCTTATGTTTGTTGATATATATGCATATTAAAAAAAATTGTTATAATTATATTGTAGATTTAATTATATAATTTTTTTTATTAATGTATCCCGGCCGTATCGTATCTTGATTTTTGAAATTTTTCCATATCAATATACCGGTGCCATATCGTATCTTGTATCCGGACTTCAGAGCTTCAACCCAGACCCACTCTTTGTTTTCTTTTTCAATTAATAATAGAATACTTTAATTTGCTGACCCCGTTTTATCTTTTATGTTAGACCTCATATAACCCAATTAATACACCAGAGATAAATCAAGAGTAATGACAAGTAAACAAAGAAAAACTTGACACAAATACGATAGGAAGGACAAACTTTTTTTGAAAATTTTGTTTTTATAATAAAGAACCTTTTATTTATAGGGTTAACTAAGTAAATGGTTTCTATCATTATTCACAGTTTTGTTTTTAATCTCTACAAAATAAAATCATACTTTTTAGTCCCTATAAAATTTTCCATCGGCATTTTTAGTCTCTATAAAAATTTTCCATCAACATTTTTTGTCCCTAAAATGCTTGAGGAAAATGTCATAGGGACTAAAAAGTGTGATTTTATTTTGTAGGGACTAAAAATAAAATTGTGAATATTTATAGGGACTAAAAACTTAATTAACCCTTATTTTTATCGTAGAGGAGGATTTTAGGAACACAAATATTTAGTTGTGCACTAATATAATTTACTAAGATAATGTTTTTGTAAGTGACTGTCAATTGTATTTTTCCCTTCGAAAATGATCTTGTCCTCAACATCAAGTTTCTATGTCCATCAATCAAACATGAAAATTGCTTATAGTACAAACAGTTTCCCCACAACAGAAATGCAAAATCATCTTTTTGATGATTCATCATATGAGGAGGGTGTTTGGAGTTTGAACTTCAATATTTATATTATGCATTGTTCTTATCAACTGAACTAAGCTTTCGGAAACAGTCACCATGTAATAATACTCTTGTAGTGATGAGTTTATTTCATAATAAACTCATTCTATAATTTACATGAATACAGTCATACAAGTCAAAATTTATAAAATTTGTAGCAGAAGCAATTAAACCAAGCACAGGGATGATTGCTTTCCTATGGAAGGAGTATATTTAATGAGCTAGTATATTCTTATATTAAGCTTTTCTTTTTTTTTACAATATTTTTATATTAAGTTACCCCTAATTATATATATTTGGCTACCTCAAGTTTGATTTTAGCTGAAATTGTTCTGACTTTGCTTTCTTTTCAATCGAACTTCAAACCAAACCATTTAATCTTGCCTTTTAGAAACCGGAGGATGAGCACAAATATATATATA
>Ga0315914_1004972_pt1 | contig 19622 bp, 8 predicted proteins | sample MpolenodulesMG_FD_203920 | JGI IMG/M metagenome (GOLD analysis project Ga0315914, IMG submission 203920) | Medicago polymorpha root nodule microbial communities from Los Angeles, California, United States - elongated nodules | ecosystem: Host-associated > Plants > Roots > Nodule | place: USA... | reverse complement strand
TAAACATGGTTAGTCTAGGAATGGATAATCGTTTATTAGTGATGTTAGGTTAACGTACTTTAAACCTTCAAGATTATTAGACCACCTAAGGAATTAGGGGCTGTAGTTGAGAAGAGGGTCCTAACTCAAGGGATTGATTAGGACTATTTTGTTAACTATCGTAGAACTAGAAAATCATTCGTAAGAAATAGGTCCAGTCTACCAATTAGGAAAACACTAGAGGATTCGACGGACCTGATCTCATCTCTCCTTGTCTTTTCCAAACTATCTTTATTTTATGTTATTTACTTTTATGCAATCAAATCCAATCTACTGCCTAGGGCAAACAAAATAATTTATACATCCTAAATATTTACTTTATTGTTGAGTTGAGATTAACACAGTCCTCGTGGATACGAACTTATTTTATTACTTCGATGCATTTTTAGTACACTTGCTAAAAGTCTATCAATTACACTCTTTTTTTATTGAAGAAGCCAAACTAGCCCACTATAGTTAAAACCAAGGAGAATCGTACCTGAAACCTTGAGAGGAACACACTCCTAGGGTCCAAGCCAAATCGGGCCTTAAATGAGGTCTAAATGAGGCATAGGTATATTTGTTGGAGAAATTGCTCTCAAATACAATCCCTTTGATTTTACAAATTAGCAGAGAGATAGTATAACTGAAATAAGGTAAAACTCTTCTAAAAAATAATGTACGTCAATTAGACTATTTAATTTGTTTGTTTTGTTGTCCCATGTGAATAAAGGTTGTGCTTTAAAGTTATTCATAACATCCAATAATGCAATCAACTGATCATCGTGTAATTACTCCATCATATACATCCCACTGTAACTTCTAAGTTTCCACTTCCTGTACAGACCATTATAGGATGCAAAGAAGAGAAAATAGTAGTTAGTGTATCACAAATTTAGGCATGCATTTGTACATTAGAGACAATCTGCATTATATATACACTGACTTCATTATTTCTAATGTTTAGACTTTAAAGTGCTTGTAAATTGAATAGGAATGCAATGCATTAGTAGCAGCCTGCTAATCAGGAATTGTTTTATCATAGTCTAGCAGCGGTAAAAAGAGAACCGACATTTCTCTTGAAGGAGCAAGTATAGTTCATTGATTAAGGATTGATTTTATTTTGTAAAATTAAAAAGAAAATCTTTGCAGTATATCTAATTATACTAGTATAATATACTGCAAAAATTTGATCTGGCACACCTATTTTGGTTGAAACATAAGTTACATTTACAACAAGAACAATCAATAACTTTCTTTATGGTCTCTTTAATTAGATTCAACTAGTAAATTTCTCCTTCGATTACCAAAATTCTTGCGCTTAGTTATGTATGAACAAAGTTGTAAATTTGTTTTGTTGTGAATCTTCATCTTCATGAAGCTTTCTCCACTATCTTATCAATACCTTCCCAAACACAATCTTTTCTACTTTTTTTTCATTTCATCTTTTTTGAAGCATGAAAACACAACATAAGAGATCGTAGAAAGAGTTATCGAGATTGTGTTTCTAGGAAAAAAAATGTGTTCTCTCTACGAATTGAACGGATGAATGTCTTGCACGTTTCCAAAACTTCAAAACTAGAAAGGAGTCGGTAACTTCTGGACGCAACCCAAATCTTAGTGAGAGTAACAGTCCAAACTTTGGAATCTGAAGCAACAATTAATGCTATCTTGATAAGAATATAGCAGAATGTGAGTATTTCAAGTGGCTGCACCATTATAGTAGTATTTCCATCAATATTCATCTTATAGTACTCGCTCAGTCCTATATTATAAGAAGAAAAAAAAAATCACACTTATTAAGAAAACTAAAATATAGTAGTTTGCAACATAGTTTTTTGTATTATTATTGAAATAAATTTTATAGGAAGATGTAAAAACAATTTTCATTGGTAGTTGGTTATAGAGAAAATGAAAAAGAGACCAAATTGAATGCACTTTGCATTTAATTTTCCTTTGGAAAAGATAATTTTTTGAAAAAAACATAATTAAATATGATAAAAGTTGGTTTTTTTTCCTTATAATTTGGGACAAAGAAAATGAGTTTTTTTTTCTTATAATTTGGGACGGATGGATGGAGTATTCTTTTGCAAACTAAAGCTGTGATATTGGAACTTACAACAAATTTCTACTCAATTGGAAATATATCCATTTTTTAGGTTCTCATTTGCAAAATTATATCTTGCTTTTCTTCATCAAAGCTGGAACAATCAGGATACTACATGGTTACATATGACAAAAAGTCGATTTCTCACATCATGTTACAACGACTTAAGTCGATAATGAGTTGATTGTGACTTTAATTATGTTGTCATGTTTTTTTGTATACATATTTATACTTTGAATAAATCTTTCGGTCCTTGCAAGTGAAATGAATATTATTTACTTTTATTTTCACTTTTTTAACTTCTGAAGCAAAATTTCACATTTGGTATAATATGCTACTCAAGTTGATTGAAACAAACAATGATCTCATCTCCCCGTCGAAAGACTTGGATTCTTTTTCTTTTAAGTGATTCATTTAGGGTTCTTTATCCTTATTGCTAAGCTTCTTTTTGTTTTTTTAAGCGTATTTACCGAAAAAACAATAATCTCATAGAGAACTTTTTCCCACCCGAATGGTCCCCCTTATGGATTTGTCTATCCAAAGAGGAGGAAAATACAGTTTTATTTCTTTCTTTCCTGATTCACCCATACGAATGTGAGAAGTGTTTTTTCTTTGTCTGGGTTGACAAATCTGATGAGGTGCATTTATATGAAACAAAAATACTGATTTATAACAATCATACATCTACATTTTATTTTTTAAACTAGATTTATCTTCTTCATAAAATTTATATATTTGATTATCGTTTTTTGCAAATACACTATCAATACCTAACAAAACTCATAAAATTTATATAATTGATTATATTTTTACAAATACGCTATCAATTCCTAAAAAAACACTTAATTAAGTTAATCCATTTTTTTTTTGTGCTAAGTTAATCCATTTATATTTAGTGTGATTCAATTTTCTTAATTATATAGAGAGTTAATCCATTTCCTATTTTTAATATTTATTTTGCCTGAATTTTGACCAGGCGTCATGTGTATATGGGTCGAAGATGTTTATTTAGGTGGACTTCTTAACTAGGCTAGACTACTAGTTTTTCCCACGTAAAATTTATTTTAACACCCAAATTTTAACAATTTGGATTGCTAATTCTTTTCAGGTATTTGTAATATTAATTATGTTTAATGAATGAATAATTAACATTAAAAGGTGTCGCATTTCATTAATCATTCATTGAACATAAAAAATATCGTTCTTGAACATTATTAACCACAATTGTATGTGTGTATTTTCTTAACACAAATTGTGGTTAACGGATGTCATGTATATTTAACACTAAAAAAATCATGTACATCTTAAAAAAAAAATTAAGCACATCCGTACAATTTATCATACCGAGATAACTGCATCAAGCTAAATATAACACAAAAATACAAATTTTTTTCTAAAATTTATTATACATTTGGCAAAGTCTGATTAAGAAAATGCCTACAAAGTAAGAAGAAATGAACTCTTAGAAACTGGCTCATATTGGCAAAAGAAGTTCTAATTAACACACATACTTCCTCAAAAAACTTTTGAAGCAACAAAGTAACCAGAAAAGCAATCGGATATATGTCATTGTTGTAATAAAGAGATAGCCAAACATGAAGATATTAAAGCGCGGTTGAAGTAAAATGGATAAGATTAGTGAACTTCCTAATTGCATATTGTTTGTATAAAATGACATTATTGTCAACAAAAGAAGTTGACCAGACAAGTATATTGTCCAAAATATGGAAGAACATATGGAAATATCTTTCTAATTTGATAAAAAAAAAAAACCCAACTTGAATGCCCTTAAATTTTAAAAGTTTTGTAAGCAAAGTCTTGACTCATTGTGATCATTCTAGCGCCTTGCACAAAATAGTTTTCGATTATGATGGTTTTATGTCTTTCCAGACCTTGATGATGATCTTTAAATATGGTATGTCGTTTAATGTCAAGACAATTACAATCAGCGCTTTTCATGCCGATCAAAACTTTCAAAATATTGAGATTTCCAATATCATTCTTTCTTGATGTTATATACATCATCTTAACTTTTTATTTCACGAAATAAGAGGGAAATTAATCATTTCACACACTTTATAAGACCTTCATGAATTTATAGAACAACATGAAAACATGATTTTGGAAATCTCAATATTTTGAAGGTTATAACCGGCACCAAAATCGTTGGTTGTAATTATTTTGACATTATACGACATAACTTATTTGAAGATCTTCATCAAGATTTGAAAAAAAAATAAAACCATCATAATCGAAAACTTTATTTTATGCAAAATGCCAAAGTGATCACGATGAGTTGAGACACTATTAACAAAACTTTTGAAATTGATGACCGTTCAAAATTCGGTATTGTTTGTTATCGGATTAGAAAGATATTTCTATAGATTCTTCCATCTTTTGTACTATACATATGTTTAAACAATTTTTTGTGTTGACAAGAATGTTATTATATACAACAATATGCATTTGGGTAATTCACATACCTTATCATTTTTTCTTCGACCATACCTTAATATCTTCGTGGTTGGCTCTTTCTTTGCAATATCACTCCTCATCAAAATAAAACTTCAATGACAAATTTTACAAACTTTTTTAATTATCATCACTCATTGCCATTGCAACACAACTCTTATGGGCTTATGTAATTTTGTGTTGTTTTGTTACATTTGAAAAGCTTATGACATTGTATGTTTTGTCATAAAATGGTGCTATTTATAAATATTTATTTAGAGCACCTAAAGAGGATATTAAATTTCTATAATAATATTATATAAAAATTAAATTAAATAATATCATTATATTGCCATATACAATAGTCAACAGTTGTATTGAATAGTATTTATTTACATATGCGTCAAAAAAAGTATTTATTTACATATTGCAGTCAACAATTTTTTTTTTCCTTCTAAATAACAAATAATTTTCCAGAAAAAAAAAACATTAAATGAGTTTATACTAGTATTGCAGTCAACAATATTTTTTTCTATAATAACATTAAACAATTTAAATAATACTATTATAAAACTTTCAAGTTTTATCAGTCAACTATGGCTTCAAAAATTTATACTAGATAAGAGAAATAATTATATTTAAACAATATTCGCTATTTATTTACATAGTAGTCAACACTACAAACTTGGTAACTTAATTAATTACATATTTAATATTTTTTTGTGGATATTTTATTTAATATTATTATAAAACAAATAATGTGTCATCGTGAGCTTAACTCAGTTAGTAGGGACAATACATAATTCAGTCGATAGGGACAATGTATAATATATACAAGGTCCAGGGTTCAAACCCCGACCACCACAAAAAAAAATTGAACAACTAATGCTGACTTTTATCATATAATTTTTTTTACTATCATAAGTCAGGGGAAGAAAATTAGAGATATTGAAAGATGGAATAAATCTCATTTTGTTCAATTAATTCCATCATATTTGTTTTTTGTCTGTAGACAAAGTAACAAATAATACCACATGAACCTCACGGCTCACACGCACAAATAATCATACCCACTTACTTTTTCTTCCTTGTGTACTAGATATTTGCATAAGCTAAACTTTTGAATGGAATTACAAATGAGTAGTCAATTATTTTAGCAATTTCTTAATCTCCATAGATTTTTTTCTTTTGAATAAATCTTTTGTTATTGCCTAGATTGTGGTACTTGCATGCTATGATCTCACTAATAAGCAGCGAGTTTAAGAGAGTTTCATTTTACAATTATCTTTATTTTTTTTGGCAGTGACAATTATCTTTATTTGAGCTACATAATAGTGTGCCAATTCACAGATGAAAGTTTTAAATTTTGCATAAGAATGCAAATGCTGACATCATCAAGGAAATTTTTGATTAACTTCTAATTATTTAAACTTCTCAATTAAAGAATGTTTATGTATCTTTCTTACCTAACAGATAAGTGAGCTTCTAAAAAAAGTGAAATGTTCTTTCAAAAAAAAAGTGAAATGTAAAATATAATTGAGGAATAATGTATGTTATAATTTACTGTTAAAAAAACGCAGTTGTTATTCTTCAAATGATCTAAAAAGGCTTAAGCTGACAATGATAATATCAAGTTCACCCGACCATCCCAAAATGTAGTTTTAGTTTGGTAGAAATTGTATTTGCCTCTTTTATAAAATGGAAATAGTTTATTTAGACTAGGTAAACACATTTGCTATTTAGTTTGTTTGTTTTGGTGTCGCTAGTAAATAAAAGTTGTGCTTTAAAGTTATTGATAGCATGCAATACTGCAATCAACTGATCATCATGTAATTATTTACAGTATATCAGTGGAGTTTACAATGGGACGGAATGGATTCCATTTCATAAACATACCGGTATAACCTAATGAAAAATTCATTCTGGATAATATTTTTATATTTGATTTATGTTAACGACACTTTGAAAATAAGGAAGATATGACTAAGTTGAGATTACCAAAAAGGACGTAAAACTATCCTCATGAACAAGTATCGAACTTGACATCCATATTTTAATAACATGGAGGAAAACCAACTGAAATCTTCATTGATACTAGAGATGCTAAGATTCAAGTTTGTAATCAAAGAACAAGGCTGAAAAATATGAAGTTAAGTGAAAGTAGTCTCTTGAAAAACATGGATCACATGCAAAATATGGTTCAAGAGAGTGTTGTTTCCTCATATTCAAGTCTCAATGTCATGCATAGCTTTCCTGTTCCTATGAATCAACTATATTATATTATTGGAGTGGATTTCACAAATCATGTTGAGAAAGAATGGTTTAACCCAATTGAATAGATTTTAAACATGTGTAGCACCATCCGACGTGACACATGCGGATACATTCTAATTTTCTATTTTCTCAAATTATTGATGGTATCAACGTCTTAGTGTCAGGTCTCAGTGTCGTAATAGCACTTCATCGTTTCAAACATATGACTACATGCATTGTGCTTTTAGCTTGGTTATTATTCGAAAACGCTACTAGATTTTAAGTTTTTTTTTTAGTGTTTTATTTGGTTTCAATTTTTTTTACCAACTTTTAATTTTGCTCTATTGTTCCGTGTTTGTAGAGCTTTATCTCTTCTAAGTGGGCGTTGGTGTTTTATTCTAACTATATCTAGAGAAATTGCATTAATATTGACTATATTTTAAGATTTTTGTGTTCAGTGTTTGTAGGATTTTATCTCTTCTTAGTATATTATGCAAAAGGCTTGTAAAAGTGAAGTCTAATGTTATCTCCATATTGAAACTTCTTTAAGTTTCTATTTTCTGTTGACCATTATAGGATGCAAAGAAGAGAAAAGAGTAGTTAGTTTATCACAAATTTAGGCATGCATTTGTATATATAAAATAAAAATAAAAAACTACATCATATATACACTGTCTACATTATTTCTAATGTTAAGAATGCTTGTAAATTGAATAAGAATACAATGCACTAGTAGCAGCTTGCTAATCAAAAATTGTTTTATCATAACAGCAGCAGTAAAAAGAGAATTCTTAAATCGTTGGCTGTCGATGCCGGCATTTCTCTTGAAGGGGCAAGTATAGTTCATTGATTAGGGATTAATTTTATTTTGTAAAATTAAAAAGAAAATCTTTGTAGTATGTCTAGGTATACTTGTATAATATACTGCAATAATTTGATTTGACACACCTATTTTGGCTGAAACATAAGTTACATTTACAACAAGAACAATCAATAACTTTCTTTATAGTCTTTCAATTAGATTCAACTAGTAAATTTCTCCTACATTCTCTTCAATTGCCAAAATTCTTGTCCTTAATTATGAATAAACAAACTTGTTCCGAGCTTTATAAACATTTAATTTTGCAGAAAATGGGAACTAACCCAATTGCCGCTCAAACCTTAACTAGATTATAAGTTCCTTAGGTATGGGCATTTTAGTGCATCGCATGGATTACTTTTAATCTGACACCCTTTCACTTAAGCTTCTACTTGAGTGAGGATTCTTAGAAATCGTGGTTGGACCTAACATAACCTCACAAAATCGGCTTGAAAATAAACTGGCTTGCAAGGTAAGGATTTCCCCCACTTATGAACACATTGTCATACCATTTCCTATCCGATGTGTCACTCTTTAACAATTTTCAAAAGTATTGAAATCAGATTGGTTTTTTTTACCAAATTTAAAGCTAAATTATGTATTTAAAAACTTAATTTATAACCTTGATGCAAAATCTGCACTAGAAACTAGACTTTTGCAGACCATCCATCTTGCCTAAATAAATTATTAGTACAAGAAACTCTCGATTTTCCTGCGGACTTACCTGCGGAATAAGGTGAAAAATCCGCAGGAAACGTAAATATATTACAAGACAATATATAAATTTTTTGAATACCTTTTAAGTCAATTTACATTTATCGACTGGTTCAACCGCTGATTTTACCAAACAATTCAATTAGCTTATCAGTAATAAGTCATCTTCCATCAACTATAATTTATCAATCATCAGTTACAAGCTATCTCCTTAAAAAAAATTATGAACTATCAATCATCATCTATAAACTATAAACTATATCATGAATTGTCTTGTTTTTTTTATTGTCAGGAATCTAATTCTCCATTTTAAATGAAAGAGAGAAAATAATAAAACTGACTTTGCACATACACAATAAATATGAAGGTGTTATATTCCACATACAATTTTTTAAGTCTCTTTGTCAATATTTGTGGTCAAATGTTATGTTATCTATAAAAAAAAAAAAAATTATCATATATTTTTTTTAAAAGAATCAAAATATTTTAACATTGAATATCAACAAAAACAATATTAATTACAATCAACAGTTTGACATTTTGTTTGGATATAAGTTGATTTGGACTAAAATATAAAATTATAGGGTCCATATCTAATATTTAAAAGGGTTAATAGGGTTTTACCCCCTGTAATATAGGTCATTTCCGGTTTTACACCCTGTAATTTTTTTTTATTTACCCCCCTTAATTTTTTTTATTTACCGCTTTATAGGTCAACAAAAAACCAATTTTTTTTTACTGAAATTTTTCGTTTTTTTATGACCTATAAAAAATAATTACAAAGTGTAAAACCGGAAATGGCCTATATTACAGGGGGTAAAACCCTATTAACCCTATTTAAAATTAAGAAATTCAAAATTCAATAAAAAAAAAAGATAAAAAATAAACAAATCACAGAAAAAAATGATATGTTTGCCCCCGTTGAAAAATATTGATGCATATACCCTTGTTCTTCATTTGATTTGGTGAACATGACATTTTTTTCAACTCTTTCTGCACGTTCTGACTGTGAAAATGGCGAGCATGCCATTTCTTTATTTTGTTTTTTGTGTTTTACATTTTTTTTTAAAATGACTTAAGTTTTTTTTCCCTTTTTTTTGCTTCATTACTCGAGTTAACAAAATAAATGGACGAGCTAAATGATAATAATAATATTATTATTAAGATATAATTCGAAATAAAATATATTAGAAGGAAATTAGTTAACTACCGATGATTAACAGTAGGACAATTCTTGCGAATATGATCGGTCTTCCGACATAGTCCACATTTTTTCGATGTTTGTTTCACAACATCAATTTCAGTCAAGATGCAAGTACTGTTTTGACGACCTTTCTTTAAAATATCCGCTTGGCTGGATCGTGGCAAAGCTTTGGACCTTCATGTGGGGGCCAATAATTCTTGTCGTATTGTAGGGAGAATGGTGTATTTATAATAGTGAAGATAAAACAAAAAAAACGAAAAAAGAAAAAAAACAAATTCATGGCATGTTTGCAATTTCAAAGAGAGAACAAAAAAAAAATATGGCATGTTCGCCATTTGATTTGTAGAACGAAAAGATATGCAGAAAAAGTTGGAAAAAAAGTTTATGTTCGCCATATCAATTGGAGAACAAATCAATATTTTTCAACAGGAGGCAGACCTATCATTTGTTTTGGCGAGAGGGTCAGAAAAAATAAAATTTCGCGGAATTTTCTAAGGAAGCGTTGAAATAATATTCGTCAATAGTTCCGCCGGAAAATCCTCAGCAAAATAAAAGTGGCCTGCGGATTTTCCTGCGGCCTATGGATTGGCAGGAAACTTCGCATGACTGACTCTGCAGCAAAATCCTTAGGTATTCCTGCGGATTATTTTCCTCATGAGAATCCGCATGAAAAACAAGAGTTTCTAGTAGTATCTTCACTAGTTCAAGAGCCAAAACTGTACCGTTATAAAATTACCTCTTAATCAAACGAGAAAAAATCTTCTTCAGCTCACTTATGGAAACATGTTAATGACAGCATCTTCGATTGTCCTTTTTATGTAACCTACTCTGGTTTTCATATGCAACATCATACTTATGGAACTAATACTCTTTTTGCTGCAATAGTAAAAAAATTATACAACTCTTGAACAACTCATATTTTTTATATTTTTTTTTTTGTAATTGTATTCAAAGTTGTTCTATGATACTATATCTTATTTAAGATACTTCCACAATTACTATGCTACGAATTTTCCCACATCAAGGTTCTTCCAATGGCCTGAGAAATTAAAATACACGTTCATCACCGTTTGAAAACTCTATGACACCCTCATTAGAGATGTTCTTAGAAATACACATTATGCAGAATCAGAATTTCTGCACACACAACAATCACTACGTTAATTAACCAACTTTAAACCAACATAGTTTCTATTCCAAAATCAGATATCCAAGCTCAGTTACCCTGGTGGCTTATATATCCAGAGAGTTGTAATTTAGGAAGATCATGTACGATACGCCTGATCAAACTATAAGAAGATCAAATAGAACAAGAACTCAATCAGTTAGATTAACTGGTTATGTGAGTTTCAATGATCAAGCAACTACCGATGAAAAACACTATTTTCTGAAATGAACAAACAGTCACCAAAATAAGACTGCCTTATAGACTCCCATATGAACTTGAACTTCTCATGAGGGATGATAAACAAGTTAGTCCAAGACTCAGAAACTCATAATATTTTTGGACTCTTGAAACAAAATTAGATAGAACAACCATTTTTTCACTAATTCGAATTATAAAATTCAAACAAATAAGTAGGGTGTGTTCCTTTTTCATGTCATTGTTAGCTGTTCTCATCGTGTCCTAGTCGAAAATTCAATTTTCAGACTATTTGATCAGATTATTCCAAAACTTGCTCAGAAAATCAGAAGAAAAAAATCAATGATTCCTTAACCAATGCCTTGGGTGAGGACACAAGTTAACATTTCCCTAATAGTATATATACAAACAACAAATTTTCTTTTCCCACCATCTTTCTCACATTCCTTTAAAATTTCTCATTTTACCTGCTCAGATTATATAATTAGAAGAATTTCTATATAATTGGAATCCCTTTAAAAAAACTCATAAAACACCTGCAAAAGATTTTAGTTCATCTAATTCTTGTTTCAAAACCATTTGAATATTACAATCCGAAAAAATATTACAGTTCGGATTGTATACAATCTAAACTATGTCAAACCCCCCATTAGACCAGATTCTATAAGTGCAATTATAGTTTATATATTGACACCATTCAGATTATATAATCTAAAGCGTAAAATATAGGTTCTCATTGTATAATATGAAATGTGTCGATACATAGATCCTAGGTGTTTGTGACAGAGAACACGCATTTTTGGAAAAAAATAATATCACACATGCATAAAAACCGATACTCAGATTATACTAAATATTCAGGACAACATATTCAAATAATACAACATAATCGAAACAAAATATCAAAATCAAATAAAACGTAAAACATGTTGGGTAGCATAGCAACTCCTAGCACACCCCAAACCAAGGACAATACATTATCCTTCCCGAAACCTCAACAATGATTCACTCCAAGCCTCGCAAGATTGAACCTCCCTGCTCCACTTGGGCTTCAACCAATATCCAAATGGCTATTGCCCATGCAGCCTAATTGTGGTCCCATATCTTTAGTAGTAATCTCATCAAGGGTCGCGATGACAAATTTGGTAAATGAACAAAATCCTTTCAAGTAATAAATTAGTAAGTTATTGTCTTCACATGAATTGTTGTTTTTGACACGACAATTAAGCTAAATTTATTTAAAAACAATAAATTGGGGGATTTCGCGAGTTATTGTTGTTAAGCAGAAAAGTAAAAGTAACGGTGGATTAGAACGTTGATGAAGATTAGGACTCTCAATAAAGTTCCTAGTACATTTTACTACTCACGGTTCATGATTACGACAACTAACAAAGTAAGACCTATCACTGTTGGGTTTGATAGGCTTATTTGTATGTCCAAGCCCAACCTATTTAAGGAAATAGACTTTTTTAAAAGTCTAAACCTAAATCTTTTTCTAAAAATGCTAGATCGGATCGGGCCATAAATATGTCAGGTCATAAGCCCCTGTCAGGCGATCTGACTTATTCCCACCTCTATTTGGAAATAAAATCATGGGAAAATAGAAGATATTGTTTTCCTCGATTTTTTTTCTTCTTGAGAGCTAATTTTATAATGACTGAGGAACTTATATTTACAACTTCTACATTCCTTGAAATATTTTCTTAAACCAGGAAACAAAGCGATCTAGAGTTAAATATTCGATAGGGGCATTTTTAGGATTTTGAGTGGCGAGTGAATAGACATTTTGGTCCTCAAATTTACGTGCATAGGTCAATTTCATCCCTCAATTTTTCAAAATATCAATACACCCTTGAATGTTGTAAATGTCAATTAATTTAGTCACTATGTCAATTCTCGCCGTTAAGCGTGTCATGTTAAGCGATGGGGTAAAGTTCCAAATCAGCTTCCATGTGTACATGGACGAATTTGATTTGAAATCTTTTGGAAAAAAAATTGACTTTTTTTTAAATGAAAGTTAATACAAATTGTTACACTGTAAAGTCGATCTATGAATTATTAATTAAAAATCAAGTTGGTTCATGAATTATTTATCTTATCGATCAAATTCGTCCCTATACACGTAGAAGCTGATTTGAAACTCAACGTCAGCACTGCTAACGAGGAAACTTGATAGAGGGACTAAATTGATTGACGTTTATTAAATTTAAGGATGTATTGACTATTTTGAAAAATTGAGGGATAAAATCGACCGATCTATACATATTTGAGGACCAAGATGTCTATTCACATTTCGAGTGACCTATGAACACCTATAAAGCAATTTAAAAAAAGATAATGATTAAAATTATTATAAAAAATAGGGTTAAATATGTTTTTGGTCTCTGTAAATATACTAATTTTTCGTTTTAGTCTCTCTAAAATTTTCCTTCAACTTTTAGTCCCTATAAAATTTTCAATCACTACTTTTGGTCAATATTTTTAAGTTAATATTTGTATTTCTTTAATGAAATTGTGCATAAATGTGTAAAATATTGTAAAAATCTCCCATAAAATTAGTATTTTTTAATAAAACATAAATTAAATATGAATTTTTAACCGCAAAAAATATAAAAATTCATATTTAATTCATGTTATGTTAAAATAATTCTATTTTTTTTTTGGAGAGATTTTTATAATATTATAAATTATTTTTAAAAAAATTTATTCTAAAATATGACTTCTACATATGTGTTTACTTTAAAGAAATGACTAGAAAGATGAAATACTTTTGAAAGACTAAAAGTTCAAGAAAATTTTGAGAAAGACTAAAACGAAAAATTAAAGATGAAAATCATATTTAATCCCAAAAAAATAATAATATTGTTCAGGTTTCTACAGAACTTCTCTGTGTCGCCGCTACAACCTCATTCTTCATTCTCAACACAAACACAAACACAAATGAATCGTCGCGCAAACCTTTCTCTCTCCACCGCACTCTTCAGAATCACCCACTCCTTTCACAAATCCCCAATACCCATTTCCCCAATCCCCTTTCCTCCACCAACTTCAAATTTCCACTCTTTTTCCAAATTCACACCCACCCATTTCTCGATTCAGCATAATCTAAGAAATTTCAGTAATGGGTCAAGCGGGTTTGATCACAACAAAGAAGTGGACGAAATCAACCTCAAGTTTGCAGAAGCAAGGGAAGAGATAGAGATGGCGTTGGAATCAAAAGAGACGGTTTATTTCAATGAAGAAGCTGAGTGTGCTCGTGCCGCTGTTAATGAAGTGTTGTCGAAGTTTGATGCGTTGTTGGCTAAGTTGCCGGAGAAGGAGAGAGGTGCTTTGCAGAGGTCTATGGGTCTTAAGATTGAACAATTGAAAGCTGAAATTTTACAATTGGATGAGTAAGATTAGAGTTTTTATTATTATTATTTTTGTTGTCATTGTTATGAATTATGCTTCTTACTTGTTAGTTTATGATGGAATCAATTGGAAAATGTAGCTTATAGGTTATTAGTAGGCTATTTATTTAACAGGTTAGAATTTGGAATAAATGCATTGTAATGTAAGACACTTCTTGGTGATTTACTTGTTGGGATTGACAACTCAGAACTCGTGCTTTTGTTCGTTTAAACGGATATTGCTGCATTTACACTTTTGTTATTTTGGTTGACACAATATTCGTTTACATCATTTTGTTGAATTAATGAGATTTTTCAGTCCTGTGGTTTTTGGTTAATGATTAAATAGGTGGAGATATTTGTTCAGTTCACTGATGTGTTTAGGAGAAAGGATAGTAGAAACTCGGCTTAGGTGGTTTGGGCAAGTAGAGAAAAGATTTGTAGATTCTATAGTATGGAGAGTAGATTAGATGGCGTGTAGTCAAATCACTAGAGGCAGAGGAAGACTTAGAAAAACTATAAGAGAAACTATCGAGAAAGATCTAGAGATTAATGAGTTGGATAGAGATATGATGTATGATAGAACATTATGCTCCGTTTGATCCATTTAGCCCGACCCCACTTAGTGAGAGAAGGCTTGGTATTTGTTGATATGTTTAGGAGAAATTGGTCTCACCATACCCTGCAATTTGCTTAAATAACGCATGCTCAACATCTATTCTATAAAATATGTATAGTGGACTTGTCATGTCATTAAACAAAAGTAAGGGAGGCATGGTGAGTTTAATTTTCCTAATAAGGGTTGTCAGTATTCGTTTCAAAAATTAGATAAGGGATGTGTTATTTAAGCATCTGTCAACGGAGTAAGTGCAATCTCTCCATATGTTTAACTAATAGGAATGGACAAATTGAAAGTGACAGTTGATATTTTTTAGTGATAATACTCACTCTTTAGCAGTGAACAACTCCAATTGGCCTTTTGCTGTAGGATGAATGACTGGGTAATGTTTTGGAGGAATTGCATTCATCAGACCCTAAAATATGCTTTAAATAACACTTGCACCACATCTATTCTATAAAACACATTGAGCTTTGATCAACTGCACAAATCTCCCCTATTATGTAAAAATAGAGGGGTGGAGAATGTCATACCATTTAAACGAGTGAAGAGAGGCGAGGTGAGTGTAGTTTTCCTAACAAATACAGGTTGTGATGTTTACAAAATAGATAAGGTGTGTGTTATTTAAGCATATGTCAGGGAATCAGGACAATTTCTCTGTATGTTTATGAAACAAATGGAATGGACAAATTGGAAGTAACAATAGATAATTTTTTGTGATGGTACTCACACTCTTTGGTACTGAGCAACTCCAATTGGCTTTTTGTTGTAGGATGAATGACTGGGTAATGAGCTTATGTAGCATAGAATCAAACATTTGAAATTTTGTCCTATCTAAGACAGTGTTTTAGTTCTGTCTTTATTTGTGGAAACAAGTTATCTTGTCATGTTTTATTCTACACTTAATATACATTGAGTATAGAACAAAACTCATATTAGGTGCTCTTGTTAGGAAAGCTGCACCTGTTTAATAACTGGTGTAAATATCCAAATGTTTTTTAAGCTTCAAGTTTACACATGTGCTTTTACTGTTATTCAGTTTGTTATACTTAACTGTGATGTTGCAATGTGACTGTTATTCAGTTTGTTATACTTAACTGTGATGTTGTAATGTGACAAGTACTTCATTAAAATTATCCAAGCATTGTGAGTGAACAAATTGTGTTATGTGAGGAAGTTATGTTAATCTGGTGCTATCCTTATCTGCATAACTTGTTGACATACCTCTAGAACATATAGGCTTTGATGACCAAAATAATTCCTGGATATGACTTCACGACCAGATGCTACTTGGAATGACTTAGCTTATAAGTTATTGGTCATGTCTAAAAGTTTATGCTTTCGAATCCTGATGATACGAGGAAAGCAAAATGTTCTTTAAGTCATAAATAGTTGTTATCGGTAAGCAATGTTGCTCATAACAACATCTGCTCTACACTACATCTGTAGTGCTGCAAATTTCATGCATAGCTTCTATGCGGTATTAGGATTCAACACCAAGCCCTCTAATGGTTTAAATTAGAAATTGTCTTAAAACCAAATGTGTAGCCTCACATCTTTCTTCATGGGCAGCTTCTAGTTCTGTTTTTTTTCCCCTCGTGGGTCTTTCCATCCTTTCCATGTTTCAGGTCCTGCGCAATGAAACAGATAAGGATAGGGATGTGAAGTTATATAGTAAAACAATCAGAATGTGTGTCTGTGCTTCGGTCTAAACTGTTACCACTTCACATGGAAATCACGAACAATGTAATCTTTCTACTTCATGTTTTTGGTTTAGCCCCATTGAGTCAGTTGTTATTTTGTGCTGTCTTGAATAGCAAATATTGAGGTCTCCTACTGAAGTACACTTTTGACACTTTGTAATGTATAAATAGCACCTACAAATTTCCATGAGACATAGTTATTTCTCTTTTTAACCCGACGAATGAGCACCCTCTGTGAACATGAGTGTTAGACTATTTTTGCTGTGCACACATCATAATTGTTACTCCCACCCACAACACTTGAGAGACCATTGTGGAGTACAATACAATTCAAACCGTGGACTGGATGACTTGGCATAAGTTGCAGTAGTTGGAAGTCCCACCACCCACAACACTTGAGACTTCTTGTGAAGAGTCCTCCACAATGGTCTCTACATGTGATATATGATGAAAAAAGTCACTCAAAAGAGGGATAGTGTTATATATGTTCGATATATGTCAACATGTGATGTGAATAAGTTTATCATTAGCTGTAGTCTTTTAAATTTAAAGGATGTATTCATTGTTCTGAAAATGAGCAGATAAACGTAAAAAGAACTATATAAAAATAAAATACCTATTTAGATACAATGTAAGTCTAGATTACAATTACATTACATGCTTTAACATTCCTTGAATTTTGAAATTAGAAATCAATAAATGCATCCATTTTTCATCCCAGTTTCACTACAGCCAAGCATGCTCACCAGTGTTTCTCCTGTCTTGTTCTTTTTCTTTCTGTTACACACACACAATTGTTTTACATGGATAAAGAAATTGAGAAACAATACAAAATACTTTTTTATTGATAAGATTTGCTATCCTATCCTATGAACTGTTGGAGGTGACAAATAAAAGACAAGAAAGGAGAATCGAGAGAGCAAACTAGCTAACATGAAAATTGTGCTTTTTGACAAACACGGTCTGCAAAATCAAAGTGCTGGTATAGGAACAAATCTAGTGTCTACTAAGACATAGGGAAGGAGGAGAAGGTAGCAGCATGGCTTGTTTGCTTTTGTCTCCTAACACGTTGCAATCTTGGCCCCCACAGGCCACAATTAACCCTCTATAAGATGCATGCATGATGCATAAATTTTCACACACTTGCCTTTACCTGAAAGGGCCATTGTCCATATTACATATTTTATTTAGAAAAATATTTTTCTTTTTCTTTTTTTATGGAAAAGAAAAATAATCTCTCAAACACGTATTCTAAATCTCGATGAATTTGACTGACCACATTTAGTGAGATTGCTCTTTTCAATTATATTTTTCATCTAGGAGACTCGAACCTTAAGACCTTATTTATGAAATCTTAGTCCAATTTTACTTGCAGCACCATAATGTTGGAGCCACAGCATATATCTTAATCATTTTATTTTGTAAGTTTGAAACTCCATTCATCTCTTACCAAGTATTATGTTTGAAATTAACAATGACTTTGCCTAAGTGGTAAGTGACTTGGACCCTTAGATAAATGGCGAGGGGGTCGATCGCTAATTCTTAAGTGTGGAGAAAATTCAATTTGTATAAGATAATTCACTTAGTGTGTCCAACATCTTCCCCGACGAAGATTAATCATCTCTAAACGGATGATGAAAACAGTAAAAAAAAGTATCACATTAGAAATGTACATGCATTTTTAGAAAATTATTATTTATATTAGTTTCTAGTAAAAAATAATATGGCAAGGTTAAAATATTCTTGTGTTTCATTTATCATTTGTCCACCGTATATTTACAACCACCGCTAACTCTCCATCCTAATTATAAAACCTCTTTAGAATGTTTGTCTATCCCTGAATATAAGATTATTTACAAATTTTTAGATACATTTATTATTTATTTTTCAAATATATCTTGTAGTAATGCTACCGATTTTATGTCAAAATAAATACTTCCAATTTGTCTTTAAATATAAAAAGTCAATATTTCATTTATATATTATATACAAAGAGTAATGTAATATATGGTCATATATTAATTCAACAAATTAATCATGTCATAAGTTGTTATGGGGTCTATAAGTTGGACGAAGGAAGTATAAATATAATAATAAATATTGTATTGATATTATAGGATAGAAAATAACTCGACAATGATAAACATTACAAATAAGACCCATAGTATGAGTTAGTATAATTTAGTCATAAAAGGTGAGTAATAATTGAATGAAATTCAATGGATGCAATTGAATAATGTAAGGTGAAAAAACAAATGTTTGTGCATTGTTCAACCTTAAGTTTACTCTGCAGTCTACATCATAATATAATTTTCACAGACATAATTGATGTTCCAGGAAACATTCAGACCATAGAGAGTTTTGTATTCTTCGTTCCAACCAGTCCCTCACCTTTCGGCTCTCTTGTACTCTTTCCAACGTAAGAAATAAAGTAGCCAAAGAAATACTATATACTATTTTGAATGCGTAGAATCTGAAAGATAAGAGCTAAAGTAAAACAATTTTTATAATACATAGATAAATAGGTTTTTATTTTTTATTCAATTTAAATAAGTATATTGTTAGCTTTTTAATCTATCAAAGTTTAAGAATGAATATTACTTTCAGAAAATACTAAGTTTCTTTTTCCTTGAAGAAATTAACAGCAGAAGTTAAGGCAGAAAAACCGGACCATTCAACCTGCTAGCTAGCATGAACAATATTTTACTAACTCAACATAGAATTTGAATTTTTTTAATTCTTAAATAAGAAAGTCTATATTTTGGACAAAACTTAAATAAGAGAGTCAATATTTTATTGACTCATATGTTAGACCAATCTCACCGTCTACTAGTGGGATCCAATTAAAGTCTGAGCAAAGTCTTGTATGGACTGACCCAACACATGAATTGTTGGCATTTGGAAGATTCAAACACCTATAAAGGAGCACATTCCTAGGTCTC
>Ga0315914_1004970_pt1 | contig 19623 bp, 11 predicted proteins | sample MpolenodulesMG_FD_203920 | JGI IMG/M metagenome (GOLD analysis project Ga0315914, IMG submission 203920) | Medicago polymorpha root nodule microbial communities from Los Angeles, California, United States - elongated nodules | ecosystem: Host-associated > Plants > Roots > Nodule | place: USA... | reverse complement strand
GATAGAGAGAGAGAGAGAGAGAGAGAGAGAGAGAGAGAGAGAGAGTAAGTGAAAAGTGAAATTGTAAAAATAGGGGGTGAACGCCCTTTTATACTTCGAATGAGTCCGGAATATGTAATCCGGACCAGAAGTTAATTGTCTGGAATAGGTTTTTCAGAGGGCAATTTAATAATTTTTGTAGGGCGCGTGAGAAAGGCATAGGGTGGGAAAAGTAAATCTCTTGAAAAAAATTATAATTTTTTGGGGTGACCCTGCATTAAACTATTTAGCATAGATCCAACAAGAAAAAATATTCCTAAAAAAAGGAAAACTAAAAAATTGTTTGTATGTTGAGCTTTTTTATTTGTCGAGTAATTTATTTGTTAGAAGTTCACCCTTAAAATGAATAAATGATAAATTCATAGTTTAAATCCCAACTCTCATATACAACAATGTTTTTTGCCAATTGAGTTACGCTCAAACGTAGATTTGGATGGTGAGATTTAATAGTAAATTTTTTGAATTCCATGATCCAAAGCTTCTAGAAATTTTTTCTTCTCCCAATAAAAAATGCTCACTCCCAACCAAACTACTCAATATATCCCGACGTGAGTTAACTCATGGATGTGTATAACCCAACGTGACATAAGTCACGTTTCAAACACCAGCGTGAGTCCTAAGTCACGCTGATGTCAAAGTGAAAGCCATTCCTTATATTTTTTTCCAATGGGTATAACGGTGCCATTAATTTAACAAGAGTATTATTAATTAAATAAAGTAAAAGGACAAATTTTCTGATCAAATCATGTTTTAGTGTTCTATACTTTTGGTTGAACATTCAAACTGGGTTAGATATGCATAATTTAATGCACCGTGTGATAACTATTGCACTGACAAATTGTTTGAAAACTTGTAACATAACAACCTGTCAAAATCATGAAAACATTAAAAATTACCATAACAGACAAATAAAAGGTTGTTGTAGAAGAGAAGGAAAAAAAAACCGTTGTTACACTTTCTTTGTGGATGAATTTAACAGGATAGTTGTCTTTGACACTTAACTCACTTTGGAATGTGACCGAACGTAATTTAAGTCATGTAAGTTGTATTACAACGTGACTTAAATCACGTTGAGTATAACACCTACGCGAGTTAACTCATACATGAGTATTTTGATCAGTTTAGTTGGAAGTGAGCTTTTTTGTTGAGAGAAAAACAATTTTCAAACTACTGCTTGAACTAGTTCAACTCCGCCTTGCATATCAAGTATCAACATCACTATTTTACCTTTTATCTGTTCCGACAGCTTCACTGCAACTTCTTTCATGTTTCTAATAGTACGGTCCAAGTCTCCAAGTATCATTGTTCCCATTTGTGGAAAAAAGTATATCATTGTTCCCATTTGTGGAAAAAAAATATATCATTGTTCCCTTCCAAATATTATCAACAGCTATCAGACAATAGTTTGAAAAAATCCAAATAGCGTGAAAAAAAAGTTTTGACGTGTTTAAATATGTTTTGCTCTTCCTAAAATTTACCTTTGACTCTTAGTCTACTTAAGTTTTCAATGACTATTTTTTATCTCAATTTTTAATCCTTATTTTTAAGTCAATTCATGTGTAAGATTCATATTTTTTTAATTAAAATTTCTAGAAATAATACTATAGGAATCTCTTCCAAAAATATGAGATTTTTTTAACAAAATACGAATTAAATATGATTTTTATTTTTTAGTTTTTGGCGCTTAAAAATGTATATTTGATTAATGTTTTGTAAAAATTCAAATCATTTTTACGGAGATTCTTACAATATTCTAAATATTATTGAAAAAATTTGTTCAAAAATATGAAGGCTACACGTTAGTTGATTTAAGATAGGGACTATAGCGGTGGTTGAAGATTTTGGAGGGACTAAAAATGGTTGAAATTTTTTAGAAGGATTAAAACCAAAAATTAGATACATAGAAACGTAAACATATTTAACCCTCGGTATAATTGTGTGGCAAACTAGCGTATAATATAGGGTACCCTATAATATACTATGAGACTCATTCCTTTGTTTTCATTCTAGAAAACTTAGGTGTTTTTCTTTCAAGTGGCAATAAACTGAACACTTATAAAAGTCTAAGAACCGAAAGACTGGTTAGTAAACAATGACTGCCTAATCTCTAAAAATACAAAAAAAAACTAAAAAAAAACAATGACTGCCTAAGAAACTTATTAAGTAGTTTGAAAAATCCCATTATTTCCATGCTCAGTTTGTAAAATTCCATTATTTCCACCCAATATCAAACTTGCAATTATGGCAGCATCTTGCTACCATCACAAACCTCATCTTCTTGCTTTCTTTCATGTTACATTAACATTCTTGCTTCTTGTAACATCTCGTGCAGCTCCATTATCATTCAACTATGAACAACTTGGCGGTGACAAAACAAATACCTTCAATATTTCAGGTGATGTCTATCAAGACAACCAAGTCCTCCAACTCACAAAGTACGAGAGAGACAGTCTAGGCAGAGTCACATATTCAAAATTGTTTCATCTTTGGGACATAAAAACAAGTGAAGTCACAGATTTCAATACTCGTTTCTCATTTACTATCAACACCCCCAACAAAACCCATCATGCAGATGGCATGACCTTCTATTTGGCACACCCCAATTTTCCCATGTCCCAAATATATGGAGGCGGTATCGGTCTTGCGAGCCTTGTTCAATTGAGTGATCCAAATTACACAAAAGAAAATCCATTTGTAGCTGTGGAATTTGATACCTTCGTTAATGAATGGGATCCTAACTATGATCATGTTGGGATTGATGTTAATTCATTCAACACTGATCTCACTACACAATGGTTCACTAGCATGGATGAAAGAGGATATGATGCTGAAGTCAGTTACGATTCAAGTTCAAACAATTTAACTGTCACATTTACAGGTTACCAACATAACAACACAATCCAACAACACCTGTTTTATGTTGTTAATCTGAGAGATGTTCTGCCTGATTGGGTTGAATTTGGATTCACTTCAGCAACAGGAACTTTTTGGGAGTATCATACTCTTAGCTCATGGTCGTTCAACTCAAGTTTAGATTTTGAAGCAAAAGAAGATGAAACAAAAACAGGACTAGTTATAGGACTCGGTGTTGGTGGAGCTGTTGCTTTGATTTGTGTTATTGGGCTGGTTTGTCTCTTGAAATGGAAGCTGAGGAAGAAAGGCATGAAGGATGCTTTGCATTTTGATCTTGCAATGGATAGTGATTTTGAAAGAATCTCTCTACCTAAGAAATTTACCTATGAAGAACTTGCTAGATCAACTAACAACTTTGCAAATGAACACAAAATTGGAGCTGGAGGTTTTGGAGCAGTGTACAAGGGATTTATAAGAGACTTGAAACATCATGTTGCAATTAAGAAGGTTTCTAAGGAATCAAATCAAGGAGTGAAGGAATATGCATCGGAAGTCAAAGTCATTAGCCAATTGAGGCATAAGAATTTGGTCCAACTCTATGGCTGGTGTCACAAGCAGAATGATCTGCTTTTAGTTTATGAGTTTGTGGAAAATGGAAGCTTAGATTCTTATCTTTTCAAAGGAAAAGGTTTGCTGATATGGACAGTGAGATATAATATAGCTAGAGGTTTGGCCTCAGCATTATTATACCTGCATGAAGAGTGTGAGCATTGTGTGCTACATAGAGACATAAAATCAAGCAATATTATGTTGGATACAAATTTCAATACAAAGCTTGGAGATTTCGGGCTCGCTAGGCTAATGAACCATGAGACAGAATCAAAGACAACTGTTTTAGCTGGAACATATGGATATCTATCACCTGAAGCTGCTACTAGAGGAAAGGCTAGTAGAGAATCTGATGTATATAGTTTTGGAGTTGTTGCTTTGGAAATAGCTTGTGGTAGAAAGGCAATTGAACCAAGTCTTAGTGAAGAACATATTTACTTGGTGGATTGGGTTTGGGAACTTTATGGCATAGGTGATCTTCTTAAAGCAGCTGATTCAAGATTATATGGTGAATTTAATGAGAAGGAAGTAGAGAGGTTAATGATTGTTGGACTTTGGTGTACTCTTATAGATCATCTTCAGAGACCTATGATCAGGCAAGTCGTTCAAGTGCTTAACTTTGATGCTCCATTACCTACTCTTCCATTGCAGATGAATGCATCTACCTATAATACATCTTTCAATTCTGTGTCCTCTAAATCTAAGATTTCTGGTTTTGAAAATAACCAAACTGGGACCTCAACTTCAAGTAATAGCACTATCGCAGGCTCATCACAATCAAGCACAACCTTTGAAGTCATATCTCCATCAGCTGCACTTCTACATAAATAATAGTTTGATTGAATGTTTTAATCTGTATTTCTTTCTTTTGTATGCTTTATTTTCTGCTTGAATTGAGATTGTACATTAGTGTTACACATAATTTTTTTGGCTTGTTGAATATTTTGGATTTCCTTTTATTAATTATTAAAATATAAATGAAATCTATAGTATTAAATATTTAATGTTATTGTACTTGTTATTTATATTGGGCTTATTGTGAACGGACCGTGATGGGTTGGACCGTTCTTATTAGTTAGCCCATTTGAGAGGTACTTGTCTTCACTGATGAGTATATTATAATCTAACTATCTCATTAGGTTAGAGGCACTGGAAACAAGAGAATCTACCATCAGTAAGGAGGCAGAAACATCTCTCAAAACAAAACTCTCTCAAGTCTCTTTCAAGTCTTAATGGATTCTTCAACTATTCAAGGCACACGGTTATAATATTAATAGTATTGTGTATTAATATGCAATATTTTCATCAGCAATGTGAAGGGTCTCAAGTAAGGCTACGATCTCCCCCTCCAAAACTGTCATATTTGCTTGCTATCATTTCGTTTGAGCCCAAATAAATTGCCCATGGGAGTCTCTAACACATTGTATCTGAGTCCGACTCTTCTACTATGGTGCAAGCTATATTGTCTCCGGGTCATGGTGATTTGGAATTATTCCAACTTCAAAGTGAACTTTGTTAGGAGACAAGTGAACATGGTTGCTCATACTTTAGCTAGGGCGGCCTGTTCTTGGGTTAGTCACCGTATTTTTTATTCTTATCCTTCTTGTATTAAACATTGGTTGATTAATGATAATAATTAACGCTTCGGTACAAAAAATGCAATATTTTCATATCTATGATTTTGGTAATATGTTAAATATCTTTCACTTTTATATTAGACAATGCATTTTCTCCCTGCAACTTGAATTATACAGCGCACCTTGTCAACATGTTTTTTTGAGGGACCTTGTCAATATGTTAAAATATCTAATAAAAGATGCAAGTGAAATAAATCCTAATGTATTAGTGCCACAAATAGTTTCTAAGTCTTGAATATGTATTGATCCCAATTATTTTTTCTTTATCCTTCAACGTCAAATTTTAAACCTTAGGACGCAAGTGCTGAGAAGCAGGCCTCTTGACAAATCAATGTCTTTTGTGTAAATCTTTTCTAATTAAATGTTTTATTTGACTGGTTTTCTTATCAAATTGTCTTGTTTTCTAATTAAATAGTATTGTTTATCAAACATGCCATCCTAAATCGAAGTTTTTTTTTTTTGAAGGAGCGCTACTCGAAGTTTTTGACGAGTATGTATCACAAAATATTTTCTGCTATACAATTCACTGTAAAGTTTTTTTTTTAAAGAATTCACGGGAAAGTTGGAATACTGGAATTATTCACATAAAATTCTCAAAATTAGTTTGGAGCCCGTGCCAAGCACGGGTAAATAAATCACTGTTAAGAAAAGAATTTAGTTTTAGAGATTATAATCTTCATGCATTGACGGTGTAAATTCTTTTATATTTGGCTAAATCACGTCAAATAATATTTTTTGTAGTATTTTACGAACTAACTTAAAAAGTGGTATCATGGTGTAATTTGGTAGGACATATGTGTAAAAGATTTTTCTAGTATTGATGTATACAAATTAAATCTTCAGTTTTACATTGTAGATTAACCAAACTTACAGTCAACCATGGGATAAAAATTCATTGATAAAATTATATATAATTTGATACTATGTTGCATAACTCTGTATTTTTATACAAATATATAAAATAATGAAATTGATAAAAGGGTCGTGGTCCATTGTTAGTCATTTTAGTAATAATGTGACGAACTCAAATTTGAATCTTTTCCTAAGATAGGTGGTCTATTTTTCTCTTTTTCTGGGCCAAATAGCCTAGTAGCAAGAATCCACCTTTTAAGATGAATAAGTGAAGTGTCTGGAGTTCGAACCTGGATCTCTGCATATAACAATGCATTGTCCCTGTTAACTGAGTTAGATACACGCAGACTATCTTTGTCATATTCTCTTACTTGTAAAAAGTTTATTCATGTGCCTAGGGTTTTAAATATTAATTATACATAAAGAATATTGATCTTTTTAAAATAAAAAAGATGTCAATTATATTAAAAAACTTTATTCATAAATATTCATCCCCGTGTATAAAGTTTTATTTATATAAAAACAAAATAAAATTTGCTAATTTTTAAATAAAACGATGTTAATCTCTCCCAAAAAAAACGAGGTTAATATTTTATTTCTATTAAAATATAAATTCATAGTAATTAAGATGATAAAGTTATTTCGTATAAAAGGTTCAAGATTATTTTATAATAATGTATTAGTTACAAATGGGGTCGAGTTTAGTTGATTGGTGGAAGAGCATAGGATTATCCAAACCTTTCATGCTTTTGAACCTCTCATTCTTCATAGGGTGCAACTGGTTTAATATAGATGAGAGATTTTAATGGAGAGAAGGGAATGGATGAGAGATATTTTAATTAAATATATGTTTGGTTTAAAAGAGGGAAGATGGAGGAAGGGAATGAGGTTGGAAAATCTTAACAAAATACATGCTTGATTCATAAGAGAATGAGTTTTTAAAACTAAATTACCTCTTTACCCTTAAGTCTTTAATTTTAATTTGACCTCCTCTTCTCTAATGTTTCTACCTCGCTTGTTCCATCCCTTGTCCAAATGTCCTCTCTTCCTTCTCTCCCGCCTATCCTGCCTTTCCCCCATCACACACAGCCGCCCTTTCAACTCTTTTGATCATGTTATCCTTTTTTTGACTTTGTTCCTGAATGATTCCAAAACGTGAATTTTTATTTCGCTCTTATTTCAAAAGGCAGTTGCTACTTATTATGAAATCTTCGAATTCCAAACTCAAGCCTAGTTTGGCAAGACAATGAACTAAAATGTGTGGTCCTCTCTTTAATTATCTCTGTCCGTTCCAATTTGAGAAAGTTCTAGGACAATTTGTATGGACAACAAGATTTTCTTATAAGTACTCCCTCCGTTTCAAAATACATGTCCAAGTAAACCACTTCACATATGCCAATGCATAATTTTGACCGTTAATATCTTTAATTATCTAAAGTAAAAAATTATAAAAATTTAATATTTTAAAAATATTTGTCGAGACAAATCAAACAACATCTTATATGCATATATTTGTATTTATACATTAGTTAAAAAGTATGGTCAAAGTAAGTCAAGTGAATAGTGCACATTGCAAAAATTGGACATGTATTTTGAAACGAGGGAGTGCTAATTTAGCTACCCCTTACCAAGAAAGTTTTTTTTTTAATCAAGAGATATTGTGATTGTTGGTTTAATAATATAGTTAATATCATTTTTGTTATTAAGTTCTTGAATGAGATTTCATCTTATTATTGGATAAGATAATTAAGGAACTTGCAGATCTTGGTTTACCAATCAACAATCTTATATCGATGATCGTTTATCAATCAACAATCTTATATCGATAATCGATAACAGGAAAAAACAAAATAGATAGGTGTTGTTGTATCATTAAATCATAGATGGCACACAGATATGTTGTTCACGATCTTTTTCTACAATCCAACCATTCCTTATATCTACCAAAGTTGTCAAATTACAGACAACTTTTTAAGAAAATATAATCCATGATGGAATTCAAACTATAACATAGTTGTTTCACATTTAAAATGATTGATTGTACTCAAATTTAACTTTTAAAAAATGATTATTATAATCGTACAATTTTATGATTTGAACTTATTATTTTAGGTCTAACTAAAAAAATACTCTACTATTTTAGGTCTAACTATTTTATGATTTGTACTCACACTAACGTTACTATGGTTGGAGGTACATTAACCGTAAACAAATTAAAATCATAAGAGGATGAATATGATTATTTGGTTCTCACATAAAATGAGCATAATTGTATCAATCATAAATATTTGTCCCATATTTTTTTTATGTATAAATGATAGATAATAGTCTGACGTATATGTTTTTTTATATTTTTTCAGTGATGTATATTTGTTTAATATTTTTGTTATGTATTAGTAACAAATATTATACCTGTTTTTTTCTTTATCTATGACATATATATGTCTTATGTTTTTTTTCTACATAACTGAAAAATATTTATCCTGTTTTTTATGTATTAGTTAATAATATTTATCTCGTAATTTTTATGTATCACTTATAAATATCTATCTTGTGTTTTAATATATTTACCAGTGATAAGTGTTTGTCTCGTGACTTCTTTTGATATCTATCAGTTATGAATTTTTGTCTCATGTTTTTTATGTGGTAACGACAAATATATGTCCCATATATTTTTATGTATCAATGATAAATATATGTTCCGTGATTTTTTTTATATTTATTAATGACAAATATTTGTCTCGCGTTTTTTACATATCAATAATAAACATTTGTCTTGTGTTTTCCCAATAAATTGTCTCATATTTTCACTCATTCACAAAATTAGATATTGATGTTGGCTTGTTTGCGTTTTTTTAAAATAATTTCATTTTTGTTTGTGCCATATACTTCGTTTGTAATAAAAATATTCGTATTTTTTGCATCTAATTTATAACATTTCATGTTTCCCAAAAATAAAAATGTTTTTTTTTCCTAAAAAGTAATACTTTGTTTCTTTGTGGAGTGTGATTTCTCATCTTAGTGATGCGTTTATTTGATTCGGGTTTAAAGATTGTCTACGATCTAGTCAAGATTCAATCAATGATTCTAGAAACGTCAACGTTATCCAGAGACATGAGTATTCTAGAGATTTAAATATAGTCTTGTTTGTAGACATATGTACACTACCATTTTTTACTATTAGCATGAATGTTGTGTGTTTGTTTGCAGATTCCTCTTTTCAATTTTAGCGGCTTTGAATTTTATCGATATATTGTATAAACTTGATTGGATTAATATTGATTATTTTTGTCACAAAGAAACATGTTAAAGAAAGATCACATTCTTGACCAAAAAAAAAGATCACATTATAAAAAAAAATTGGAGACAGAAACATGATTGAAGTAAATAGAATGGATGACTTTAATTGTAATTTAAGTCTTGTCATTAAAACTCTTATATTAAAAAAAAGTATTGTCATTAAAACTTGTTTTTAATTTTTTTTTTTTTTTTTTTTGAGAATATGCGATAGATGCATGCCATGTCTCGTTTGATTGAATATGAAATGTATGTATGAGAGATTTTTTTCAAAGGCATGTATAACTTCAGCCTAATTGCCAAAAAACAAAAAGATTAAATTAAACTCAATTGTGATCAAATTGACAATCGAGTTTGGCAATTAATTTATGAGATATCAAATTACCATCACCATAGTTGTAGACTAATCACCTAATTATGACTTCAGCCTAATTGTAGACCAATCACCATAGATAAAAAAATTATTTAAAAAATCAATTATCATTGATTTGTGGGATATCAAATTATTTGTGTTAATTCAGTGTTATTACATAGATTATTACGATGACAGTCAACACATTGTTACACTGGTTAAGAGGTAACACATTTTGTTATCAGTATAATTTTTATATTATTTGTAACACATTTTTATAAGCTTAATTGAGTGTGAGATATCAAATAATTTACAATACGTTTTTCTCTAAGATTAATTTTGCAATACAGTTAAGAGATATCACATTTTATAGGTCATATGTCATTTGTAATATAAAGGGGTATATGAGGCTTACAAACCTTTTTTCTAAGTAACAAAACTTATAACAATTTTAATTTGAAAGCATTTGGTATTTTAATTTAAATGCATTTGATATTAATAACTTAGAAAAAAGCGTTCATAAATTTAAAATCACCTATACCTTTAATTCATTTAAAAAACATTTGTAAAAAAGCGTTTATAAATTTAAAACTTACTTTGTCTTTTAAATATATAGGGCTTATATAAGTCATTTGTAATGATACATGTTTTTTTTTATTCTACCAAAAAAAAATATACATGTTTTTTTTGTTTTTAAAAAAAAAAAAAAGACATTTGGAAGCATTGCAATTTTATAATTGAATTAAATTTATTTTTGACAATTTTGCATTGTATAATTTCAAATCACATGTTAATTGGCAACATAGAATTTGGTTGCTCGAACAAACATCAAACATAAAAAATAAAGACAAAAATATCTCACTAAACACATAATCTAAAAAAGAGTTTATTCAAAATATGCTGGAGGATATAAATAGAGAAAAATGGATGAAAAGACATAAAGAAAACAAAAGAGGATTATTCAAACCGGTTGTGGTATTTAACCATTTAACCACTCTCATTCTCTCCATCACTTCCCTCTCTTACATCTCTTCTATCTTTATCTCTCTCTAGATGTAAACTCGAGAGTTTGTATTTTTAGGCTTAACTCAAGTGTTTATTTTTATTTTTGAAAAAAAAATAACAAAGATTATTATACTATAGTGGATCTTTTTTTGGAAGTGGATCTTCATTAGTGGATAACTCTCAAGTTTTCTACAGTGCTTAAATTTCCACCTTTAATTTTTTTTTCTTGGTATAAAAGATCCCCTCCTTTTTGTTAGATAATAATACATTGTGTCAGATGTTAAATTTGTGTTAGAATAGCATTTGTTGATGTGCATTCCTTTTTTTCTCCTTCCACATAAATAAATGTATGTATTGATTAATTCATTAATGAAGATTGATTGTGTGATGAGGAGAGTGTTTTTTATTTTTTACCAAATACATAACCGTAGCAGTATATTGATTGAGGCAACAGTCCCACAGTAACAACTAACAATTTTTTTTTGAGGGACCAACAAAATTTTCTTCTAATCCCTCTAAAAAAACATTTGCTTTTTTTTGTTGTGAGGAAAAAAAACATTTCCTTCTAATCATATTCGTGTTAATCCAAACAATAGAAAAGTAAGCAAATTTACACCAACATATTTATTATTCCTAACCAGAATATCATCAAAGCATGTTTATATTCAGTGGCGGAGTCAACAATATTTTTATGGAGGGGACGTATGTTTAAGATATATACACATATATATTTTCAAAATAAACTTACATATAAAGAAATAGGTCAAGTGGCTTGTTTGCTTTAATTTTAATCTCTTTTTTTAAGGATAATTTTAGTCTCTTATATGTGGTTCGACACTCTCCATGGCGTCCTCCTGTCACTACCTAGCTCCGCCACGGCCTACATCAAAGTAACTATTTGAACACAATAACCAAATTAAAGGAATGGCATATACTCAATACATATTTTGTTGCTAGAAAATTGAAAGGCCTTAATTTAACAAAGGAAAATGCTATTTCTCTAGAAAAATAGCATCAAGAATTTTTCAAGATACCGCTGGCAAGTTTTAATTGTATGATTTATTTGTTCACTTCATATTTTTCAGCTACACCTCCTTGAATTGTGGCAAATAGTGCATTGTGATTGGCTACTCTTTATTCTTGACGAATTCTTGATGTTATTTTTCTAGAGATATAGCATTGCTCTTTAACAAATTTACGATTCAAATTCCTTAATTACGATTCGGAATTTATTTCGCTCATGGATTAGAAATCAATAATAAGAAAACAATAACATGCAAATAGAAGTCTGAACAAAACATGAACATATTTTAGGTATTTGCATGTTATTGTTTTCTTATATATAAAAAAAGCTTAATATACTAAAGCATATATACTGAGATGAGCATAGACATTAGATTGTAGCAATAATATTTTTTTTTTTTTTTTGCTAAGCCAGGAGATTGGATAGACATCAGGGGGAAGCAACGACATCCCAACTAGGTTGGCACCCCGCAGAACCCCCATCATATGTCTGCAATCTCCGATGAAAATTTTATTAAAAAAAGGGGGAAAAAGTACATGAGGGGGGACTAGGCCAAAATCCTCAAAAAACAAAGCAGAAACAGAAAAGGAACATAAAACTGAAAGAAAACAGCAGACATAAAAAGAAACATTTGTCTATGGGAACCTAGGACGAGGGAACCCTCTCTGGTCCAAGAAAGTCTGAAGAGTCTGAGGCAACACCGATAATCAAACATTGCTTTGTATCGAATGACAAGTCCGCACAGGTTCCCTAAAGATGGAACTTGTGCAAGTGATACCATTGGCCCCGCCAAAAAACGATTTTGGTGTCAGAAGTGCCGAAACCACGAACATTCCAAGATAGTTCATTGGTCACCTGAATTTGATCCTCCCTGAGAGCGGGTTTTATATGGCGGTGGCTTGCCAATCTGAAGCTGCTTTCTAACTTGTTGCTTTTGTTTCTTAGAAAGAACCGGAGTGAAAGGTAACTCTGCGTTGGCTTTGTCATATTCACGAACACGAATCCAAAGATCCAAGTCATGTTGAACATTCGGATTGCTATGTGATTCAAAAACAGTCAAAATTCTATCTCCATTTTCATTAGTCCCTGTATGCTCAACCGTGTAATTGGCATTCTGAGCAATACGCTCCATCTCTAAAAAAGTGGCAGTGTCGTCCGGGATGGATCTGACAACAAGACTTTGAAAAAACAAAACTTCAAAAATTGGAAGTTCACATTTTTTTTCTTCCTGACATACTATAAGTTTGACTGTAGGAATGGCCGAATAGGACCCCGTCTAGTACCACGAGTATCTCGATGTTTTGGCTTCCACGGACTTCTAATTATTAATTAAAGTCTGTCATCATTACATTCAATTCACTAATTCTTAAAGTTCAATCGCAGACATCGATACCTGGATGTTTATCTTCAATTAACTTGAAGGTTATCAAAAAATTGGCTGGCAATTTCATGGTCCACCATGAAGATAATATCGATTGGTTTGTTAAAAGCTGCAATGATACAAAATTGTCAAAGACCCTCTTCTTTTTTGTTCTATTGCAGTCTCTTGTGCTCATAAAACCAAAAGGTTTGTTTTCTTTGTCATTCTGAATCCCCCATTTTTTCTCAAATAGTACATAATGACACAAACAAACGGATTAGTTAGGTCATATTTGTTTTAAAAACGGGGTTAGAGAATGATGAATGCTGACTTACTATTTTAATCAAAGGTGATAATGACTTTTTGAAAGTGTGTTTCCTATTCTGAAGGCTGAGTGGGAATCTTCAGTGAATGCTGGTGATGTTCTTTTGGACGAGGTACGGGGATTTGCTCTCATATGATTGCTTTTATTTCTCTCATTTTTTCACTTTTTGGTGAAAAAATAACCTTTTTTGTTTGTTATGGAATTGTTTGTAGTTCAATTCTGAAGTGTTAGACTTAAACTCGGACTGTAGTGCATTCTTTGATCAGCTTTTGTATGCCAAACTCGGACCTCTAAATGCAAAAGTTATGGCTTGCATATTTTGGAGGCTGATTAAAGCACTAGCGTCAGAAAAATCTTCAGGCAATCTACTGGTTAGTAATTCCTTATTTGTTTGGAATTCAATATTGTCTTATTGGAGTTGTCGCAAATATAGTCAGTACGTAGTTAGCTATGTACCTAGGTAATGTCATAATGCACTTAGGAATCAGCAATATCAAATGTAAACTATGTTTATGTTTATGTTTATTTATGTTTATTGCTAAAAGTGAATAAGTAGAGGAAATTTCTCATATATCCTCTTATGTTCTTCAAATGTTGTTAGCCTCCCTCTGTGCACTGTTTGTTGCCTAGTTGGATGAATGAACCTTTTGCAATATGCAGGATGATAGCAAGATAAAGGATCTGTTTGTATTTTTCGCTTTGTCAAAGTTCAGAAATGCTTTCCGTGAACACCTCCATTTCTTAGCAGCACAGTTCAGATCTGCCCACCTATTATCTAAGTTTTTTACAGACGAAGGTACACTGTACTGTTTCCCTGTTGCTTGATGTACCATATCTTAAATGGGACATGTTCCATGTACTGAGAATTTCATACTTTTAAGATAGAATATACAGTTCCTTTGTAAATGTCAAGATCTCACATCATACATAATCAGTACATTTAAATAAATTATTTGTTTAACTACGAATTTAAGCTTTATGTTGCTCTTATTTTCCAGGTGACATGTTCTATAATTAACATTTTATGGTTCTGAAGCAGTTCCTGCTGTAGTCCAAGTTGAAAGTCTCCAGTGCTATGGATCTCTTTGAACTCTGCAGCAAAATGGATGTCAAACTGATCTTTTGGCTGAATTTCCTTCTCTTCTTGTTCCATTGGTCGGTGATGATCAGGTACAAGTCTTTGTCAGCTTTACCTACTGATTGTGTGTATTTTATTTTTATCTGCTTGCTGCATATATATATGGTTGTGGACAAATGGTTATCTTGTTTTTTATTTCTTATGCTACTTAATCATATGATGGATGTTCTCTTGATTTTTGAGAAATTCTTTGCATTCTGTAAGGGATGCTTCCATGAAGTGTATTGTTGAGTTACACGCCTTGTGGGGTTGCATTGAACATGGTATTTCATTGTCCGAATAGATGTATTTAATTAACCCATTATGCCTAATTATTTTTTAACTTCATAACTTCCTAAATTGGTTACAACAGAGTTCCAGTTTCTGGATGAACTTCTATCTGCATTGGTTCAGATAGAAAAACTTATATTGTCTGACAAGAAAATTCTCTCATCGTTGTTCACGTCCTCACTGGGGTCCACACCGGGCTCGTCCTGTCATAATATCCTATTACCTCCAAATATGCAAAACAGGTATATAATGTTACTGTGACTATTTCATCTGAATGGCTCCACTTTATCACAACACAACTATTTGATATGTTCACTTGCTTAGCTGCTTCTGTTATTGGAATTTTCCAGATCTTTCAAATGTGTAGAGGGGAATTTGGATAGCTCTTTTTTATTTTTTTTTAATTTCCTTATAATGTGTAAAATATTGACATAGATTGCGTGTCCTAGTTTTTAAAGTATTTGAGCTGTTGCTTCGATTTGCTAAGAAAGTATAGATTAGGGTTTAGGGATATTCTGTGGTGATCGACTCCATACTAATTAATGCAAATTTATAAGACATGTTTGGGAATGAATTGGAAGATTTTTTTTTGAATATTATGAGCATTCTCATTTTGAACAGCTTGATTTAGTTACTACTCAGTTTGTTTAAAGTTATTAATTGTTCTAGTTGTTAATTGTTCTACCAATGTTATTGTTATGTGAGGTTGACATGAGATTGACTTCTAATTTCAATTTTATCTTGGATTAGTTATTTTAAGTTTCTAATAGAATGCACATAATTTTGTCTAAAGTAATTTATTAGTAGTGGGATACATGCTTTCTAAATCTTGAAAGTAAAATGAATGAGAGATTATGATGCTAATAAATATCCTTTGCATCGACACTTAGAGGAAAAACTGGTACTGATAAATCTTTTATTCTTCCTGTCTACATTTTATAGATTTATTTTTACAGATAATTAATTGTTGTCCTTAGCATATTTGTACTAGTAGTTTTTAAGTTTTTATTGCTGCTTAGAATTTTGTGAAATCCGGCAAGAGCTTTATTTAACACAGCTTTTGATAATAATATCAGAGCTTTTTCAATTTCTGCAATCACTATGTTCTGCGATTAAAACTGTAATGCAGTCATGTTTTTTCCTCACCAGGTAAAACATTTATCCCTGCATACATCATATCTAGCCTTGGGCTTTGTTTGTTTGTTTGTTACAAATGAAGATGCTACATGCCTTTGGCTATAGAAGTAGTAGTAGTACTTTGATGTCATCTATGCCTATGGATACGTGCCTTGCCAATGATTCTTAAGTGGCTCAATCATATTATATGTCCATGCTGTTTTAATAAAGCTCACAACTCACCTATTGGCTAATTCAACACCTTTTGAATCTGAATTTTTTAATTGTTGATGAATTTATGCAATATAGAAATTGCATGGCTTTCTGCCATCTGATATACTGATCACCTTTTTACTCTATTATAGTGTTTATTTTACGTTTTAATTGTTTGGCCACTCAGAAATCACGAGGAATAATTATTGAATCAGTCTGACTTGCTTGTTGTAAATGTACTTCGTTGGAATCATAAGATGCTCTCGTTGTTCATAATTTTGTTTTTTCTGTTCATGTATGATCTTTTTGATGGAGTCTTGGGCAATCATAAGTTTTCATTTAGCATAGTTTAGGAGTTCAAGCATTTCTTACCCTTTTCCCATTGCTTGCTATTCCCCACAGAAAGAGAGAAACCAAACAGAGGAGGAGGATCCTCAATGGAAGTGAAAGACCAAGCTATGAATTCAAAACATAAGAGAAGTGCTCTCCAAGAAAGATCTTGTTTTCTCACAAAATTTGTTTTTTTTTTACAGCCTCTTTCCTCATATTTGTAATGCTTTTCGACCATTTTTGCCTCTACTGTCAGTGTTGGTGGCAGCTATCTTGGCAGCTATATGTGCTGGAGCACCACTTGCTCTTAATGTTGAGTGTATTAAATCTCCCCTTGGAGTGTCTCTATTGTTGCTTGTCATTTGTCATCTTTTATAGCTGGTTAGATGCTAAGTGGATCTGTCTTCCGCAACTGCAACAAACAATTTTCTTTTAGACAGTTACAAGTTTTCTCCATTATCATCAATCAATCAAGTGCCTACAGTGGCATGTGTTACGTAAGTAACTTATTTTCTCCAACTGCAAGAATGCAGAGTAGCCTCCTCTGTCGTGTCTATCTCTTTTATGATTGCACAATGCCGTCCATTTCATATCATTGTCGTTATTTTCTCTAATAGAATAAGTGTCTGTAAACATCTATGATTTACTTGCATACTATGCTCCTGCCGTAAGATTTTTGATGTTTGCAGTTGGAGTTAATTCAAGTGAAGAGGACTTCATCGAGGCACTTAACAGGCCAGCAGAACTTGTGACTGCTTATGTTGGTTAGTTTGTGATGAAACCTCTTCTTGGATATCTTCTCTGCATAATTTGAGTAAATGTATTTGGTCTACCAACTGCAATAGGCGAGGATGGTCTCTTTTTTTGATATGCAATTGCAAATATTAGTAATTAGTAGTTATCTTAGTTTATAGGATTTGAACCTGAATCTCCTTAAAACTCTTTCGGTGTCCGTTAGGCGCAGGGGTTGTATTGCTGGCTTGTGTTCGTGGAGTGCAGCTCTCAAGCTATGCTACTTTTCTATCTGACCCACAAATGGCACCATTAAGCATAGTTATGACATCATTTTCGACTATTGCTGCAATTTTTGTCGCGTCACTCTTATTATTGTTGCTGGAAGAAACTCCTATAGATGTAAAAAAAGGAATGGTGTTTAGCATTACACATGCTGTACTTGTTCCTATTACATTTGGTCTACTTCTAAATCCGCAATACTATATTTCTCACATAGATTCGTTAACATTAGTGTTTTCTTAAAAGGTGTTGTCTTTCATATATTTTTTTTTACAGCTTCTTTCCTCATACTTGTAATGGTATTTGACCGTTTTTTGCCTCCACTATCCGTATTGGTAGCAGCTCTCTGTTCTGGAGCACCACTTGCTCTTAACATCGAATGGTTTTGCTATCTTTTTGCTTGCTGTTGCTTTTCACTTGTCATATTTTATAGCTAATTATATTGTTGGTGGATTCTTCTTTCGGGATTATCTTGATGTGAAGCCACCGCAGAGAACAATTTCCTCCGAGACAGTTGCAACTTTTTTCCATTTTTATCCATCAGATGTTTGTAGTAGCATATGTTACTGTGTTAAATTAATCATTTGTCCCAACTGCAGAAATGCTAATTAGCCTCCTTGCCCTGATTCTTGCTAATAAGTTCTTTGAAGATCCAGTTGTTGGAATGCCTTCTGCAATTTCTGTAAGTTCCTCTATCTATGTATAATATTACGGTCATGTAAGTGTGTGTGTGTGTGTGTGTAGACTGGTATCTGCATGAATTTTTTTGGTTACAAGTGTCTGCATGAATTTTACAGTTTTTTTTTGTCAATTAGAAAATAGAATAATGATGTATAGTCAATGAAGGTTTGTCTAGTTGGCAATTATTAGCTCATATCACGCTCTACAAGGACGTGGTTTTGAATCTCACTTTCGATGTAAAGATTTCTTCTGTGAATAATATGTAAATACATGTAAACGGCCTTCGAGGCTTGAGCCCAGGGAATTCTCCCTATCTTGGTGTTGAGCCTCCAGGAGTAGGACCCAATACACTTAAATTTACTTATATATGAAAAAAGAGGAGTGATGTATGATTTAAATGTCATCACTCATCACATTATAATCATAGCAACATAGATGAATGCTTTGTAGTGTCGGAAAAAGTTTTTGTTGTGGTCAAGAAAATAGAAGGGCTTTTAAGCATTTTGTATGATTAGTTAGTCTAGGTGGAGCTGTTCAACAGATTTATTTTATGGTAATATAAGTTGATACTTTTACTTGCAGTCTCTCCTTATGTATTTGATGGGATTTTCTCTTGTTCTAATTTGGTCGAAAATAAAGAGCAAGACAAAACTCGGAAGCTGAAGAAAATATTGCTCTTGGGTACATTAACCGGTTCATCTTGTGTATCATATCAAAGAAAATAACGAGCTTTTGTACTACAAAAGTGGTGTCATATTGTATTTGGAGGACTCAATCAGAACTTGGAGCAAAGAAGTTGGTGGCTAACTGAAGAATGGAATAAATGTAGCTGAGAATCTTCAAATCCAACCACTCAACATCATTGAAAATCTCATTATTCAAAGTTTGTGAAATTCTTTCCTATGTCGTGTGCCGGGTTCTACTTGTGTAACGTTGGGAATTTTTATGTTATATAACATTGTCCAATCAGGGTGTGCCACGTGGCACACCTTTTTTAAAAAAATAATCAATAAAAGCTGATGGAAAGAAACGGAAATGGATCCTCAGGCTTTTTTCAATCATGCGGTCCCACCTGCACTATTCTTGTCCCTTTGATTAATCCAACGGATGAGTAATAAAACTGTAAAAATAATGACTGAGTTTTGTTTTCTTCTTCACCGCCCCCTGCTGCTACTCACAACCTATCTGCTCTCAATTCTTCTTTTTCATCTCTAGCAATTTTCATCTTTATGTTCTTTCTCTAAGTAGCTACAACAATTTTGTCAATGATAAATAAAAGGATTATAGAACACACCAATTCTCATCTTTATCTTCTTTCATGATTTGTCCTCTTTACGGTTTCAAATGTTCACCTCCCAATCAAGAAAACACGAATTCATACTACACCGAACCATTTAAAGTGGCAATGTTTTGCAGATCTGAGATATACAACATATATTATCTAATTTAGTATGTAATTTATCCTTTCCTCATCCATTATCATTTTTTTTAATAACACTGTTTTCAAC
>Ga0315914_1004969_pt1 | contig 19629 bp, 10 predicted proteins | sample MpolenodulesMG_FD_203920 | JGI IMG/M metagenome (GOLD analysis project Ga0315914, IMG submission 203920) | Medicago polymorpha root nodule microbial communities from Los Angeles, California, United States - elongated nodules | ecosystem: Host-associated > Plants > Roots > Nodule | place: USA... | reverse complement strand
TAATCATTATAATTATAAATGATAAAAAATAATATTTTTCTTCAAAAAACAATTCATTTAAACTATAAATTTAAGAGTTTGGTGTACCGGTGCACTCAAATATGTTGGGTGTACGGTAGAATTTGCCTCATATTTGTCCTTTTTAATTCAATAAATCTCTACGTTTTTTTTTTTTCATGCATTTTTTTTATTACCATCTCTAATATACTTATTTTTTCCTTCGAACAAACTCTAATATAGTTGTGGTGGGTGAAATTAGGCAATAAATAAAGGAAAATGCTAACTTGTGCTTCCAAAGCACTGATTAATGATACTAAAAAAAGAAATTATATAGTAATTATTGCATTGAAAATTGTGTAATTAATTCATAAATAAGTCAACAAAGTTTTCTTTTATGGTAATAAATTTTTTTTGGCAAATGTTAACTTGTGCCCTCAAGGGCACATGATAATGAACTCATAATAGAAATATACGTATCAAAAGTAGTGCAGTCAACTTCTTAGAAGTTAAATTATCATGTTTTCCAATACAAAGTTACTCATTTTGAATTCCATAACGTGTGCTCGGGGACACAAGTTAACATGACCTTTTTTTTTTATGCTTAACGAGTGCCCGGGGCACCAGTTAGCAATGACCCATAAATAAATTACAATTACTCCTTGATTAATAGGGTTATTGGGTTCCAAATTAAAGGGAGTAAAATCACCGTATTCCCACACCACTGTTTCCCATGCACAACCCAGGCTTGTAATCCCTTTATTAGTACATATAGTCTATTTTCTTTTTCTCTCAACTGTCGTTGTCATTTTCAATTCAATAAATCTTATTGCTCCATATATATGAATACGTGTATACATTCATCAGGAGGAGGGGACCCATCAAGTTATATAAATTGAAACCGGGGACCAACTAGTGTGGCCATTTTTGCGGTCATAGAGACGTAGGTGAGGTGAGGTACCCACACGGCATTGATCTACTAGGCACTAGCTAGCTAAATACCGGTTGCAGATAACTCCAAGGGAGTATTTCCATGATAAACAATCTTGCAACGGCCTCTTCATGAAGAAAACAAAACGGTAAGCTGAAAGGCAGAAGGTCTAATCTAGCTAAAATTTCTGAATTTATTTATTAAACACAAACATTTTTTTTTATAACAAAATATACATGTTTAAAAAAAATTATATATTGAGTTTTCAGAATAAGGAGATGTATACCCATTTGACATTGAGAAATAATATTTGTACAACCATTTGGTACATGTTTTAAACATTTTTTTTTATACTCATATAAGATTTTTATTCTCTCTCTATTGTTTTTTACCAATAAAAAAGAAAGAATAACAATGTTATTCCAAAAGTTGTACCAAAATAGTTGTTCAAATATTATTACTCCTTTCTAAAATAGGCAATGTCTTCATAGTTTGCAAGGGTATGCACTACTTGTTCAAAAAAAAATGTAAGGGTATGCACTCGGATTTAAGATTTTCCACTTATCAACTTGTATAAGTATAGACAATAGACACTAGGTTACTTGTTTTATTAAAAAAACTAAACAGTAAAATATATAAATAGTCCCAACTTTGTGAAGCTCATGTCATTTAGTCATCGACCATTTTGAAGAGTATTATGAACACTTTCTTTTTAATAATTTCTTTAACTTCAATTTTTTTTATTAGATGAAACTGTTTGACATTTTGAAAATAAAACTTACAAAAAGTGTTGAGAGTTTCACCTAATAAAAGAGTCATCTATTATCAAAGAGAGTGTTTCTAATATTTATCATTTCAACTCTAAAATATTTCCCAAGTCTGTTCTATCAATATGTATATTCTAAACGTCCATGAATAATCAAAATGTTCATATTTCCACGGACCGGACTGAAAGTGTGTTATAAAATCATATACCATTTTGACAGTCAACATTGGACTTATTGAGCTAACATTGAGAGAAGGATGAACAAGAAAAACGTTTTGCAGGATCGACGACCAAACTAAAATATTTATGTTTTAAGAGACCAAATTGAGAATGACCTACAAAAGAAAAGATGATAGGTTGATTACCGTAAAAAGCCAAACAAAATTATTGAACATGGTAGCCAGTAGCAAGAAGCAAAGTACTTATATCAGCATGCATTTCGTGGCTAACTTTAAAACCACACGTGCATGAACCTTCCCATTCATAAAAAGAGAGATGAATTGAGGAAAAAGAGTTATGTGTGTGTACTATGTAACTTTTCTGTTTATTGTTTTCCTTTTCGTGTTTGATTATGTGTGCTTTTCCTTGCCGTTTTAAGCCGTAATTGTCTCACTGATTAGTGTTTAAGCACTACTTGTGCGCGTGGATTAATTGCATGTACACATTAAAAAAATATTATAGGCTCGTCCACCGACTAATTTTTTTTTTTTTGGACAGAATATGCTATGCTTGTGCAAATTCTGTGGTTCTAAAATGTGTGTGTGATCCATCTCTTAATATTATTTTTGTTGTAAAATCGATATTAAACTCAGATTTTAATTTTGATTTTTTTAATATACTCATTAGTTTAATGTAACCTATTTATTTTATAATTTTAGAAAGTTACCACTTTCTCTTTCAGAAAAAAAAAAAAAGTTACTACTTTTTGACATTCTCTTATATTTATCGTTATAGAAAAATCTAATTTTCTAAATATCAATATTATAAATATTACGTACAAAGGTCATTTCATATAAAAAAAAAAAGAGTTTAATGATAATTAGTTGACAATACAAAACAACTTTGTATGCGTAACCAATCATCAATAAAAAAACCAAGTATATCCAATTCAAATCACTTTTAATTATCAAATCAAGATTATTTTAAAAGTTATTATCTTGTGAAAAAAATTAATTATAAGCTAATGAAAAACTATATTGGTCTTTAGGCGTGATGCTTTTTTTTCTTGTCATTAGAAGGTAAGTAACTTTTGACTGTTAAATAAATTTTTGGTCATAAATATATGAAAGTTTGCTTTTAGTCATCATGAAAAAAAGGAGCATGTTTCTCTAAAAAAAATAAAATTAACATGAAGTTTTTGTTGAAGGAGTTTAATTAGCTTTACCAAATAACAAATTTAGATAGTTCATACAAACTTAAATTCAATTTATGATGAAACAATTCTTAATTAGAATCATTTCTCGTAGAAATTAAAGGGACAAAGCGTATTGTATATCGTCGTTTACGAGTGAATAACGTAATCCATAGGTTCCTTTCAAGAAGAAAAAAAAACTTAATAGGTTGCCTAAAAAATCTTAATTTATAGGTGGTGGTAATGTTCTTTTTATAGTACATAAAGTCATGAACCATTTGGTCCCAAGTTGGTTTAGCTTTTTTCTCTCAAGAAACTTGCTCAGACAACAAATTAATGTTTTCTTTTTGGAAAATAAATGATATCCGTTTATTCAACGACATTGTACATGTGTCTATAAATATGATTATATTCAAGTCTTCAGAATATTCATGTATTCAGATCTGCAACATTTGACGACACCAAAGATATTGATTGAATCATCACTTGATCAAAGCTAATCTTTCAGCCTGAAACAGGACTATAAATAAAAAACATACCGCACAAAAATTGAAAATCAATATAAATATATTCGTGCTAAGACGAAAAAAAGACAAAACAAAAGGAAAGAATTAATATTGAAGGTATTTGAAATGACTTATTATATAAAAGATAAAGAAAAACAGTTTGGATGGAATCGCCCCCTCTTCGGTAGATTAGAGAAGAAAAAATAATAATGACGGTTAGGGTTTGAAAAGTAGAAAATAGTGAACAAATTAAGAACGTTGATCAACATGTTTTCATGCATCTTTTTTTCACCTCGTTACTTCTTAGAACTAATCAATCAAATAGTTGTAAAATATGATATTTTGGTACATAAGTTATTTGATATTTACCTTGAATATAATTTATATGCTACATTTTAGATAATCTATTTTTTTTAGGGAGATAATCTAAATTTTTAAAAAATGAAATATATTCATACAAACTAATAATATTTTTAACTAATATCATATTATATATGTGTTGAAAATTAAAGTAAAAACAAAATACTCTTCAACCAATATTAGAATGGCCGTATAGAGTTGTATTTAGACTCCTTGAACAAGTGGCCAGGGTTGTGTATGGAGAAATTTCAATTGAAAAGGGAAAACTCACGTCTTGTGTGTCGAATATTTTTTTGATAGAGATTAATCATTATTAAACGGTGATAAAAATTTCATACTAGTAGAAAAAATATTAGGGAAGAGAATCAATGTACGATTTTTTTTTGCCAAGTTTAGTGTCTCTTCTGATGTTGAGTTTCTTCCGCATGAGTCTCTCCTCCGGCGAACCTCAAGAATCTCATCTAAAGTGATGTAACATGCAATAGTGCCTCTTTTTTTTTTCTTGTTTTGTTTTAGCATTGTATACAAAAAATAAACATTCTTCAACTATTGCATGTCTAAAGAATATATATTTAGAGCACCTTTCCTATAGTTGTATTCCCAGGAAAAAAAATTTCAAAGTGACCTGACGAATATAAATTTACTTGATATGTGAATAAGTGAGGTGTCTGGAGTTCGAACATCGACTTGTAATGTTCTTGCCAAATGAGATCAGCTCACAAGGATAATATGATTTTACATTTTTTTGTTTGTTTTGAAGAAGCTAAATTAGCCCACTTAAATTGACACTGGAGAGAATCGAACCTGAGACTTCGAGGAGGAGCACATTCTCAGGTCCCAAGTCAATACCATCAGGACAACCCAAGTGGGTTAATATGATTTTACTTATAAGAACAAGGGACGTGCATTGATAGTGTAAATTAGTTTTACAATGAAGTCCATGTATCATTTTGGATCAATTATCTGATGTATAAATGAGATAAACCATGGTTCTCGTGAGCTTAATGCATGAGTCGTGTTCGAACCCAAGACACTTAATCTATTCACTTTAAAACTACCGAATCAATAAATCTCATCATTACATTAAATGAAATATGACGTGACCTTTTTAAACAAATTACTCGTTAATTATTTGTAAACAATGTGCTCATATATATCTTATAAAATAATTATATCCATTTTTTTATTGATAAAACTTGTTTGCATAAAAAAATCAAACTTATACAATAAAGATCGATAAAACTTACTATTTTCATCTCCTTCAAATAGTAATTTTCTTTTTGAAGTAGTACTATTTAAATTCCAACTTAAATTTTCATCAATAAAACTGTAGTACTATTTAAAACTTGCAAATTAGCATTTTCCTTAAAACTTACTCCATCCGTTTTAAAATGAGTGTCGCTTTAGCTATTTGCACACAAATTAAGGAATGAAATGAAATAATCATTAGACATAACACTTTTACTAAATTGCCCTTACTTTATAAGAAAAAGACAAATTTAAAGTTGCATTGAAAATTGTGTGAGGGAAAGTTAAGGGTAAAGTTGGAAGAAGAAAATTAAAATAAGTGACATTCATTTTGAAACAATTTTTTTGGATTTTAAAACGAAGGGAGTACAATTTAAATTTTGACATCGTACCAAAAAGAAAATTTAGGCTATGTTTGGATTGATGGAATGTGATGGAGTGGTATGAAATAAGATTCCATTGTTTGGATTTGTAAAAATTTAATGGAGTGGTATGGAACATGATGGAACTCATTCCATTCCATTCCATCATTTCCTTCTATTTTTTATTCCACCCAGATTGGGAGGTATGCAATGGAATGAGACCTTTTAATTAAATAATTACTCTTTTATCCATTTTTATTTCATCAATTTCAACAGTTTCTTTTCGGTTCGCATGCGTGCAAGTTCTTTGTAATTCATTTATTCACGTGAATTTATTATTCTAATTTTTCCTGGCACGTATGTGTGTGGTTTCCCTACAAAAAACGGTATGTGTGTGGTTCTTAATTCTAGTTGTATTTTAAGCCAAGTTGTTCTTCGTTCTTATTTCTGTGTCTGATCTAGATGTATTATGATTTTCAGTAAAAAAAACATTTAATTTGATTGTTCTCGTGCCATATATTGATGTTTGTAAATGTGTATGTCAGTTTGTTTTAAGGGGAGCTCTAGCTGTATATAAAAAAGATAATTTTATACCATAAAATATCTTTTTTAGTTAAATACTATAAGACATTTTTATTTCAACTTAAATCCCTTTATGTTTTGTTTGTATTCTTAGTTTAATGTGAAGGAACAAACTAGAAATAAAATAAAAAAATTGAATTAAAAATTGAATTGTTTCTACTTGCAAGTTTTAATAAAAAAAACAACTAAGAATTAAGGGTAAAATTGAAATAAAAAAGTTATAACTCATTCCATTCCATTCACTTTATAAACAATGGAATAAGATGTTTATTTCATCATCCAAACAATAATGGAATGAAATATTTCATTCCGCTCCGCTTCGTTCTATTCGGTCAATCCAAACAGAGCCTTAAATTGTGGTACTATTTGACAGTAATGACGGCAACCAACGAGTATGAAAAGGCGTTAACGTTTCTGATTCAGCTGAAGTGTAAGTGTAAACCCCTCGTTCACACAGACGGAGAATGGGTCAAAGATTTACGTATGAAAGCGTGGTGGACCATCGAGAACACAACCGGCTGAACCTTGTCCGTACAATAAATAACCTACACTTGCCGGTCAAGTCTTATGTGTTCCACATTCCCACGTTCATTAAACATTACTACTTGCTGTACAAGCTTTCATTTCTCTGTTCCCACCCCCCCTTTTCCTATTCCCACACCTTTCATTTTCTCTTTATATTTCTTTCTTCTTCTAAACCCAAAACCTCTCTCTCTCTCTCTCTCTCTCTCTCTCTCTCTACTATAGATCAACCAACCCTACCTTATCTATCTAAATATCTCTCTCAAACTATGATGATGGAGAAAAGGGGTTTGAATATGGAGGATTATGCGAATATTGGATCTTTCCCTAGCAACTCATTTCCAAGTGTGTTTGATTTATCTGAAGAAAGGAGCTTCATGGAGTTATTGGGTGTGCAGCAGAACATGAACAGTTATAGTAATAGTTTGTTTGATTTGCCTGTGGTTGTAAAGGAACAACCTTTGGAGAGTGATGGGAATGGAAAAGAGTGTTCAGAGGTTTTGAATAGTCAACAACAACCTGCTACTCCTAACTCTTCATCTATTTCATCTGCTTCTAGTGAAGCAATCAATGATGAACACAATAAAACTGTTGACCAAACTAATCATCAACTCAACAAACAGTGAGTTTCATTTTCTTCTTCTATTTTTATCTATCTTTTGGTGATGGAAGGGCAACGATGGGATTCTTTTGGGTAAAAGAAAAAAAGGTTTTGGAATTTGATTATGGGCTTATTTTTTCACCTACCCAAATTTGTTTAAAAAGTTTTAGTTTTGATTTCATGAATTACGAATGTCTTCAGTATTTGAGTTGAGATAGAACATCTTTCATTGCTTAACATATTTTTTTGACAAAAATTGAATCTTGGGAAATAATGAATTAAGTATTCTAGTAAGGTTTGTGGGATCTAATGTGGTTGCTATTATTGGGTTAAGGTTGAAGGCTAAGAAGACAAATCAGAAGAGACCAAGAGAAGCCAGAATCGCTTTCATGACGAAAAGCGAGGTGGATCATCTGGAAGATGGGTACAGATGGAGAAAATACGGCCAAAAAGCTGTTAAAAATAGCCCCTTTCCAAGGTCAGTCCAATATAGCTTTATTCATTCTTCAAAATACTACAACCCCTTTCTGATTTGCTTCCTTTAATCTCTCCCTTTATTAAAGCATACGAAAAGTAATATTACTATGTTCAAATAAGAAATTTTTGTAATAATTTATTGTGAACTAATAACTGTATCTGTATGCATATATAGGAGCTATTATCGTTGCACCAGTGTTTCATGTAATGTGAAGAAACACGTGGAGAGGTCTTTGAGTGATCCAACCATTGTAATAACAACCTACGAAGGAAAACACACACATCCAAACCCAATTATGTCTCGTTCTTCAGCTGTTCGTGCTGGATCTCTATTACCACCACCAGCTGAATGCACCACCAACTTTGGTTCTGATCAAAACTACAATATATCCCAATATTATAATCAGCAGCATCAACAAGTAATCTTCAATACATTGTCGTCTCTGGGTTTCCCTTCAAAGAATATGAATGCTACTTTTTCTCAAGTGAGACCACTTTGTAATCCAAGGGTACAGGACAATGGCCTTCTTCAAGATGTTGTTCCTTCACATATGTTCAAGGAGGAGTAGATCATTCATCACTATACACAACTCCATTATACCACTGCTTCTATCTCATTTCTTATGTTGATTGATCACTTTTTGTAGCTAGCTAGATATAGGAGACTTAGATGAGGAGTACTCCATTAGTGATGATCATATATAATATAATATACCGGTAATATCCATATTAGTATCTTTTTTGCACAGATAAGAAAGCCTTAATTATCATTATTATTTAATTTCAGCCTTGCATACTCCATGTATTTTGATCATTGACATCTCTTACCTGCTTTTTATAATGTACATATATGTCTGTATGTGGGTGCGCGCAAGGAAAAGAACAATGCTATATAACACGAGAAAGAGAGTTGCGAATATTGTAATGTCACGCAAGGAAAAGAACAATGCTACATACCACAAGAAAGAGAGTCATGAATATCATAATGTCACAATTTCAGAACAAAGGACAACATTTAATTACAATCCGCTATTAACGGAAAACACAAGCTGTTGATCAATGATATTATTGTGTCATTTCTCTTCATGACATTAAACAATTTTCCATGTGCAAGAGTATTCATCAATAATGACCAACAATAGTCTCCAATATGACCAACCACGTATATTGGGGTCTTTAACCCTAACTACTTTTTCCTTAACAAAAAAAAAAACCTAACTACTTTTTTTCCTACAAAACTCTATTTTTCTTTTTACAAATTACTACCAAAAAAAAAAGTACATGCGACAACAAGGGAATGTGTTGGAATATTGTATTCGAGGGGATGATTCCAAAGAACAGCAAAATATCCGTGTATCCTTTCTTCCATCTTAAGATTCTGACTCCTCGTTTGTCTTGTATGTCTGTTTCTTTTTGTTGCGGAATGTGCATTAATTTCAGTGAGGTGCAGTAGAAAAGATTGTTAGGTTTACGCTTTTAAACGGGTAAAATTGGTGTCCAAGGAAAACGATTTATAGGGAAATGTGTTCTAATTTGAAGGATTCGTTGGTTGAAAGTTGTGTCCCAATACGGTAAGACTAACGAGGTAATAAATAGAAAGAGTAGTGCGAGGCTACTAGCGGACCACTTTAAGCTCATTGAGTAAACGGCCTTATAATGCATTAATGCTTACCAGTACGATCTATTCCGTTAAAGGACTCAATTCATTGGACAAAGAAAAAAAGGACGAATTATAAAAGGTGCTGCTTGAACAAAAGAAGAAAAATACTTAAAACAAACATAACATTTGATTCGTGTTCTGGTTCATACGATGGAAATATGGAACAGCTCTTGATAACAAGTTCTTTTAACTAAATTTATAAAGGATGGCTCGTTTCGTGTTCTTTACAAGTTTTTTTTTTTACACAGAACGTGATTCAATCAATACCATGTTGAATTTAATTAAAGTTCTCATTGGATGAATTACGTGTATAACATTTCATTTGATTCAAAGTTGTTACTACTGGAGTAATATATTACGACAATGAAAGACAACATGTTGCAAATTTTGGTAACCATTTAACACATGACACTACAGGAGATGGAAATGTGATTCATTTTCAAATTCAAATTTAAGTCCAGTATGACAATAATTGAAAGCAAACATTAATTCAAAGTGGGTTACACTTCTTAAATTTGTAGTTCCTACAGTAGCGGTGGAGCCAGGTTTCTTATCAAGCTCTCTACGCTTTGAGCTACTTCCGGTTCTTTCAAGAAAGTTTCTCAATCAACCTCATTAGTCAGAGGCCCCCTAAAATTCCAACTCAATTTTGGAGCCCTCGGAGAATATATAGGAGGGGTTGATTGAGAAATTATCTTCTTTCAATTGCAAGTTACAAGCAATACAAGTACAAACAACATACTTTGAAAAGGATAGTTGATAGCACCCTCAAACCTAAATGATCTTACGATCTCCCTTTTCTTTCACTCCAAAATCATCCATTTTACCACAAAGGAAAACATAGGTCTAAACATGTAGGTAGAAGTATTTGCTAGATTATATCCCATCCCTTTCTTACTTGTATAGATATTATACATCTCTTAATAATAAAAAAAAAATTAATCTCCATTTTTTCCCTCCAAAATCTCCCAATTAAACATATGGTAAATAAAAAATTAAATCGGTATTGATCAGAAGGAATATCTAATTAGAAGTAATTACTAAATTATAGCCTTTTCTTACACTTTTGAATGAGGGAATTAGAAATCAATTTAACTATAAAACATGTTTATGCCAGGAAAAAGAAAGAGCTTAAGAGGAGTGGACGGAATGGACATGTTGAGTACTGAGAGGCCAGAAAGGAGGGAGATGACTGCTGCAAAGATAGTGCCTGGGGAAACAGTTTGTTGGAAGAGAGGGAGGAAGCCATTCTAGCAGGGGCAGCATTATGCTGAGTGATGGAGGGAGTTCGGTAACATACCAGTATTGGGGAGTGAAAATATAGAGGGAAAGGAGAATTTGAGTGAAGAGCAAAGGTTTGGGCTGGGCCGGACTTTCTGGTCAAAATTTCTTCTGCATATTAGCCCGTGACTACATCTACTTGTAACAAGCTTGGTGTATAATTCCTAATCTAATTTCAAGTTTCTATCAGAATGCAACAAATTCCCCAATTACAGATAATTGAAATAAACTAATGAGGCAATAAGAAATGCAGAACCTTCGGAGAAACGCACGCTAGTTTTGTAACAATTTGAAGGCCACTTTATAATAATAATATAACAATGATTGTTGACAATATGTACTTGTAAAAAAAAATGTTGACAATATGTGACTCCAGTAGCACAAGAAAAATAAAATCACACCTGTTCAACAACAGGACTTGTTTCTGACTGCATGTGATCATCATGATTTGTTTCCTGTAAAATTACAGGACGTTAGGTAACAGAAGACTCAGCAACAAAACGCAATCCCTTCATTAACTAAATTGAGGTTAATTGGATACAAGCTGATATTGCAGTAGGACCATGTTTTTATAATGGTAAAAATAAGAAAGGACCTGTTGCTTTTGAGAAACTTCTTGAGAGGAAGATAACGACAATTGTGGTTGAAGTAAGCTATGACCATCTTGCTCGTGTTGCTTCTGTGATTCTTTGTCATACAAAGCATACTCCTCAGGCTTTTCCCACTGCACCAAGAGTAACCATTACAACAGAAAAATGAAATCCAAAACTGTTTGTGAGAATAAGATCAACGGTTTCAAACATTACTCTGCTTTCGCAAGTGACACAGTTGTAGTAGTACTTGTTACCATCAGGGCAGTAATGTTCACTCCAGTCAGACTCTGGAAATTCTTCATCTTGGGGATTTGTATGCAGATCAGGTGAGGTACTACCAACAACTGTATTGCAACGTTCAGTCTGAGTAGGTAGCTGGGAAGAACAATAAATGAGAAATTATTCCTAACCAGTATTTTGTCACATTGAATGATCCATTTAAACGTTTGTAAGTAGCGATAGATACAAAGAAAAAGTCCCAACATAAAACTAAGAGCATGACATGCTCAGCAATTTACAATTACTTACAACAGTAACTCCAATACTGCCCCTCAATTATAAGAACCGGTTATTGTCATGTTAATATAAAAGGAAGGAAGGAAAGAGTTCACATTTTAAGTTTAACTACTTCAAAGTTCAAACAGGAGAGGATGGCACCTGAAAAGCCAAGACGTATTCAGAATTGTCAAAGTATAAACATTTACAAAGGCTAAATTTCAGAAATTCCAAAGATAATAAGAAATATGATTTAGAGATTTGAAGATATTATGACCGACAACAAACATGTACTCAAGAAATATGATTTGGAATTTGGAGATTTGAGGATATTATAACTTCACCTAAGTCGGTCCAAATATTCAATAACAAAAATTTACTGAAGTCACAACCCCAACCAAAACTTGCCCGAAGGATAAATCACTATATTATCTGTGAGGCACTAACCTGAGAATTTAGCTGCTGCTCTATATTTTGGACCAATGAATCTGGTGGATGAAATTGTCTCTGCACCTCAGTGATAAATGGTTGAGAAGACAAGTTGGGAGCTTGAAGTGGCCGTAAAGGCATCGAAGTCAATTGTGAATGTACGTGTTGGGGTGGAAATTGTTGCTGTACAACAGTAGCACCAGGTTGCCAGTTGGGAATATGAGCATTAACTTGCTGGTGTGGAAGTCTGGAATGATGTGGAGCAATATGCATATTACTTCCTCCAGTATTGGGATCACAAAAATTTGGTAGTGGCCTGCAACAAGTCATTAAACAAAAACATATTCAGCATGCAGCATGTGTATTGCAATTTGTAAGTAAGTCTGAAGTAGAAGATGAAGAAGCAAAACAAACCAAGCTGCTGGTTCTTGGGAATTGGGACCATAACTTGCATTCGCAGGTAAGTAGTTGCCCCTAAAGAGATGCACACAAATAGAACATGAATATAATTACTTGAACTATCTCCAATAACAATAAACTTAACAAATATTCCAGTAACCAGATGGTCGATCGTTGAACCAGAAGGGAAAGCCGTCTCATGGAGCTGAGTGATATGATGGATTGAATTACAACAGTAAAGTGTTTTTAAAAAGGATTTATTTTTTATAAACATGAAAAACAAATTAAAGGAATAATGCTTCTATATGATAGCAGATATCAAATAATAACAGAAAAGTTTGAAACGATATTAGATGTGAAAAATACATTAAAATGACGATAATTTCATTACGTACAAATTAGAAATTTTATTTAATATAATCATAATTTTGTACATGAATAAGATTATTTTCATATTCTAATGTATGATGGATCTTTTCTTAAACAAAACTCGCACCAAGGGTTGGGAATAGGCCATGCCAGCCTACAGGGGCCTACGGTCTGGCCTGTTTATTAAAACGGCTAGGCTTAGGCTTTTGAAAAAGCCTATTTAAGTAAATAGGCCAGACTTAGGCTATCAAAAAAGCATACGAAGCCTGATAGGCCGGCCTGTTTATGCATATTATTAAAACTTTTTTTTTATTTATATTAAAATATAATTTATATTAAACATAAAAATCAAGAAACAACTCAAATAATGGACTTTTTAAATAGGCTTTAAAGCCTTATAGTGAAATAGGTTTTTAAGGCCTTATAGTGATAGACAAGCCTTACAGTGAATAGGCTTTAAGGCCGATTTAGCCTATTTAGAAGTAGATAAAATGGACTATGTAATGACTTTAATATGATAGGCCTACGAAAGGCTATAGGCTAGGCTCAGGCTTGCAAAAATTTTCGTAGGCCAAGCTCAGGAATATCAAAGCCTGTACACGGGTCAGACAGAATATCAATTCAATATTTCCACTTCTCGACTCATACCAGGTTAAAGAGTCATTGAAACTCAGCCAAGTAAATAAAGCTGCTTGATTGGAACCCCCAGCCTTCTCAGTCAAAACAAATAAATATTAAAAAACAATGGTACCATCGACAACATTCTTTACTTGTGTTGCATTAATACACTAATGGCAATGACTGATATACAGAGTTGTATGAAAAATGAAGAAGTCAGAAAGCAAAACCTTAATTCTCCCATCCTAGGTTTCTTCGGTTCCGCAAAACGAACAATTAATGGTTGATCGCAACCCTGCATTATTAGGAATAAAATTTTAGCATGCACTCAAAAGTGGACAGAAATATATGTATCAATTAAAAAATTAGCATTACTCTCATCGTGAATGTTCTATCCAACCCTTTGATTGCTGCCAACGCCATCTCTCTGTTATAAAATTTGACAAAACCATATCCTTGAAAATCAAGAAATGCACCCACATGACAAAAGTTAGGTAAAAGCAAAAAATCATTGAATAATAAATTGATGAAATAAACTATTAACGATTTAGCGCTAAAAGAAACCATTGCAAAAATTCAAACAGTCCATCTTGTGTTGAGCATGATCCTCTCTCTCTATGCACGTAGGCTCCAATTATTTAGTAATTTTGTTTGTTAGAATGTCTGAAAAGTAACTCCTGACAGTCTATGTTGTTTCCTTGGTGAGGATTAGGAGTCTAGTATTAGTATAACTATAAATAAAAAATTAAGGACCAGTGCTTTGTCTTCTGAACAATAATATATAAAATATCATTCACATCAATATCAATATAATTTTATTGTTCTGAGAATTTATTTTCATCCCTATATACCTAAAAGACTAACCCCATAACTTCCAACAATATTTGTACTATTTTCTTTAAAAAGTCACTTTTGAAGCAAAACTTAATTAAGTGAGATCAGACATAGGTCTTTGTCTCAATCAATCTTTGTCTGCTGCCTCTCACTCTACCTCTCCTCTAGATTTTTTATTTTTCAGGTCTGCAACTCCTAACCATGCACTATAAATGCAGGTAAAACATCAAAGACAAACTCAAGCACGTGTTCATTCTTCAAAGCCACAGATATTATATATAAAATATTACAAGGCAAGATCAAGGACCAACCGCGATTCCGCAAGACGACGACATCTTCTATATGCCCGTAAGGGGAAAATATCTGCAGAGAATATGCATACAAACTCAAACAAAGTGTGAAGGCTAAGAGATCACACACAACCTCGCAGACTAAAAACAACATTCCAAAATATACTATACCTAAGCAAAATAAATGTCTATGTTGTCTGTTTGGTTCAACTGAGGAGAGGGGAGGGAAAACATTTTTATACATACATACTTCGTTCAAAAGAGGGGAGGGGAGGGGAGGTGAGGGATTTTAATTACATATATGTTTGGTTCACAAAGGTAGGGGAGGGATTTTATAACTAATTTACATGTTTATCATTACAATCTTACAACTATATATAACTCATGTACTACTCCATATATAGTATATACGAACACGTACAGAGAGTAGTATAAATCAAACAGAAAAGGTTAACACTGAAGAAAGTAAAAAACATGGCATGTCAAAGTGATGGCAGAGAAATCAAACAATATGAAACAAAAAGCAGAAACATGTCAAAGTAAACACAGATGGAAAAAAAAAAGCAATATTTGATAGAAAAAGGAAAAATTGAACAATAAAAAAAGAAGTAAAAACTAGCGGAAAAAAAATAAAGCAAAGTTAAGTTACTCATTACTATAAGGATAATTTTGGATTTAGATATAATATTGAGGGTAATTTTGCCAATGTATTACAAATTAACATAATACATCTTACCTCCCCTCCAAAAAAAACCCCAATTTGGGGGGAGCAAAAAGAGATGCTAGGAGGGATTGGCTCCCCTCCCCTTCTAAAAATTGAACCAAACCCAAAAAAAAATTAAACACTCCCTCCTCTCCCTTCCAAAACCCCCGAACCAAACATAGAGCATAAACTTGTCATATCAACCTACTGAGCTGAATTAGGCAGCAAAAGGTTACAGATATCAACATGTTGGTAACAAGGACTATTTTTTTCTAGTTTTTCTACTTGGAAACATCACAAGTGTTTGCATGATAACCAACATACATGTATCGAAATGTATCTATTTCAAACTTAATAATCATTAATTATTAGGAGAAACTTGTGCAGCATATACAATCCAGCCAACCTGTGAGGTAAGTCTAGAATAAATTTCTAAAATCAGCATGTTAAATCATTGGCATGAAAAATACACTAGTAATTTCTTGTTTAGGTGAATGGTCACACATACTTCTTCAATTTCCTGTTTTGAAGCTTCATTGTTGATGCAACCAACATAAACTTTACCCACCACTGAAAATTTATAGGAACAAAACCACAAATAAAATAAGAAGAGATCAGTTGAAAAACAATAGCATAAAAGAATAAAATATCAGATAAGAACTAGACAGTCATGTATTCAAATAGAAGTCTGTGAGCAGTCGTGAGAAAAAAATAAGAAGTTTACCTTCGGGAGGATCTCTCTTTTCCATGTTTTGGCAGAAGTCTCGAAGCCCTACAAAATAATAATTTGGAACCACAGAATTAAAACATAAAAAAGCATTGTGAGTTTAATTACTCGTTACATCATATACACTGTAATCAGTGTATTGTATGACTTTGTCGACAAAAAATATGAACATAATGGAACGAACTTCTAAAAATATAAATTTAGCCTTAATATTTACATGTCAATAAGAAAGTTTTTGTAGGATCGTAATCATGAAAACAATCGCAATTCCACAACATCAGCACATGCGAACAACAGTAAAATAGCAGCTTAAAATAACTTTTTACAGGTCGAAAAATAAAAGGTACAATCAGGGCCATCCCAAGGCAACCGCCTTAGGCCTCAAAAAGTTTTAAAAAATTTACTTAATGAAAAGGCTTATTCTATTATTTTCAAAATTAACATTGATAAAATCTTGTCTAAAGTTAATATTGTATCAACAAAGATTAAAACAATGGTCTTTACTCTTTATCATAAATAAAAAATGAAACAAGAACGATTACATTAATTTAATACATGGTTTGGTATCTAAAGCGCAAATAACATTTAAACCAAAATTTAGTAATTTTACTAAAATTTTATTATTGACTTAAAATGCCTCATTTTCTCCGTAATAAAAAGGCCTCATATTTAAATCCCCCTTAGGCCTCCTAATCTGTTGGACCAGCCCTGGGCATATTGCCAACAGTAAGTATGAAAAATAAAAGAGATTGGGCAGATCTAATTTCAATAACAAAATTGTGATTATATAGGTCGTGGGTTCAATACCCAGGTTTTAGCCGACCCCACTTAGTGGGAAAAAGCTTGGTTGTTGTTGTAATAATCGCCATAAGGTACATATGGAGTCCATGATACATATTGAGTCGATAATACATATAGAGTCCTAAAATATTGAGTAACATCTATGCCATGAGGTACGTATGGAGTCCATAATACATGAGGTACATATGTAGTCCATAATACATGAGGCACATATGGAGTCAATAATACACAGTCGAACCTCTTCCTGTCGTTGATTTTTCAATTAAAAATTTGAAAGAGAGTATGCACAGAGATATATTTCATAAAATAACCAAAGTGGATAGAGAAAATGGTTTTAATTGATCAACAAAGAAGTGGAACCTTGCTAAGCCAGAGTAATACTGTATTTAAATAATTGGTTCAAAAGGATTTAAAGAAGGTAAAATGATTACCAAAACGTTCACGTTTCCGATCGGCAAATCTGACAACAACAGGTGATGATTCCTGGGAAATGTAAATGTGTCAAAAATATAAGATGTGTTTAAGTTAATCAAATTATTATCATAAAGGAATGGCTTAAGCCGCCAATCATATATGAAATTGTTCTTACTCCAGGAAATGTATACTGATTGCTTAAAGCCTTAATAGCCATATCCGCTTCATCAAATGTTGAATATTTCACCAAACAACTTCCTGTGAAAGTTAAACAAAATTAGACTAATTTTGATACTTGTATATATTATATACAACATATATTAATGTGAGCATCAAGTGAAACTCATCACTCCTTGTAACCCTTGACAAATCAAATTGCAGTAATAGATGGTGATATATACAAGTGAAATAACACGTGATAATTCAATATAGATACCTTGTCGAACTCCAGTTGCCTTATCCCTTAAAAGAACAACCTCAACAATAGTTCCATATCCTTGGAACACAAGGCGGACCTGGTTATAAATGAAAAATAGGAAATGAAATGAGAAAGAGGAGCAAGAGCACATCCAACGTCCAGGGAACCTAAGCAATGTGGACTCTAACGTGGGACTTCAAACAACTTCAACATTACGAAAACAAGGATTCATTGAGACAGGGACACCATGATTATAACCTTTCACATGTATGTATCTATCATATACTGTACATACATGATTGTTATCAATTGTGGAAAAGCGGTGTGTTCAAATTCTGCTACACTACAATGTTATACCGCCACTATAGCCACTATTTGACAACAGTGAATAGTATGGCGTAACGATAGTGATTTCTTCAAATTCCGGTGTGTTATAGCGCTATTAGACAACGGTGAGTGTGAGAAAAGAAGAGTTACATGACTTACATCAGCCTCAGATGCAGTTCTAGGAACAGGTGCAACGTAAACTTTAACATGACCCGTAACATCGACTTGATCTGCAACAAGAAAGAGAATTGTGTTGATTGCGAAGGAATGGAATGAAATAGAATAAAAATGAAGTAGAGAGTACCTTGAGGAGGTCCCCATTGTCGTTTGCGAGGGATGGGATGATTATGATTAGGGGGCGGTCGAGGAGGAGGAGGAGGAGGAAATCCAGAATCAACGGCGGCTATGTTACCATTGCCACTGAGATGGACGAAGTCGTGGGGGAATTGAGAGTTTGGTGGGTCTCCGGTGAAATTGACCCTTTGTTCTTGATGAATATCCAGCATAGTTGACTCGCTCACTCAGAGGCACTTACTAGTAGAAGGTGGTGGTAATCTGGCCTGAAGTTGAATATAAACGATTTTGCCTTTGCCCTTTTCCGTTCCTCCACTTGCCGCTTCTCTGTCTCCACTAATTTCCACTGCGCCCAGCAAGCCTGGTTTACTCTTTACTGTTTTTTGAGGGTATACTGTTACTGCTGTAATATTTACTACTATTTAGTGGAAAATGCTAATTTGTGAACTCTAAATTTTGCCAAATTATTCTTCTAAAGTTTTTTTCTTATGGGTTTATTCTCCTCACCATTGAAAATTAATGTTTTATAATAAATATATGAGTTTAATTGTGGTAGGATAACAAAATATATATCATTTATAAAATCTTTTAATATGTGTCGAGTTACATTACTCATATTTAATTTTTTTTTTTTTTAAGAATGAATAAGAGGTGTAATATTTCATTCTAATGGGTTTAAATATGTAAATTTGCATATATTTTTTTCGCGTGTATTTTTCTTTTCTTCTTAGACAGACGGCAAATTAGATTGGTCTGCCCCATCTAAGTTCGTTTAAAACAAGACGAGCCGAGTCAAATTAGATAACCAAGTTCAAAATATCATCCCGTCTTGTTTATTGGCAGGTTGGCCTACCAAACAAGAAACATTGTCGAACTCAACATCATACTTTTTAAGGAAGTTAAACTAGCTTATCAGAATTGGCACCAATGAAAATCGAACTTGAGACCTTGAGAGTGTCTCACTCCAAGGTTTCAATCCAACATCACCAAAACAACTCAACATTGTACTTAATAGCAAAATAAGAAAAATATGGCAACATAAAATAAACCGAAACATAAATCAAATCATAAAATAAAACTAACAACCAAATTAAATCCAAAAGGATAAAATAAGTTTAGAATAAAAAGGAAAATGAGTTAAGCAGGTTGGCCCCGCCGGCTCCGCGCCCATCCCGTTTTCTTAACAAGTTAATCGGGGCGAGCCAATTATAAAAAAAAAAAACGAGTTAAAAACTTTGACTCAGCTCGCCAAAAATAGTAGACTAAACAGCTAC